>Ga0163148_10006133_pt1 | contig 11733 bp, 7 predicted proteins | sample OliLakLV19MP7P2_FD_148606 | JGI IMG/M metagenome (GOLD analysis project Ga0163148, IMG submission 148606) | Freshwater microbial mat bacterial communities from Lake Vanda, McMurdo Dry Valleys, Antarctica- Oligotrophic Lake LV.19.MP7.P2 | ecosystem: Environmental > Aquatic > Freshwater > Lake >... | reverse complement strand
CACCTGGGCAGGGCCCCAGGTGATCCCCGCAAGCAGCGCAGCTGCGCGCCAGCACTGAGGGCGCAGGCGCGTAGCGCCGAGCATCAGTGCGAGAGTGGCTTTGTTAGGCCGATCACCTGGGCCAGAGCCCCAGGTGATCAAGATCCGGCAGAATGTCCGCGCAGGCGCACAGCGCCGAGCAGACATCCGAGAGGACGCCTTGCAGCTGGGCCACTCTCACCGGATTTCAGCGTTCGCCTGAATAGGCGAGAAGCTGCCGAGCTACAACCGACGATGCCCAATTGGTTTGAACCAAATAGATCGGCTCCACTACGGACTTTCGGCATACATGAGGCGCTCTCCTGATATTCCCTCGTGAAGCGCCTCCCAACGCGACACCCGGTCGCCAAGGTCGTCCGCCCACCGGCATCGGGTGGGTGGTTCACTTGGAAGAAACCAATCCTTTATCGTAGCTCCATCGTAAGGCCCATCCTAATCTCAACCCTGTTGGATCGCTTTGGGAATTAAGGGGGCTCATCATGCCGTGCACTGGTCCTTCATTTCCCTCCTCTCGGTCTGGCATGACCGCGATCGAACTCCTCGTGGTGATGGGGATCATGGCTGGACTTTCCTCCATGGCGGCTTCCGGTATTCTCGGTGCATTCCGGCGCGCCGCTTTGAGTAGCGCCCTCAGCACGATCATCGATGCCAATGACCAAGCCCAATCCTATGCCCGCTACCGCATACCTCCGCCAAATACTGCCCCACCTGCCTACTACGGCGTTCGGCTGAAGGCTGCGGGGGAACGAATCGCGGTCGAGACGATCTATGCCGACCCGCAGCAGATGGGCGATGCCCGCGTTCTCAATCGGACACTCCTGCCGCGCACCATGCGGATCTTTCGCGGTGACTCCCAACTGAGTTCCGACATGTCCTGGTTCATGCGTTATGGTCTCGGATATCCGATCGATCCCCTGACCGGGCTTTCCAAGCCGGTCGGTGCGAGCCCACCAGGTACCGGCGAACATCTCAGTGTGCGCTCAGTCGATGGACGGATGCGCACCGGCATTTCCATTTACGAGATCGGCACCCTGGTATCAGCAGCGTTCTGACCCTTCGCCAGAGCTCCCCGGGCCAAGCCCTTTGGCCAAGGCCTCGGGATCCGACCCTTCGGGTTTCGCGCTGATTCGTGTGGGACGCTACCGACCATCGCCGCCAAGTGCCGTCCCCTGTGCGGCCGCCCGTCACCGGCTCGCCGTCACCGCTCCGGCGCCTTGGTAGGCGCCTTCGCAGGTCGGGCGCGGAGGGCGCCCGACCTGCCGACGAACCTCGCCGCGCTGGGACAGCGGCGCGGTACCTCGGCCTCACGACGGCCCAAGCCGCGCTCCACCGCCCGTTCCATGATGCCGCGCGCCTCCTCCCACGAGATGCGCAGCCGATCACTGGCGCCCTGCGCCGTCTGGCAGGCGAGGATGGTGGAGATGGTCCGCTCTTCGAACTCCCTGCTGAATCGGCTGCTAGGCTCGGCGAACGGCTGCGCCACCCGCAGCACGCCATTCTGCGGACAACGAGTCCGCAGGACGCGCACGTGGATTAATGTTTTCGCCTGCTACAGGTCCAGATGCCGGATGATCTGATCATCACTATGGTCCTCCACCGGGCACGCTTGGCCGCAGGTCGGACACGGCAGCCGTCCATGATGATGGTCTACACGGACATGGGCTTCATTCCCACGTCACGCCGACATCGATGCTCGAGATGTGCCACGATGCCGGAAGCGGGACCGGGGCTCGATCCTCAGATAGACCCGATGACGATGACTCTCTGGGAACGATTCTGATCGTGTGTTGCTGTGCGGGATGGTTGTCAATATACGGCTCTCGACCATGCTTCAGCGATGCCTGTGGATGGATTTTCATCAGCGCGCGGAAGCCGATCGGGCTTCCCCGACACCCGCTGGAGCCTCATCGCACGCATCGAACATGACGGCGCCGCCTCGCTTCTGATCGAGCGCTACGCGCGCAGCATCGACCGCTACCTGCGCTTGAAACTGCCTGCCGAGGCGACGCGTTCCGATTTCGATGACATCGTCCAGGACGTGCTGATCCGGCTGCTTGAACACCCCGAGGTGCTCGCCCGGGCACAACCGGGCGAGGGCAGCCGATTCCGTCATTACCTCATGACGGTGGCCTGGAATGAAGCGCGCAATGCGCTGCGGCGGCGACGCCGCGCGGACGGGCATGCGGTCGCCATGGGCCCCGAGGCGACAGCGGCTCTCACCACGCCGGAATCAGATCAGGCCGGTCTGATGGACCGCGCCTGGGCCGAGGCGGTGGTCAGCCAGGCCTGGGCGGATCTGCAGGCCTGGGCCAGCGATGGCAGCGTCGATCGCGACGTCCCCAGCATCCTCGAAGCGAGCCTGATCGGCGGGCGCAGCCTGCGCGACCTGGCGCAGACGAGCGGCCTGAGCCTGGCCACCTGCCAACGCCGCCTGGCCCGCGGTCGACTGCTCCTTCAGCAGGCGATGGCCGAGCGACTTCGCCTCGCCGGCGAACTCGAGCCGGGTGCCGACCTCGCGGCGACCTGCGATCGCCTGCTCGATCTGCTCCGGTCCGGGTAGTGGGAGCTAGCAGCGGCTAGTGATGATGGGCCGCGTCGGGCAGCAGGGGCCCGATCCGCGCTGGGGCATCCGGCAACTGCACGCCCGCCGCGACCAACGCGCGCGCGCTGTCCTCCATGGGATGGCCCACCGGATGCTGAAGGTGGTACTGAAGATGGGCGGCGAAGCGCGGCGCGGCGATGAGCGCAAAAGCCTCGGCGCGCCGGCCGGCGCGGGCCAGGCGTGCGGCGTCCAGCGCGACCAGCTCTAACTGTCCGGGATTGATCGCCAGGCCGGCAGCGACGTACGTCTGCAAGCGGAGGTCGTCGCCCTGACGCAGCGCGACATACGCCAGGAGCAGGTTCGGCCAGAAGCCCAGCGATTCGCTGCCCAACGCCACCAGCGCGTGCTCGCGCGCTTCGTCGAGCCGACCCGCGCGCAGGGCGCCGCGCGCGCTGACGATGCGTGGCCAGAAGGCGCCGGGGTCATCACGCAGGCGCTCGCGCGCGTGGTCCAGCAGGCGCGGTTCGGGTCCATAGGTCATCAGCAGGATGTCCGCCGTGCGCGCATCGCGCAGGGCGCGCTCCGAGTCCGCGCACTGGCAGAAGCGCAAATCGTGCGCCTCGATTTCGGGCCGCTCGAGCAGCGCGCCGAGAGCCTTCCAGGCATCGTTCGGTCCTGATCCAGCGATCACCTGGGGGATCACCGTCCGGCGAAGATCGTCGGGGATATCGAAGATGAGATTTTTCTGCAGCTGGACGAGCGCTTCGAGCAGGTCGAGGCGCAGGGGATGCGCGCGGATCACCGCGACATCGTCGCCCGCGACGTCGAGGGCCACGCCCGCCTCACGCAACGCCGCCGAGAGATCGGCGGTATCGCTGATCGTCTGGCCGCGCTGGCGATAGCGGGTGAAGACGGCGCCCAGCCGTTGGCGCTGGTGCGCGATCTCGGCCTGCCGATCAAGGGTCTCGATGGCGGCGCTCACCCGGGCCTCCAAGGCCAGCGCCTGGGTCGAACGCTGCACCGACAGCGCGGCGCGCACGTCGCGTTGCGTCCGGCGCAGGGCTGCCAGATCGGTGAGCGGCGTCAGTCCGAGGTCATCGAGCCGGGCGGCGACCTCGCGCAGGCGCTGCCGCTGGTTCAGCTGCTGCGCGATCAGCACGGTGCCGGCGATCAGCGCGCCCAGGATCAGGACGGCGGCCAGCCGCGGCGAGGTACGCAGGCGGGCCCACGCCTGTCGCGGAAAGGAGGCGCGCTGGGCCAGGGTGATGCCCGCCGACAGCCAACGGCGCAGTTCGCCGGCCACCGCCGCGCCGTCGACGTAGCGGGCCGCAGGATCCTCGGCCAGGCAGCGCTCGGCCAGCGCGGCGAGACCGCGGGGAATGCCGCGCTGACGCAGCGGTTCCAGCGCGAGGCGGCCCTGGTCATTGCGCGGTGGACCGCCGGTCAGCAACGCCATGAGCAGGCCACCGAGCGCGAAAACGTCCATGCGCGCGTCGGCGGCGGCCCCCCGCACCTGCTCAGGAGCCATCCAGGCGGCGGTGCCGGCCCCGAAGCGGGTCAGACCGCTGCCCGAGGCCAGTCCGCCTTCCCGTGCGGCGGCGTCGCCGGGCCGCCCGGCCAAGCCCCAGTCGATGACCGACACCTCGCCCAACGCGCCGACGAAGACGTTCTCGGGCTTGAGATCGCGGTGCACCACGCCGCGGGCATGCGCATGCGCCATGGCCTCGGCGATGCGCAGCATGATTTCCACCGTCTCGGACAGGTCGGGGCGGACCCCGCCGCGCACGTGCTCGACACGCTCGGTCAGCGGCACCCCGATCAGGCGCTTCATGATATAGGCCGGCTCGCCCGCTGGGCCGCGGCCGAGGTCATGGACGGGCACGATCGCCGGATGTTCAAGTTGGGCGGTGATCGCCGCCTCGCGACGGAAGGCGCGCAGCCGCCGTACATAGGTGTCGAGGTCCTCATCGATGGCCCGCGCCCGGCAGGTCTTGATCGCCACCTCACGCCCGAGGGTGACGTCACGCACCACCTGGACGATGCCCATCCCACCCTGACCAATGACGCTGACGGGAAGGTAGCGTTCCATGCCGCCGTCCGAGGTGAACGGCGCGTTGGGCGCGAGGGAAGGCACGTCGATGATCAGCGGTCGCGTCGCCGCATCCGCTTCGCCGCTCAGCAAGCGCTCTTGGATGTCCGGCGCCTGACCCGCGAGCCAGGCGTCGATCGCATCGAAGCGCGCCAGCTCAAGCGCGCCCCGACGGTAGGCGGCCAGGTCTTCCGGCGACGGCGGCATGGCGGACAGGGTGGGCATCGGGTTGTATCCCACGCCTGCCGATGCGCGGGGCAATCACCGAAACCGTCAAGCCGACAGGCGCAGCACCTGGGGAACGGCCCGTGCCCGCTACGACAGGCGCAGGCGCCACCGGCCCTGGCCGAGGTCGACCAGCTCCGCCAGGCAACCGTTAGCGCTGATCCGTCGGATCGCGCGTTGGCTCGCTGGCGTGGCGTGTCGCGCGACGTGTGCGCGGCGACACTGATCCCGCACCCATGCGACGGTGCATTCCGCCCCGCCTGGTGGTGTTTCCCCCGGCGTGACGCTGCCGCGGATGCGCAGGCCCACCGCCTTGATCAGCCGCTGCTCTCCGGCGTCCAATCGACGATGAAGCCGACGGCGTTGTTGCTCTCATCGCGCTCGATGACGACGTTGTCGGGATCGAATTCGAGCCGGTAGCGGGTTTCCGCGTCGCCGTCCTTCGGCGTAGAGAAGATCACCTCGCTGAGCTGCTGCGGCCCGACTGCGGTCGTACCGGTATTGATCACGCGCCCATCCTCGTGCACCAAGCGCCAGGGAACCTGACGAACCTCGGTTCCGTTCGAAATGTTCGACACCCAAAAATGCCAGAGTACGTAGCCGGAGTTCGGGTTTCTTCCGGTAAATTGGTGGAAGTGAGGATCCTCGAGTTGGATGTCGGGGACGTCGGTGGGCACCATCGACACGCTCTGGGCTTCATCGACTTCGACGATCAGACGACGGAAGTTGTTGGCTTCGTTGGTCTCGGCGACGCTGTTGTCGGGATCGATGATGATGGTCAGGACATAACGGCCTGTGGCGACCGCTGATGTCCCGAACACCTCGGCGGTACCCAGCGTGATCTCCTTCCCCGGGTAATCATTGGCCGCCAGTTCGGCACTGGTCGGGGCGCGGATGCGATCGTAGACCGTTGACCAGACTTGGACACCATTCGCCAGGATGGCGACCTTGACGTTAGCGACGTCGGCGCCGCGCGTATTTGGGTTGTGGATGAAGAAGTGGAAGCGCGGGTCGCGGTAGTAATAGGTGCCGTGGTAGTGCGAATCGCCGAACGACAGATCAATGTCCGAGGTCGGCGTCGGCTGCTCGGCGAACACGGCGGTGACCTGGACGGTGTTATTGTTTTCAAGGACCTCGGTGATCGTATTGGCGGTATCCACGGCCACGATCAGGCGCTCCCGGTCGGCGATTCCGCTCGCGCGGATCATCAGCATCCGCGATTCACCCGGCTCGAGCTGGGCGATGGTTCCCGAACCGAGGATGGCCCCGGATTCACGGCGCAGCTGATAATTGATCGCCGTCGCGGTAGCGCCGTCGCTGTCGCGGTAGCGTACCGTGGCATGGATCTCCATCGCGCCCGGGTCGCCCAGTGGCATCGCCATCACATTGGCGAAGTGCAGGTCCTTGCCCGTTACCGGTCCCGAGGTCGCGGGGGCTGGGCCAGCGCTGCTGCCACCACCGCCACCGTCCTGACAGCCGCCCATCACCAGGGCGACAGCAAGGGTTGCACACATCCAGACGAGTTTGCTCATGAGCTACACCTTTACGTCACCAATCATTGGGGTGACACGTCCACACTAGCGAGCTCAAGTGAGCCGGCTCGGCTATTAGAGGACTATGTGTACAGAGAGCGCAAGACAGCACGACAATGACCGCTTCCACCCGTTGCGCGGTTGCCTCCCACCCACCATCACCTCGACGCCACCACCGTCATCTTCGCCGCCGCCGCCGCATAGGTTTCCTCTTTCAGGGTCCTGCCCGCGACGGATCAACGAAGGCCGTGTGTGGAGCGGTTCCCCGCAGCGTTGTTGTCCTTCGCTGGGCGTGCCTGTGAAGTGGCTGCGTGTCCAAGTTCGTCACAAAAATCAACCGATCAGCATGGAGGCTGGTAGTGTTATTTTTGAATTTCTCATCACCAAACAGGTCCTCCTCATGAAAATCCTCATCCTCGCACTCCTGGTTTTCGCCATGCCCATAGCCAGTTCACTCGCGGCAGCCGAAGGTTCCGGAGCCGTCCATACCATGGAGTGCTGCAACACCACGTGTCCTGTTTGCGATATGCCGGTGGACAAGGCGGTTGGGTCGGCGGCCTTCAAGCCCAGCGAAAGCGTGAAGACCAAGCACCCTGGTATCGAGAACGCGAAGGTGGGCTTCTGCAGCGAGAAATGCCACATGGCCTATATGAAAGAGCCTGCCTCGTACGAGGCGAAGGTCGTGCCCTTGTGGATGAAGCGTCAGCAGTCGAGCATCTACAAGTCGTCCACCCAGTCCCCATCCAATACCCAGTCCTCAGGGGCCTCAGCCGGCCAGGAACCCGGCGCGGGCGATGGGCAGTCGGAGTCGACGTTCCAGTCCGCCACCCAGGCTCCGTCGAATACCCAGTCCTCGGGCGCTGCGGAGAACCAGACTGCCGGCGCCGCGGGCGGCAAGTCGGACAGCATGTATGAATCGGCGACCGAATCGCCGTCGAACACCCAATCGGAAGGCCCCACCAAGGTCTCTCCGTAAGCGGGCGGTCGCCACGGCGGGCCGCGAGCCCACCATCGTGTGGATCATCCATCACCGTGCTCCTCGCGGCAATGCCGCGAGGAGCAACGCGTTGATGGATGGCGGACGCGAGCGCGCGGCCAGCCCGATCAGTGGGCGTGGGGGACGCCGCCGTGATCGTGGCCCGCAGCCTTCGCCGCCGCGAGCGGGAAGGACTCCTTGAGTTGTTCGCCGGCCTCGGTCTCGATCACAACCCAGAACTGCGCGCCTTCAGGCAGCGGATTGGGAACCGCGACATGGCAGTGCCAGCCGCCCGGATGGGCCGATTCGGGTTCGCCCTTGGCCTTGACCGAGCCCTTGCCGTCGGCACTGCCGATCCACACACGGACACTCTTGGCGGCGGGCTTGGCGGGGGCCACATTGACGGTACCGGCGCCATCCTTGCCGGGTTCCCAGGCGCCGGTGCGGTTGGCGGTGACGTGCCATGCGCCCATGGTCTTGGTGCCGAGGGCGACTTCGTCGCCGTGGTGGTGGCCTTCCTCGGCAGCGAGGGGCACAAGGACGAGGGCGACGGCGGCGAGGGCAGTGAGCAGTCGGTACATGGGATACTCCGTGGGTTGGTGATGATGGCAGCAAGGCATGAAGGGACGGTGAGGGGTTCTCATTCTCCTCGCCGACGTCGAGCCAGTCGTTCCATCAGATCGGCGAGCACGACATAGCCGGCCGGCACCACCAGCAGGTTGAGCGCCGTCGAACTGGCCAGGCCACCGAGGACGACGACCGCCAGTGGCGCGAGGATCTCGCTGCCCGGTGCCCCGGCGGCGAGCGCGAGCGGCAGCAGACCGAGGGCGGCAGTCAGCGCGGTCATCAGGATGGCGGCCAGGCGTTCCTGGGCGCCATGGGTCACCGCCTCGCGTACCGGCTCGCCGAGGGCGCGGCGCGCCTGGAACTGGTTCACCAGCAGGATGCCGTTGCGCACGGCGATGCCGAACAGGGTGATGAAGCCGACCAGGCTGGCGATAGAGAGCACCGGCGCCACGTAGCGCCCGGCGCCGACCAGACCGGCGAGGTTGGTGATCACGTTCGGCGAGTCGGCGATGAACACCGCCGCGATGCCGCCGATCAGGGCGAGGGGCAGATTGAGCAGCACCAGCAGCGCCGCGCCAGGCGAACCGGTGGCGCCGGCGATAAGCAGGTAGACGACGGCGATGACCGCCAAGCCCATCCACAGCAGGGTGCTGCTGGCCTCCTGCTGGGCTTCGAACTGGCCGCCGTAATGGACGCGCTGACCGCTCTCGGCCACCAACGGGTCGACCACCGCGCGCACGCGGGCGACGAGGTGGCCGAGGTTCTCGCCCGGGGCGATGTTGCACGACACCACCGCCTTGCGCTGGCCCTGTTCGTGCACGATCAGGTAGGGCGCCAGTTCTTCACCGATCCGGGCGACGTCGCGCACGCGCACCAGGGCCCCGCCCATGCCGCGCAGGACGACGTCGCCGACCTGATCCATGCGCTGGCGTTCGTCGGGGTGCAGGCGCACCGCGATTTCAAAGCGGCGCACACCCTGGTTGACGGTGGCGACGTGCTCGCCGCTGATCGCCAGGCGCAGTTGGCGCGCGGCCTCGGCGGGGGTGAGCCCGGCCCGTGCCAGGTCGGCGTGGCGGAAATCGATCGGCAGCCCGGTGATGAGGATCTCGCGGTTGGCGGCGACATCGCGGGTGCCCGGCACCTGCTTGAGTGCGGCCTCGATCCGCTTGGCGGTGGCGCGCAGACGGTCGAGATCGTCGCCGAAGACGTTGATGGCGATCGCCGCCGGGGTGCCGGACAGGATATGGGACAGGCGATGCTCGATGGGCTGCCCGACCATGGTGGTCATGCCGGGAATGCCGGCGACGGTCGCATCAAGCCCGCTGCGCACCGCCTCGGGATCGGCGCCTTCGGCCAGGCCGATGTCGAGTTCGGCGTTCCACACCGGTTCGGCGTGCTCGTCGCGTTCGGCGCGACCGGTGCGGCGGGTGACCGACGCCACCCCCGGCACCGCCAGCAGCCCCTGCTCGATGCTGTGCGCGACGCGATCGCTCTCAATCAGCGAGGTTCCTGGCGGCGCCATGATGAACACGGTGAAGGTGCCTTCGCGGAAGGCGGGCAGGAAGCTGGTGCCGAAGGTGGAGGCGACGACCAGGCTGGCCACGGTGAGGCCGGCGGCTCCGCACAACACCCACCAGCGCCGCGCGATCGCCCAGGCCAGGGTCGGCCGATAGGCCCGGTGCAGCCAGCGCACCAGGATCGGCTCGCGCTCGACGGCGGCGCCCACGGCGCGTTTGGCGCGGCCGAGCAGCAGCAGGCACAACGCCGGCGTCACGGTCAACGCCACCACCAGCGAGGCGAGGGTAGCGATGATGAAGGCCAGACCGAGCGGGCGGAAGAAGCGCCCCTCAAGACCCTGCAGCGCGAGCAGCGGCACGAACACCAGCACAATGATGACCGTGGCGATGACCATCGACGGGCGGATCTCGTTGCTGGCCGAAAGCACCGTGGCGAACGCTGGCTCGCCCGGTCGTTCGCGCAGCCGGCGATGCACGTTCTCGACATCGATGATGGCGTCGTCGACCAGGCCGCCGATCGCCACCGCCAAGCCGCCAAGCGTCATCACGTTGAGGGTCAATCCCAGTGACCACAGCGCGACCACCGCCACCGCCAGCGACAGCGGCAGGGCGACCAGGGTGATGACCGTCGTGCGCACGTTGAGCAGGAACAGGATCAGGACGATGGCGACGATGATCACCGCGTCGCGCAGCACGTGGACGAGATTGTCGACCGCGCGGCTGATGAAATCGGCTTGGCGGAAGGCATGACGGTCGAGCAGCATGCCCGTCGGCAGCGCCAAGCGATCGAGGGCGACGTCGACGGCCTTGGTCAGGGCGAGGGTGTTGATGCCGGGCGCCTTGGTCAGGCTGAGCACCACGGCGGAGTGGCCATTGAAAGCGGCGGTGCCGCGCATCGGCGCGGGGCCGAAGGCGACCTCGGCGACCTCGCCGATGGTGACCGGGACGCCCTCCTTCCAGGTGACGACGGTGGCAGCGATGTCGGCGGGCGACGCGACCTGGGCCTTGCTGCGCAACGCCACCTCGCGGCCCTCGACATTGGGCAGGTAGCCGGCGGCGGCGGTGGCATGCGCGCCGCGCGCGGCCTCGGCCACATCGGCCACGGTGAGCTGGTGCAGGGCCAGGCGCTCGGGCCGGCACAGCACCTGGTACTCGGGCAGTTCGCCGCCGATCGCCACCGCCTGGCTGACACCCGGTACGCCAAGCAGGTGGTTGCGCAGTTCGAATTCGGCGAAGGCGCGCAGGCGCAGGGGATCGACGCTGCCGTCGGGCGAGGACAGCGAGAGCAGCATGATCTCGCCGGTGATCGAACTGATCGGCGCCAGCTCGGCGTGGGTGTCGAGCGGGAGGTTCTCGCGCACCGCGCTCACCCGCTCAGCCACCTGCTGGCGCGCACGGTAGACGTCCTCGCCCCAGGCGAACTCGGCCCACACGATCGACAGGCCCATCGCGCTCGATGAACGCAGCCGACGCAGGCCGGGCACGCCGGCGATACCGCCTTCCAGCGGCACCGTCACCTGCTGTTCGACCTCGTCGGCGCCCAGGCCGGGCGCCTCGGTCAGCACCACCACCGTCGGCGCATTGAGTTCTGGGAAGACATCCACCGGCAGGCGCGGCACCAGCGCCCCGGCCACCGCGAGCAGCACGCCGCCGAGAATCAGCACCGTGCGCGCATGCGCGAGCGACCACGCGATAAGGGCTTGCAGGTTCACTTGCCGCCCGCGGCGTCATCGGCGTGGAAGGTGCCGTCGGAGTGGAAATGTCCGCCGAGCTGAGCCTTGCCCGCGCCACTGAGCTTGAGCTGATAGATACCCGCGACGACGATCTCGTCGCCCTCCTTGAGCCCGCTCAGCACCTGGACCCAGGCGCCGTCGGACGCACCGAGGTCGGCCTCGATGCGGATGACCTGATCGGCATCGGCGGGGTCGCGGCGGAAGAGGATGGTGGCCAGGCCGTCGCGGATGGTGGCATCGACCGGGATCGCCAACTCAGCGTCGCCGCCACCCGCCACCTCGACCTCGAGCAAGGCGGTCGCACCAACGCGGGCCCAGGTTGGCCACGCCGTCGACGTAGCGCTTGGCCACGCGATCAGATCCTGGGTCCGGCGCACCGGATCGGCCTCCAGCGCAATGGCCATGGTCGCCGGCACGCGCTCGCTGGTGCCGCCGGTCATGGGGACGATGCGGCAGGTCAATCCGGGGCGTAGGCGTGCGACGTCGCTGTGCAGCGCGGTCGCGCGCCTACGC
>Ga0163148_10006128_pt1 | contig 11738 bp, 17 predicted proteins | sample OliLakLV19MP7P2_FD_148606 | JGI IMG/M metagenome (GOLD analysis project Ga0163148, IMG submission 148606) | Freshwater microbial mat bacterial communities from Lake Vanda, McMurdo Dry Valleys, Antarctica- Oligotrophic Lake LV.19.MP7.P2 | ecosystem: Environmental > Aquatic > Freshwater > Lake >... | reverse complement strand
GATTGATCTGGCTCTGCCTGGCAGGGTTGCTGTGCGCTACGACGGGGAGCTTTGCGTCAAATCGGGGGCATGATAGCAGTGGTGAGGTATTACTTGCCGCAAGGACGGGAGCAGGCTTCGCTGATGAGGCAGTAACTCTCACTCAACAGCAGGCGTCAAACCTTGCTCGCTTTAATAAAAAGCTTCCTGCTGGCAACACTGGCACTGCGGTGGATACGCTAGGCGATGGCGTTTTGTTCACATCGAAGGTTCCCGGACGTGTCCCTGGATCGAGCGCTGTTTATCAGAAGTCTGTCGACGCGGCCGGAAATTCGAGCAGCTATCTCAAGACGACCTTCGACCCGAAAGGGAACATCATCCACATCAAGGACAAACTCAACGGAGGGGTGATTCCACATCAGTAAAATGAAGCGATTGACTGGACATGAACCTTTTAAGGAACTTTTGGCACTTATTAAAACAGGAGAGAAGGTTTACCTATCTGCATCTGCCATGAGCGCTATTCTAAACGCCGTAGCTAGTGAGGCATGCGAGGCTGAAACAATACAACGATTAGCAGATGCCCTTGAGGGTGAATCTGTTGATTACGAGGACGCGAAATCTGGGATAATCGCACAGGCTCTGTTCGAACTAAGCTCGCCAGAAATCAACGGTGCCGCGACTCTAGAACGATGTGCAGAGCTGGTTGCCGCTCTCGAAGTTCCCGATTCGGAGCGTCCACCAACCGCGCGTGGCTGAGCACTATATCCCACTTCAACTACGATGCTGCAATCCATGACCTGACACTATGACGCGACTGCTTTTGTTGCTGCTGACGCTGCTTTTTTCGCTGAGCGGCCCGGCCATGGGGGTGAACGGCGATTTTGGCCGCTGCACAATCGCCGCAAAGGCAGGAGGTAGAACAATCGCAGACACTTTACCTAAAGGCATAACTGATATTAAAAACGCAAAAGAGGCGTCTAGTGAGGCTTCTAGGATCACGTCTCAACATTCAACATTTGTAAATTAGTTATGAGTATCTAAACAAGAGCAGCTGCACGACCTTTTAGGATTGATCGGGCTGGATTGTTTTGCCTGAAAGGGGGCTAGGGTCACGTGACCATTAATGTATCATATGCCAGCATGTTCCTCGCTTACGGTCGTAATAACCAGATCAAAGAGGTTGAAGCCATGGGTGCCAAAGCCCGGATTTTTTCATGGGGCGGAAAAGTGATTCCGGAAAAACCGGCTGAGTGATTCAGGTATTGCATCAAAATAGCGTAAGTGAAGATCATAAAATGACAAGACAGCGACGCTGACAATGATGCATTGTCAGGTATGAACAAAGTTCGTCTCGCTCTTATTGGAACCGGCGGTATATCCGCTGCGCACGCTGAAGGCCTAATCGCTCACAAGGACAAAATCGAATGCGTCGCGCTCTGTGATGTCTCGACTGAGAACCTTAAAAAACGCAGTGACCAGCTCGGCGGCGTAGCCGTGCAATACAGCGACTGGAAGAAAATGCTGGCCGAAATGGGTGATAAAATCGACGCGGTGGACATCTGTCTCCCCCACCACCTGCACAGTCCCGCCATCCTGGATGCGGCCAAGGCCGGAAAGCACATCCTTTGCGAAAAACCGCTCTGCATTAATCTGGAAGAAGCCGACAGAATTGTCGATGCGGTGAAAAAGGCGGGGATCATCTACATGTCCGCCCACAACCAGCTCTTTTTTCCCGCCGTCCAGAAAGCAAAGGAAATGCTCGATGCCGGTAAAATCGGGAACCTTATCTGGCTGCGCTCGCAGGACTGCTTCGTTCCGGGTCTCGGTGCCTTCGCCGGCAAGTGGCGCTCGGAACTGAAGTTCCAGGGTGGAGGCGAACTTATCGATACCGGCTACCATCCCAGCTACCGGCTGATGTACCTGGCCGGAGGCGAGATCGAAGCCGTGCGGTCCACCATGGGCCGTTTCCGCCATCCGATCGAAGGTGAAGACACGGCCTCGGTACAGGTGCGTTTCAGCAACGGGGTCATTGGCGAAATCCTGACCTCCTGGGCCATCCCACTTCCCTATGGTACGCACCAGATCCACCTAGTTGGTGACAAAGGTCAGATCTTCGGCTCGGGTAACACACTCTACTATCTTCCAGATGGATTCCAGGAACCAGCCAGTCTCAACCTGCCCGACACCGGCAGTTCCTTCGTCCTACAGATGGCGCATTTCGCCGACTGCATCCAGAACAAGAAACGCCCCATTCATTCCGTGGAAGAAGGCCGCGCCGTTCTCCAGATCATCCTCAACGCTTCGAAAAATGCCGATGGCTGGCAATCCACAGCCCCGGTCAAAGTCTGAATTCAGTATTCCACTACAATGACAAAAAGCACGATCCATCAAACACGCACAGGCTCCTTTCCCATCGGTTTCCGCAAAGGATTTTCCGAATGGCAGAAGGACCTCTCCAGCGTCCTGAATTGGGCCAAGGATAACCACTTCAGCCTGGTCGACATCGGACGGGATGCCGACAGCTCCGCCGCTCTTGTCCGCCAGGCAGGCCTCAGCATCGGTTCGGCCGATCTTCTGGTCTGGCAGGACATGATTTCACCTGACGCCGGAAAACGCCGTGATGCCGTAGCCAAGAACAGCGACTACATCCAGGCCGCCACCCGGGGAGGTGCCCTGAATTTCTTCACCGTGATGCTACCTGAAAAACCGGAACTGCCGCGCATTGAGAATTTCTCATTCATGGTAGAATCCTTTGCCCAGCTTGCCCCTGTCCTGGATGCGACAGGTTCCAAGATCGTCATTGAGGGCTGGCCTGGAAATGGGGCCCTGTGCTGCACACCGGAGGGATATCGCGCGTTCCTTAAGGAAATGACGGGCGGTTCTATGGGCATCAACTACGATCCTTCACACCTGGTCCGCATGGGCATCGATCCCTTGCGTTTCCTGCGCGAATTCATCAGCCACGTGTATCATGTACATGGCAAGGACACGCTCCTTTTTCCAGACGCCCTCTATGAGTTTGGCAATTTACAGCCTGCGACCTTTGCCATGGGCCGTCGTTTTGGCGACCAGGTCTGGCGCTACACCATTCCCGGGCAAGGTATTATTTCCTGGGTGGAAATCTTCGGCCTGCTCAAGGAAGCCTCCTATCAGGGCGCGGTCAGCATCGAGCTGGAAGACGAAAACTTCAACGGCAGCATCGAAGGCGAGAAAGAAGGACTGCTTCAGTCAGCCTCCTATCTTTCTGGTGTATAAACTTTGTTGTCAAGCCCTTAGAGTCACGTCTCAACATTAAACATTTATAAATCAGTTGTGAGTGTCTAAACAAGAGCAGTTGCACGACCTTTTAGGATTGATCGGGCTGGAGCGTTTTGCCTGGCTCTCCTTTGCGGACTAGAGTTGCGGGTAATCTATTAAGGGGCAGCGAGGTATTGAAATGCTTTGAAACAAGGTTTGAGGCCATTTGAAGCTTAAAAGGAAAGTGGGATGACCTCGCTAAATGTTGAATTCTGAGACGTGACCCTAAATGCATCTTTAACGATCATGAATCCCGACCTGTCGGAACTGTCCCCCAAAGGATCATTGGCTAAAAACATTTGTTAATTGTTAACGACTGACCCCCAAAACTGACCGCAGTCTCCACCGCGCGCCGCACCTTCATCCGCCGCTCAGACTTCTCCAGCCACGCCTCCACCGGTTCAAAGCTCCTCTCCGGTGACCTCGAATCCTGAATCTCCGCACTTAAAACAGGCATCTCAGAGCCCCGCGTCCGCACCCGAAAACCCACCTCCACCTGTCCCTCCGCGTCCGCTGCCCCGATGCGCCAGTTTTCAATCCCCTTTTGAAAACACCGCAACGCCTCCCGCGCCTGATCAAGCTGCCACTCTTGCAACGGCGGTTCAGAGCTTTTTAAATAGCGTCCATAGCCTTCCATGGCTGGGCGCAGATCCGTGCCCTCCGGCATATTTTTGCAAAACCGCAGGAATTTCGCCATTTCCACCCCCCACCAGCCCAAACGTTTTTCCCCATCCGGCGTGGCAGGCAGCACCACCCCAGCAGCCGCCACCACGCGTCGCACCCAAGGCTTGACCTCCGGCGAAGACTTTGCTTGAATAGGATCATTCATCTGAATATGATCGCAAAGTCATACCGACGATAGTGGACGAATTCAACCCAAAATCCACATAAAACTGTCTGCGAACCAAACAAACCACAGTTTAGTGTGACTAAACAACGTTCGGCAAAAATAATCCACCCCAATGAGCACAACACTAATAATCGCATACGATCTCAAAAACGTTAAGCCTGATGACAATTCCAAAGTCAAAAAGGCACTTATCCAGAAATACACGAATACCTTCACGCATCTCGAAGCACAAAATCTATTGAGCTTAGTCCCCGAGTGGGTTCGACTTAAGTTTCCCGATACCACAATATTTGTCGAGAATGCGACTGCATCCGCTGCAAACGTAGTAAGTGAGGTGGTGAGCTTGATTGCTTCTGTAGGAGCAGAAGCAGATTCCGTGTTTGTAGCTTATGTTGGCGAAAATTCCCTCTGGAATGCAGAAAAAAAGAGAATATAAAACGGAGCCGAACCAAGCGATGCAGAGAACGAGCGCGTCTTTCACGGATCGTGCTCCGAGCAGCACGCTCCGCGCCAGCCACTCTCGTCTCTGATCTTATACGTTCGGCAATATAATGAAGAAGCCACGCCAGTTCTCCGCCAGATCGCCTCAAGAGCAGCAGATGCTTACATATGACTCGTGGTGCGACACCTGTAACCAGGCCGATCTTGGCATGCGCGAGCCGCACGAGTTTGAAGAAGACGGAATAATTATTGTCGAAGGGCTATGTAGAAAATGCGGGAGCTCAATTCGGAATATCATTACCGAGACCATTATCAAACCCACGGAATGAAAACGGAGCCGAACCAAGCGATGCAGAGAACGAGCGCGTCTGTCACGGATCGTGCTCCGAGCAGCACGCTCCGCGCCAGCCACCCTCGTCTCTGATCTAATACGTTAAGCGTAGCTAGCCGTCATTCGTAATGAACGCCACGGAAACAGACAATTCCCTCTCACGAGGATTTTCCACAGAGGCTCGATTTATCCAGGGCTGGATGCGTGGCACCTATGTTGTGGCCGGCATCTTCGCCATCCCAGCCGAGGCCGTTACCATCGCCGAGCTACAAGGCAATATCCCGAAATTGCACGCCGCAACAAAGGAGGCGAAACGAGCGTGGTGGCCGCGCGGAGTATCCGGGATGTTTCTTTTCCCGTATTATCTCGGCACCCACTTTGAGCCCGCCGCAATCGAATGGGTTCAACGACGTCAGCCGTATCGGTGGGCCATCTGGCACGAACCTGTCCTCTACGACATCGCCCAGAACGCCGTGTGGATGAGATCAGATTATGGTCATTTTGGCTCAGCTTTCTACCCACTCGTTTTCGACTTATACCGTCGAGGACTTACGCTCATCGCTGAACGACTTCAGAAGCCAGTTCCAGACTTCATCAATGGACTTCCAACGAACACCCGCAATGCCTAATTATACGCTGTAGCCAACGGATCCGCGTGTCACGGCGCGTGCTTTCTGCGAGCGCCGCGGCAGCTACATTTGCGGCGTTTCCGCTCGTTTTACCGTCGTGCATGCGCCGCGCCACTGGAGCCATTGGGGTCGCGTGCCAACATTCAACAATTATAAATCAGTTGAACCGTTTCAGCATGAGCATTAACGTGACCTTTTTTTGGGATTGATCGGGCCGGAGCGTTTTGCCTGGCTCTCCTTTGAGGCCTAGAGTTGCGGGAAATCAATGCAGGGGCAGCGAGGTATTGAAACGCTTTGGAACAAGGCTTGAGGCCATTTGAAGCTTGAAAGGAAAGTGGGATGACCTCGCTAAATGTTGAATTCTGAGACGTGACCCTAAATGCATCTTTAACGATCATGAATCCCGGCCTGTCGGAACTGTCCCCCACGGGAACCATTGGCTAAAAACATTTGTTAATTGTTAACGACTGACCCCAGAAACTGTATTGACTACGACTGACCCCCGAAACTGACCCTCGAAATGTCAACTCGGATCAGGGCAAACGCACATCAATTTGCCTTGAAATGACTTTGGGTAGCCCGGACACCTTGTCCGATAGAGCGGACGTCCCGTCCGGTCGGTCTTGATCGAGGCATCCTGGACAGGATGTCCGCCTTAGCCCCGCAGGATTGCGGCGCGCTACTTCCACACCAAGACATTGCTAAAGAAGAAGCTCATATGCGTAAGCCCTGAGGGGCGTTTGGGCCAGGTTCATGGGATTCCATGATCTTGGGCCAGTGAAGAGCTGAGGAAAATGGGCTTTGGATCAGGTAAGAAGTTGCGACTGAGCCAGAATTGCTGTTTCGTGTTTTGTCCAAAATCGTGTGTAGATCCATGCGCCCATTTTTGACCGTTTCTGCAAAAAAACTTCTAGACAAGAGGATTACATATGGTAAGAATATCTTACCAATGAGCGCTATAAACATTTCGTATGTAGAAAAGTGTCTTCTAGAATGTATTCTTGAAATCCAAAGAATGTCCGGCGAAGAAGAAGTACCCATTAAGGTAGATACATGCCCCTTAAAGGATTTGGCTGGCTTCGATAGCCTGCGCGGGGTCGAAACGACTACCTACCTCAGCATAAAGCTAAACGTAGTTATTCCAAGCGACGGCCAAGGCGCTAATCTCTTTGTTTCTCCAGATGGGCGCCGGGCATTGACAGTCCGAGAAATAGCCCAACGAATGGTAACCTTAATAGCCAAAAGATCATGAATTCTGACGAAAAAAAGCAAGCGATAGCAAGCCGGTTAGCCTTAGCCCGTAAAAATGCAGGGCTTTCCCAAGGTCAAGTTGCTCAAATGATAGGATTACATCGGCCATCTGTGTCTGAAATTGAAGCAGGCAGAAGGAATGTCCTTGGGGAAGAGTTGGGAAAATTGGCCGAGATTTACGGTGTGGACATCGATTGGCTTGCTTGTTCAGATACCAACAAAACCGATGAGAAAAGAGACAAGATCCAACTAGCTGCACGGGAACTTTCCAAATTGAAAAAGGAAGACCTGAACAAGGTTATTGATATGCTCAGCGCTTTAAAAGAGGAAGACAAATCTTAATGATAGACCTCAAAAAGAAACTGGCTCGCGAAGCGGCCTCAAAGGCGATGCAAGTTAGGGCACTGTACAAGCGCAGCTTGATTGACCCCATCTGCCCATTTGATCTGGCCCTGGACATGAAAATCGAATTAAGGTTTCAGTCATTACCGAGCTTGGAAGGAATGTATACACCAACTCCACGTTCCGCTATTGTGATCGGCTCTGAACGCCCTGCACCGCGCCAAGCCTACACCTGTGCCCATGAGATCGGGCATCATGCATTTGGGCACGGAACAAAAATCGATGAATTACAGGATGTAGGAATAATAACTAAACCCTTTGATCCGGAAGAATTCTTGGCTCAAACATTCGCCGGCTTCCTACTCATGCCTAAAATGGCTATAGACCGGGCTTTAAAAGATAGAGGGTTTACAACGCAATCAGCTAAAGCAACAGACTATTACCAATTGGCCTGTTTTTTTGGCGTTGGGTACACCAGTTTTATACGGCATCTCACCTATTCATTGAGGATTCTTCCCCAAATTATAGCAGATCCACTTTTGAAGGAACCGCTCTCTGATATACGCTCAAGATTTGAAAGCCCAGACATTACGAAGTCTCTTTTAGTTGTGGATCTTCGTTGGAAAGAAAAAACAGTTGATCTGGAAGTCGGGGATCTTTTATTGGCCCCACGAGGCACAACCAACGAGGGAACGAGCCTACTTATAGGGAAAGAAACCAACAACGGGATCTACTTTGAAGCTCTAAAACAGGGAAACGACCGCCTCAGCGCCGGGGCGTGGAGTTGTTTTGCTCGAATAAGGCCCAAAAAATTCGAAGGTCGGGCTATTTATAGGCATTTCCCGGAGGTCGCAGATGAATAATAATGTTGTGGCTATAACCGATAGTAACATTTCTATTGCCTGGGCAAAAGCCTTTCTAGCTGTACACAGCAGTGGTTCAGCAGGTTTAACGTCGCTTTTTGTCTCTATAGTAGATCTTGGGGGTGAAGAGGATCCAGAAGAGCCTAAAATCCGTCAGATTCTAGATAATGAACTACAAAAAAGCGGCAAAGCGCTGTCTTCCACGGTTGCCAGCACGGTTTTCCCACAGTCTTTATGGAATCCTTCTCAGAAAAGACAAGCACTCTATGACAGATATGAAAAAGGTGTGTTTCCCAGGCTCCATTATTGCCGTGCCAACCAAAGAGGAACTTACTTTCAGCGAATGATTGCATTTCCGAATGGGGAAGAGCCTTCCATTAATCAGTTGGAACAAGTGTTGCAAACATGGGAGGGCGGTAATCATAGGCATACAGCGTTGCAACTTTCCATTTTTGATCCTCGTAATGATCACAAGCACAGCAAGCGCATGGGGTTTCCTTGTTTGCATCAAGTATGCATTACCCCTTTGGGACCGAATGGCTCAGAAGGTTTGGCTATAACGGGATTTTATGCGACACAACACATATTTAACAAGGCATACGGCAACTATTTGGGCCTTTACCGGCTTGGTAAATTCATTGCTCATGAAATCGGATTAAACCTTGTCCAAGTGAACTGCATAGCCTCATTGGCCAGGATGTGTGACTCCGGTATAATTAAAAAGGAATCCTTAGATATACTAGCCAAAAAGCTCGAAAAGCAAATTAGGACGTGATCTTTTGCTGCAATAGATTATGAGCAAGCAAAGAGGCAATCTGTATGTTTTCGAAGGCCCGGATGGCGTGGGGAAGTCCACTTTAGCGGCAGCTTTTCTAAAGGTTTGTAATGAGGCGAAGAAAAAGACCGTGCTGATGACTTTCCCGGGAAAAAGGGAAGGCAGCCTTGGGAAATGTGTCTATGAGTTACATCACAGTCCCAAAAGTTTTGGTGTAGAAACTATAGATCCAGTAAGTCTCCAAATTTTACACGTTGCTGCACACATAGACGCTATTCGTAAATACATACTTCCCTCCCTCAGGTCGGGAGTCCACGTCATTTTAGACCGCTTCTGGTGGTCAACCTGGGTTTATGGCTTGGCCAACGGAGCAAACCCTTTAGTCCTTAAAAATCTTATCGATATCGAAATACAAGAATGGACGGATATTCGTCCAACACTCGCTTTTCTTATCCAGCGGAAAACTCCTTTTCGTGCATCACCAGAACATGATAAGTGGACTTTTCTCTGCAATGAATACTCCCAACTGTGCAAAAGTGAGGCTGCGGAGTACCCTGTCCACATTTGCTCCAATGAACTACCCGTCGAGCAAATAGCTCAAGAGCTTTACAAGAAACTTCTACCACAACTTCCAAATTTGCAAGACTCCCAATGACTCCACCCCCCAAATCTACCAAAAGAAAACCATCTCTTGCTATTTCAAAACCTTCTACAAAGTCTTTTCAGGTCTTTTCGTCATTGGCCCCCGCTAAACCAACAAGGGTTTATGATACTTACTGGAAATTTGCTGCCGAGAGGCAAAATGTTTTTTTCTCGAAGATTGAATGTGCTCCAAAGCCGTGGACAAAAGATCCCATCCTAGCTGAATATAAATTTACCAACGCATACCGTGCATCAGATCGTGTTAGTCAGTTTCTTATTAATGAGGTTATCTACAAAGGTGACCAAGGGATCTATGAAGTTCTTTTCCGTATCCTACTGTTTAAGACGTTTAATAAAATTCAGACATGGAAAGCGCTTGAAAGGAATCTTGGTCCTATAAAATATACTTCGTTTAACCCGGTGGAATACGGCAAGTTTTTATCCGACTTAATGGCTCAAAAGAATACTATTTATTCAGCAGCGTATATTATGACGTCAGGGCGTAGTAGTTTTGGACACGCCAAAAAACACAAAAACCATTTGGATCTTATTTCAAAGATGATGAAGGGTGCTTTTCCCGAGCAGTTAACAAAGGCCAAGTCCATGCGCCAAGTGTTTGATTTACTTCTTAATTTTCCAACTATAGGCGATTTTTTGGGTTATCAGTACGCAACGGATATTAATTACAGTTCGCTAACTAGTTTCAGTGAAATGGACTGTGTAGTTCCAGGGCCGGGAGCTAAAGATGGTATTCGGAAATGTTTTGAAAGCTTAGGTGGCCTAAGCGAATCGGATATCATTAAGCTTGTAGTAGACAGGCAGGAAGTTGAATTTGAAAGACTGGGTATTAAATTCAGAAGTCTTTGGGGAAGACGTCTTCAGCTTATTGATTGTCAAAATTTATTTTGCGAAGTTGATAAATATTCCCGAGTCGCCCATCCAGAATTCTCAGGTGTTTCAGGGCGAACCCGCATCAAACAAAAATATAGGTCGGATAGTGAAATAATCTTTTATCAGTACCCACCAAAATGGGGCATCAACGACTTAATCAAAAAGTCACAGAGAGGGAAATAATTGTGGAAATGGATCTCTATCAAAAGGAAGCTCTGAAAACAGACAAAAAGCCAGCTGCAGGAGGAATTGATCTAATTGTTCCTCTCTTGGGATTGGCAGGGGAAACTGGCGAATTGCTGAGTGAGTATAAGAAATATCTTAGAGATGGGGACTCACACAAGCTTTTCAAAGAGAGAATTCAGGAAGAACTTGGAGATATTCTATGGTATCTGACGAACGTTGCTAGTAAGTTTGGTATTTCTTTAGATGATATTGCTCGATCTAACATTATTAAATGTCGTAACCGTTGGCAAGAGTCCGACGAAGGACAGATAGGATTAACTTTTATTCAGTCATTCGACGAAAAATTTCTAGAAACTGAGCGTTTTCTGAGGAAGATGGAAATCGAAATCACTGATACTATTGAGGAATCAAGGGTTAAAATGAAGTCCTTTATAAACGGCGTGCAAGCTGGAAACGATTTGACGGACAATTCATATCACGACGATGGCTACCGTTTTCATGATGTTTTCCACTATGCATATGTAGCAGTTTTAGGTTGGTCCCCCGTCATTAGGGGGCTTCAAAAACGCAAGCGGAAAAGTGTTCCTCATGTCGATGAAGTCGAAGATGGAGGTCGAGCTATTGCAATTGAAGAAGGAATTTCTGCAATGGTCTTTAGCTACGCATCACAACACCATTTTTTAGAGGGCGTCAGAGAATTGGACTATGATCTACTGAGAACAATCAAGATCATGACTCAAGGTCTTGAAGTCTCTAGGTGCTCCTCAAGCGATTGGGAGAGAGCCATACTTGCCGGATTTGAAGCCTGGAGATTGGTTAAATCGCAAAAAGGAGGTAAGCTGATCGCCGACCTAGACGCCAGAAGTCTTACTTTCACGTCTACTTTAACAAGTTAAATACTTTAAATCCTGACGGGGTCAGTTTAGAATGGCACTAAGATAAGCCTATTGTCTCCTTGATTTTGAATGACTTAGACAAGGAAAGGCATCCCAAAACCGCCTTATCTTAGTGCCATTCGGGTCAGTCTACCACTTTGCACCTTTTCGATTGATAATACCTTGGCCGAGCCCACTTAATGGCACGTAAAAGCTGAGTGAAATTTCCTGGAGTGATTTATTTTATGATGGCGCATGGCAACGAGAGGGCTTAAAAGAACGATCCTGGAAAAAAATCTTCCATCTTAGAAAGTTGTCAAAAGTTGACGGGGTGAGCCGAGGCCCTGATGAACGGTCAGGGATGTCCGTTCTCCTGGAACTGG
>Ga0163148_10006126_pt1 | contig 11741 bp, 10 predicted proteins | sample OliLakLV19MP7P2_FD_148606 | JGI IMG/M metagenome (GOLD analysis project Ga0163148, IMG submission 148606) | Freshwater microbial mat bacterial communities from Lake Vanda, McMurdo Dry Valleys, Antarctica- Oligotrophic Lake LV.19.MP7.P2 | ecosystem: Environmental > Aquatic > Freshwater > Lake >... | reverse complement strand
CTTAGCACCGTTTTCCATCAGGTTACGCGCCAGACGTAGAGATACGTCATAGGCATATTCATCTTCGCAAATACTTCGGCTGCCCATCATTGCCATAGCCCCGGGATCCGGGCCTCCGTGGCCGGCCGAGATATAATACACTTTGCCTTTTAATTTCTCGCTTTTACGTACGATGTTTCCGTATTCGGACCCAAAAATGGATGCGGTTTCCGATATTGCCGGAGAAGCCTCTTTTACTCGGGGCGTATTGTTTTCTGCTACAACGATGGGCTTCTCATTGGTTTGAGCACAATTGAGTTCATGGTAGGGCACCCATAGAATTTTGCTGGATTCATAATCACTTTTGCGGAGATTCCTGTTGAGGATAATCCGGTTATAATTTGCGATTCGTTTGGCGACGTCCATATCGTTGATCCCAATAGTACTGCGGATGCTTAGACCGTTATATTGATAGATCATCACCGGAAGTTTGTACTCTTTTCCTTCCAGTAATTGATCTTTTCTCTTTAACTCGTTCATTTCGAGAAACTTATTCATATTGCACTCATACTCATCCAGTTCGTACCGGTTGAGGAGGATGGTTATACCGTCCCCGGCCTTAGCTATTACGCTATAGAAATAGGGGGCATTGCCTGGAGAGGCATAAACGGCTAGAAACCAGAGGGTAAAGACTGAGGTAATCAGACCTTTCATTTTATTTAAATCGTTGATTATGACAAAGGTAATACATTAAATATATATTTAATATAGACGTATATTTCAAATTTAAAACCAGGCTCCTTTCTAAGCCCGTAAGGCTACTTTTAGCAAGATTTATTTCCTTGGCTAGTTTATCCCCTCTCATCACTCCTGTACTTATACCTGTTATCTTTGCCACGAATGAACCGAATATTAAACCTGGTAGCCACAGAAGCGCGCATTGAACTCCGGGAACGTTACGCTTTGTCAGGTATAGTTTTATATGTGCTTTCTTCCTCTTTTATTGTGTTTTCCATTTGGAAGCAGTTGCCACCAAAAGAATGGGGTCTGACGTTCTGGGTTATTTTTCTCTTTTGTTCCCTGATGGCAGTTTTAAAAACTTTTGGCAGGGAGAGTGAGGGGCGCTATTTCTACTATTATACGCTCTACCATCCCCTGGAGCTTTTTGCCGCTAAGGTGATTTATAACTTCCTCCTCCTGGTCTTTATTTTCCTGGTCCTTTGGTTTGTTTTGTTTGTCATGGCAGGCAATCCAATTTTACGGATCGGATGGTTTTTGACCACAGGTCTCATGTCATGCATCGGACTGTCTTTTCTGCTGACCCTCATCACCTCTATTGCCATCAAAACCCAACAGAATGCATCCTTAACGGCGGTCATGGCATTGCCCTTGATGATTCCGTTGCTGATCAATATCCTTCGACTGACAGCCTATTCATCAGGAACTACACCTGATGAAAACCCCTGGAATGAACTGATGCTTTTGTCCAGCATTATATTCTTGGTCATTGGCCTGTCTCTCTGGTTGTTTCCCTATCTTTGGCGCTCATAATGATGCAGGAATCAACCACGAATTCACCTTTTCGACTGGCGGCATGGAAATGGGCTGCCATGATCATCCTGATCTTCGTTTTTATCGCTGGTTGGATAGTTCCACTTAAACCCGGGATCATCAAGGTTACGCCAGACAGAGCTGTAGCAGGAGAAATGATGGTGGTGGATGTCATTGGCTACAATTCATTCTACCTCACTGACACAACAAAATTGAGGGGCTGGCTCCGATTGTCAGGAGACACTGTTATACAGGCACATCATATCCAGGCTTGGGACGATCGCAACCTATCAGCTAGTTTTTATATCCCCTCAGTTTTTCCGGTCAGGCAGGAGGCTTATCCGCTCACGCTTGTGCTGGATCATGGGGCTGAAGGAACCAGCATCCTACCCAATGCCATCTTTATCACACCAGCCTCTGTTCAGGACACTGCTGAAATGAAGCTTTGGTTCAGGGACAAGATTGAGCATGTCCACGAAAAGGCCGGTGTACAATATCCCTTTCGCAATATACTTGCTGAAACAATCCGCAATACGTATTTCCATGTCCCTATGTGGTTTTGTATGATTATCCTCTTTGGCGTAAGTGCATGGTATAGTCTACAGTATTATCGGAACGCGGATATTGATTTTGATCGAAAAAGTGTAGCCTTCATTAAGGTAGGATTAGTCTTTGGGTTACTAGGCATGGTGACAGGAATGCTTTGGGCTAAAAACACCTGGAATGCATACTGGAGCTGGGATGTCAAGCAAAATATGTCTGCTATCTCCCTGCTTATCTATGCAGCACTCATGGTGATGAGGTCGTCCGTGGAGGATGATATGCAGAAAGCAAGGTTGACAGCTGGGTATAATATGTTCGCTTTTGTGCTCCTGATTCCTTTGCTGTTTATCATCCCGAGGATGACGGATAGTCTGCATCCGGGCAATGGGGGAAATCCAGCTCTGGGTGGTGAGGACCTTGATAATACAATGCGCATGGTCTTTTACCCTGCAGTGGTCGGATTTATTCTGCTTGGCTTGTGGATCAGCCAGTTAGTGTACAGAACGGACAAGCTAAAAGGAAACCTGTGAAGTTGAATAAATCTTGTCATATTTATGGGCTTTTTCAACCATCTATGAGCGTTAAATCCATATTGGCTTTCCTACTTCTGATGATTTTCCAGACTGCGCAAGCAGAGGGAGAATCAACTCCGGATTTTATCAGGAGTATTGGTAAAATATATGTGGTAGCAGGCGTTTGCCTGATTATCCTGATCACCCTTTTTATCTATATGATCCGATTGGATCGAAAAATTTCAAGAATTGAAAAACGGCAAAAAAATGAGTAATAGCACTAGTAAACACATCAGCTTTTTCGAAAGCGTCAACAGGAATTTTGACAGGGCGGCTGCGCACACCACGATTCCAAAAGGGCTCCTTGAACAAATCAAAGGTTGTAACGCAGTGTACGAAATGACCTTTCCGGTCAAAATAGGTAATACGTACCAGGTGATAGAAGCATTTCGTGTCCAGCATAGCCATCACCGCTTACCAACTAAAGGAGGGATTCGCTTTAGCCATCTTGTCAATCGCGATGAGGTCATGGCCCTTGCTGCCTTGATGAGTTATAAATGTGCTCTCGTGGATGTTCCTTTTGGAGGTGCCAAAGGTGGTGTTAAAATCAGTCCCAGAAAATATACAGAGCAGCAACTTGAATTAATTACAAGACGCTATACTACAGAACTCATCCGTAAAAACTTTATCGGTCCTGGTCTCGATGTACCAGCGCCAGATTATGGAACAAGTAGCCGGGAAATGGCCTGGATTCTTGATACCTACCAGACCTTTAAACATGGTGAGATTGATGCAGCCGCTTGTGTGACCGGAAAACCTGAAAGCCAGAATGGTATCAAGGGCAGAACGGAAGCTACAGGTCGTGGGGTTTACTACGGCATCCGCCAATTTTTGTCGTATGCAGATGATGCAAAAGCAGTAGGACTCGAACCAGGAATCGGCGGAAAAACGATGGTTATTCAGGGACTCGGAAATGTTGGATCTTATTCAGGTATGATATCACAAAGCGAAGGTGATGTCAAAGTGATAGGGGTATCAGAGATGGAAGGAACCATCTATAGTGAAAAGGGAATCAATATTGAGAAGTTGGTCAAGTTCCGTAAAGACAAAGGTTCAATCCTTGGCTTCCCAGGCACCAAGACGCTGCCGGATCGTGAAGACTGGGTGGCTATCGAATGTGATATTCTTGTTCCAGCAGCATTGGAAAATCAGATTCATACAGGAAATGCAAAAAAGGTCAAAGCAAAAATTATAGCTGAAGCGGCCAATGGCCCGGTAACCTCAGAGGCTGCAGATATTTTAGCCAAAAAAGGAATTGTGATTTTACCTGATATGTATCTGAATGCAGGCGGTGTGACGGTTTCTTATTTTGAATGGTTGAAAAACCTTTCACATATGCGCTTCGGACGTATGGAGAAAAGATTCCAGGAGAATTCACTCAGCAATCTTTTATCAACGGTAGAAAGATTAACTGGGCAGAATGTTAGCAACAGGGAAAAAAATGTGTTGACACACGGTGCTGATGAAATTGACCTGGTGCGCTCTGGTCTGGAAGATACCATGGTCAATGCATACGATGAAATCAGAGATACCATGAAACGTAAAAAGACCATTGAAGATCTCAGGTCTGCAGCATTTGTAGTAGCATTGAATAAAATTTCTGGGGATTATGTCCGTTTAGGTATATTCCCATAGGCATCCATAGCAGATATTTTTTTAAAGTATAAATGGTATACACATGATCGAGGATCTTGACAAGATTGATTTTCAGATACTGCGGCTATTGCAGGAAAACAGTAATATCACAAACCTCAGCCTTTCAAAGCGAATCGGTTTGTCACCTGCACCTACACTCGAGCGTGTAAAGAAGCTGGAGAAGAACGGGATCATTAAGAGCTATCATGCTGAGGTTGATCCATTAGCCCTCGGACTGACTGTCAAGACCTTCATCCTTGTCAATATAGGCTGGCATAAGGAAAATGCATCGGAAAATTTTCTCCATAAGGTGAATGAGATTGATGAGGTTGCAGAATGCAATATCATCACAGGCGATGGGGACTTCCTGCTCAAGGTGATCTGTAAGGATTTGCAGGCCTATCAAAACCTGCTTTTCAATGTATTATCCCAGATTCCTGAGGTGGAACGGTTGAAAACATTAATGACCCTTTCAACCGTCAAAAACAGGAAAGTGTTACCGCTGAACTATAATGGAAAGTAACTCCAGGTTAAATACAACCTCAACAGGACATTGAGTTCATCATCTTTATTGTGGTCCTTTCAGCTTGCGGAAGGTAATCCATCGCTGATTTTTGGTTCCATGCATATCAGGGATGATCGGGTCTACAGGTTTTGTGATGCCTTATATCCGCTCATCCGTCAGGCTGACGTCTATGTCGGTGAAATGGATTTAACCGATTTGCCGCATCAAGCTCCCGAACAGGGTTACCATATGCCTGCGTTTTTCAGACCCGCCGCATATCGTAAAATCCGGAAACAAATATTGAAATCTTTTGGCCTGGATATAAGCCGATATGCCCACCTCCATCCGCTGATGATCATGAGTGCCATATCCCAAAATATACTCTACAATGACCATGCTGTGTCATTAGATGAGCATTTGTGGAATTATGCAAAGAATAGCCAATTAACACTTCAGGGTCTTGAAACGATCAGTGAGCAAATGGAGATCCTTCATTCCATAAAGCCGGATTCACTCTACCGGCAGATCAAGGCAATCAGTAGCCAGCCAAACAAAATCAGGAATTTTTCGGACAGCGCAATTGACTATTATACAAAGGGGGATATACATCAATTGTATCAACTCACTAAATCATCCATGCATGCGTTGCGCAAGTTGATCATTTACGATCGAAACAGATTGATGATCGGGAGGATTGTAAATTTTGATCCGGCTTTGCGCTATTTTATCACTGTCGGCGCAGGTCACCTGAGTGGGTCATCTGGCATTATTTCTGGACTGCGAAAATCGGGGTATAAGGTAAGCCCGGTTGAATTTAAACCTCATTAAAAACTAAGTCCAAATCCAGCAGACACACTTAGATGTTGACTGTAACTAATGGCACTACTTACGAATAAAGGACCAAGTTTTAATCCGGCGGAGGCTTCCAGGATTAAGTTGTTTTTATTTTTCATAAACAAATCAATGTCGTAGGTTTCATCCCCATCTTCATAGGTATAATGAATGGCAGAAGCTGAAGTCTGATACCCCACCATCAATTGCCCTGAAAAAAACTTTCCTGCCTTTCCTGCATGGATCGACATCAGATGCTGGTCACTATCGAGATAATCCCCTGCTTGAATGTGGTGATAAAAGTAACCAACTGAAAAATCAAAAGGAGCATCAGTGAAATAATCTGTTAAAAAATGCCGTACACCAATCCCCAGGAAGTTGACCTTGCCCAGATCTTTGCCCAATGAAAAGGAAAGAAATCTTCCACTCAGCTCTGAGTGAAGGAATCCGCCTATCGTAAGCTGAGGAGTTCCAAGGGTCAACCTGTTAAGGTCATATCCTCCCGGAAAAATGTAAAAAGTAGTGTCTTCCCCCTGGAGGATAATATTGGTTCGATCACCGATGATCGTGGGGGCTACGACAGTTTGAGCAGGCTTAAAATCACCGGATGTATGCCCAGTAAAAGTTCTCATGGATTCCGCTGGATAGGAAACAATTGCCTGCGCCTTTAGGCGGAAATAAAAGGTTGAATCTGCCTTCGACCACTCCCAAACGCCGGTATTGATGTTGGACGTAAATAAGTCAGCCAGCGGTTGGAGATAAGGCTCGGCATTCTCACCAATGTAGGCATCAAGGTAATCCTTGATACTTTGGTCCTGCCCCTGCATGCTGCTGGTAATCAACAGGCAGCCTGCGATAATTTTAAGAATAAATTTCATCGGTCTCGATTTATTAATGAACACCTTAAGATTCTGTGATTATGAATCTATTTAAGAAAGAATTTTCATTAAGTACCGAGGGTCAACAAAGACAGAACACTCCGATTCCTTTTAAGTTCTGATGGCTATGGTGTTTACCTGCCCGTGTTTACCGATGAAATGGAAAGGTTGCTCAATTCTTTCTATGTTTATTGTAACAAAATGACCCCAATTGCGTTTTTCAACGATCATATGAGATTATTCCTACAAAGAACCATACTAGCCGGCTTACTGTGTTTATGGTCTGAATCGGGCCATGCACAAGTCAAGCATACCATCAGTGGATATGTGAAGGACAATCAGTCCGGTGAAACGCTGATAGGGGCAAATGTTTATCTTGAAAGCGATGCCACCAAAGGAACTGTCACCAATACATATGGGTTTTTCTCCATCACCTTGCCCGAAGGTGTTCATCGCATTGTGGTGTCCTATCTTGGTTATCAAGAGTACATTGAGGAGGTGTATTTATTATCAAATACGGATCTCAATGTTGATATGGTGCAGGGCATTGAGATGCAGGAAGTGGTGGTTGCCGCGAAGAGTGTTGAGGAAGATGAAAATGTGCAAAGCACCTCTATGGGCAGAGTCAGCTTACCGATAGAGCAGATCAAGGTTTTGCCAGCGCTGCTTGGTGAGGTGGATATTTTGAAGACTATACAATTATTGCCTGGTGTTTCTTCGGCGGGTGAGGGGAGTTCCGGATTTTATGTCAGGGGAGGTGGTGCAGATCAAAATCTGGTATTACTTGATGAAGCCGTTGTCTATAACAGTGGACATTTTCTAGGCTTCTTCAGCGTGTTTAACGCAGACGCCATTAAGAATACTACCCTCATCAAAGGGGGTATTCCTGCTGTATATGGAGGGAGGTTGTCTTCGGTACTGGATATTCAGATGAAAGAAGGCAATAACCAGAATTTTCAGGGAGAAGGGGGTATCGGACTCATCTCATCGCGGCTTACACTTGAGGGACCAATTGTGAAAGATAAAAGCAGCTTCCTGATCAGTGGCCGACGTACATATGGATTTGACCTTGCACAACCTTTGATACGTCAGACTGATTTCGCGGGGACCAATTATTTTTTCTATGACCTCAATGCTAAAATAAATTACCAGTTTTCTCAAAAAGACAGAATATACCTGAGTGGTTATTTTGGCAGGGATGTGCTGACCTTTGCGCAACCGGGACGTGATTTTGAATTTACACTTCCTTATGGCAATGCAACCGCCACATTCAGATGGAACCACCTATTTACAGAGAAGTTGTTTTTCAACCTCTCAGCGATCTACAATGATTATCAATTTAAGGCAGGGTTTAATCAGGAAGAGTTCAATTTTGATATTTTTTCCGGTGTAAGGGATTTCACAGCAAAATTTGATTTTGATTATTTCCCTTCCAATGATCACCAGGTGAAGACGGGTATACATGCGACCAAACATCGATTGACACCGAACATCATCAGAGGTAGCGCAGGGGAGACAGCATTCGAAAACACCGCTACCGCTAAATATGCCAATGAATATGCCGTCTATATCCAGGATGACTGGAAAATAAATCCATGGCTACGTGTTAATCTCGGATTAAGGGGCACCTTTTTTCAACAGACCGGACCATATACATCCGGAATCAATGGTGAAGTCTATGAAACGGGTGAAGTGGTAAAAACATACAACTCACTTGAGCCAAGAATTTTTATTAATACGTCATTGAATCCAAATGCTTCCTTAAAGGCTGGTGTTACATCCACTACCCAATATCTTCATCTGGTTAGTAACAGTTCCTCCACATTGCCTGCAGATGTGTGGGTGCCAAGTAGTGAGATCGTCAGGCCTCAGCGCGGATGGCAATATGCCGCAGGTTATTTTCAAAACATCAGGAGGGGCGCGTTTGAAGCTTCTGTAGAAGCCTATTACAAATCTTTGCAGGATCAGATTGATTATCGCGAGAGTTACGTTGACAACAGTGTAGACCAAGTGGAAAATGAGTTTGTGTTTGGTAGTGGAGAGGCCTATGGACTGGAATTTTTTATTCGCAAAAATGCAGGCAAGCTCAATGGATGGTTTGGCTATACGCTCAGCCGGACAGATCGTACATTTCCCGATATCGAAAATGGCAGAACCTATCCAACCACCTATGACAGGACACATGATCTGAGTTTTGTTGCAAATTATAATCTCAGTCCAAAGCTCATCGCCGGTCTGGTATTTGTATATGCCACCGGAAAGTCATTTACACCTCCTGAGCGGGTTTACCTGATTGATGGCGAACTGCAGACTGATTATGGGCCACGCAATAGTCAACGCCTTGAGCCCTATCACCGGATGGATGTATCCCTTACCTGGATACCTAATCCTACCAGTAAAAAGAATTTTACTTCCGAATGGGTGTTCTCGCTGTATAATGCTTATAACCGCCAGAATACTTTTTTCCTGTACACGGATTATGAGACAGACCTTCAATCAGGAACCGCTGAAGTGAAGGCATATAAGGTGTCTATATTTCCAATACTTCCATCTGTAACCTGGAATTTTAAGTTTAAATGAGAAGATCAGTCCAAGTCATTATAGTAGGTATAACCACCATGCTTCTTGCTGCCTGCGAAGAAGAATACATTCCGGTTTCTTCAGGGGATAGCCCGGAGTATGTTGTTGAGGGCTATCTGGAAGTTGGGGATAACCCAGCTCCTCCTTACCTTATCCTGACCAGGACATTTGATTTCTACGGGGCGTTTGGCCCTGATGAGTTTAATGATTCATTTGTACATGATGCAGATGTCCTGGTATCAGATGGATCACTTGAGATATCATTGCAGGAAATATGTTTTTTCGATCTGGATTCTGCCATTCGCGAGCAATTGGCAGAACAGTTTGGGTTTAGATCCGATACTCTATCTATTAATTTCTGTGTATATGTGGATCTGCTCAATCAACTGCAACCTCAGACAGGTAAGTCGTATGATTTGTTGATTGCAGTTGATGGCGATACGATTACATCAACTACCCGGATTCCGAAGCCCGTACCTCTGGACAGTCTTATGTTTCAGCCGCCACCGGGTGACCCTAATGATTCCCTGGCGCAATTGACCTGTTACATATCCGACCCTGCCGGTGTAAAGGACTTTTACCGGTATTTTGTAGGAACAAATGGCGGTCAACTGAAAACGGGCTTTTCAAGTGTCGAGGAAGATCTCTTTTTCGATGGTAAAAGTTTTGGTTTTCAGCTATTTAATCCTGAAACAGAAAGTGGGGATGTTGAACCAGAAGAATTTGGATTGTATTTTGTTGGGGATACGGTAACCGTCAAGTGGTGTACTATAGATGAACCTAATTTTGATTTCTGGAATACGCTTGAGTTTGCAAAATCGAATCAGGGACCATTTTCAAGTTATACCCGGATTCAATCGAATATCACCGGGGGACTGGGTGTCTGGGGAGGATACAGTGTCAGTTATTATACACTTGAGGTAGCCTATTGATTTATTTATGACAAAGCAGTTATTAGACCATTCCATATCAGGTGTTGAAATTCAGCACTACTCCAAAGGGGCAGTGATTTTTGGGGCTAGTGGATTGATCGGTAATTGCTGCCTTAGAAGGCTGTTGGTCCATCAGGCATATGATAAGATTATTTCCATAGGCAGGGGAACTATCAAAGCAAGCCATCCTAAGCTGATCCATTATGAGGTCGATATGGCGCATAGTGACAACTACCGGCACCTGATGCGCGGCGATGATCTTTTTATCGCCATGGGGACGACCATGAAAAAGGCAGGAAGTAAAGAAGCCTTCTTCGCCATTGATCACGACCTGATCTTCAATATTGCCAAAACGGGTTCATTACAGAATATGAATCAGCTGATATTTGTTTCTTCGATTGGCGCTGACAGCCGGTCGCTAATCTATTACCTGAAAGTAAAAGGCCAGCTTGAAGATGATGTCAGGCGGTTGCCATATTGGGGCGTCCACATTATGCGCCCTTCGGTACTTCTCGGTCACCGCGAGGACAAACGTTTTGTTGAAGATATGGCTGGTCGGTTTAGCAAAGGCCTTCAGTATTTCTCAGGTAGCATTATTGGGGATCTGGCTCCTATTGACGCAGATGATGTGGCCAAAGCTATGGTGCAGGCGGCGCAGGGGCTCAAGCAAGGGACCCACATCCATCATGGCAGTGAAATAGTTAAACTCGCAAAGTTGTTTAATCAGTAGTTTCCTGCTTTTGCACTGTCCTGCTTTCTCTCTGTCTCACGCTCATTCATAGCTCACAGTCTAACACAATTAGTAGTTTTACCGTTCATATCAATTTATCATGTCTACATCAACATCAGAGATTTCTATCCGCATACAACTTGATGCTAACCGCGTCCCGGAGACCATCGAATGGCAGGCCTCAGATGCCCATCAGGCTCATCCTTCTGAAAGCAAATCAGTCTTTCTTGCTTTACTCGACAAGGAGACCCTCGATACATCTACTTTATTTCTGTGGACCAAAGAACTCCAGGTAGCGGAAATGGACCGCAAGATTTTTTATGCGTTGACTGCCCTTACAGACGGATACTATAAGTCGACTCAGAATACTGAACTTGCAAATGAAATGAGAAGGTTTGTTCATTATTTCGGTGAGAAGACCGGCATCCTGACGCCTGAGCAATAAATTTTTTCTGATGGATCCTGTCCTGTTTCACAATAGTGAACAAGGCCGTCAGGCCTTTGTTGATCTGGCTTCCCGCGCTGTGCTGTGGATAGCAGATTATTACAGGAACGTTGAAAATTATCCTGTCCGAAGTCAGGTGCAGCCTGGAGCTATTTACAAGCAGTTTCCAGATCAGTTTCCATCTCAGCCCGTCAGTGATGATGAAGTATTCAGGATTTTGCAGGAGGTCATTATTCCGGGCATGACGCATTGGCAGCATCCCGGTTTCTATGCTTTTTTTCCAGGCAATACGAGCTTTCCTTCCATTGTCGCTGAAATGATCACTGCGGGCATATCAGCACAATGTATGCTTTGGGAGAGTTCTCCTGCAGCCGCAGAGCTTGAGCAGCGTTGTATGGAGTGGTGCCGGGATTTGCTTGGACTTCCTTCCGGATGGGAGGGCGCCATCCAGGATACAGCTTCCTCTGCAACCTTGACCGCATTGCTTACAGCCCGAGAATGGAAGTCCGGTTTTAGGATTTCAAAACGAGGATTTGATGGAACCGTTTATCGTATCTATG
>Ga0163148_10006123_pt1 | contig 11744 bp, 18 predicted proteins | sample OliLakLV19MP7P2_FD_148606 | JGI IMG/M metagenome (GOLD analysis project Ga0163148, IMG submission 148606) | Freshwater microbial mat bacterial communities from Lake Vanda, McMurdo Dry Valleys, Antarctica- Oligotrophic Lake LV.19.MP7.P2 | ecosystem: Environmental > Aquatic > Freshwater > Lake >... | reverse complement strand
ATGATTGGAAGACTTCAAGCTAAACTTGGTAAAACAAAAGAGGAGATTCACAAAATTATTTCTGAACTATAAATTTAAATAAAACAAAAATCATTAATATTAAAAGGGAAATCATGAAAAAAACAACTTTAATAGTATCAGCCATCACATGTATCAGTATGCAACTTTTAACAAGCTGCAGTACTCCTGCTGAAAAGGTAGAATCAGCTGTAAACGAAGTAACAGAAGCACAGAAAAGTCTAGAAAAAGCTAACGAAGCTTATTTAGTTGAAATTGATCAATACAAAAAAGAAGCCGCTGAAAAAACTGCGGCGAATGATCAAAGTTTAACCGAATTTAAAGTAAGGATTGAAAATGAAAAAAAGGAAGCCAAAGAAGAGTATAACAAAAAAATTGAGGCCTTAGAGAAAAAGAATAACGATATGAAAAAATCAATAGCCGATTACAAAGCCGACGGTAAAGAAAATTGGGAGAAATTCAAAACAGAGTTTAGTCGTGATATGGACGAACTTGGTAGTGCTTTTAAAGATTTTACAGTTAAAAACAAGAAATAAGGACTCAAAAATTTTATAAATGAAAAAGATAATTCTAATAGGTGTTCTTATTGCTTCGCAATACAACACAATACGTGCTCAGGAAACCGACTCTCGCGATAACTTGGCGGTTGGTTTAAAAGCTGGAGCTAATTATTCCAATGTATATGACGAACAAGGAGATGCATTTGTAGCCGATCCAAAATTTGGTTTAGCTGCTGGCGCATTCATTGCTATACCTATTGGTAAATATCTTGGTCTTCAACCGGAAATATTATTGTCGCAAAAGGGATTTCAGGCCTCTGGTAGTATTTTAGGCAGTAATTATAACCTTAAGCGCACAACAACTTATGTTGATGTTCCTTTATTGTTTGCCTTTAAACCAATCGAGTTTTTTACTTTATTGGCTGGCCCACAATACTCCTATTTAATCAACCAAAAAGATGTTTATTCGAGCGGCACCACAAGTATTGAGCAGCAAAAAGATTTTGCAAATGAAAATCTTAGAAGGAATATCTTTTGTTTTACAGGCGGAGCAGATATTACGATCAAGCACATTGTAATCGGAGCAAGGGCCGGATGGGATATTCAAAATAATAATGGCGACGGCACGTCAGCAAATCCACGTTACAAAAATATGTGGTATCAAGCTACTTTTGGTTATAGATTTTACAGCAGAAATTAATTTGTATATACCTTATTTAGCAATAAAACTTAAAACTATGAAAACTAAAATATCAATTGTATTAATACTTATGGGGTTAATCATCATCCCTTCAATTCAAAGTTGTAAAAAGTATGCGGAAGGGCCCAGCGTTAGTTTGAGAACAAGAACTGAAAGAGTTTCTAACTCATGGAAAGTAGAGAACTATAAAGTAAATGGAACGGATTTTACTTCACTGGTGTCGAGCTACAACGAAACATATTCGAAAGATGGCGCTTACTCATACTCATGGGGAATACTTAACGGTACCGGTAAATGGGCCTTTCAAAATAAAGACACAGAAATTAAATTGAACGGAACAGACGGGCAGGCTTCACGTACCTTATTTATTTTAAAATTAGAAGAAAAATCGTTTTGGTATTACTATATGGATGGAAATAACAAAAATGAACTACACTTAATTCCAAATTAATAGTACTTTTTAAAAAATAAACCATGAAAAAAAATGCAACAATTTTACTCCTATTAATTTTCGGATTGAATTTATCAGCACAAGAACCAGCAACTCAATCTTCAACTGAAAAATATGGTAGCACAATAAATGCAGCTGTAGGTATAGGTTACTATGGATATATTGGCAGAACAGCGCCGGTTCTTCATATAAACTATGAGCTTGATGTGGCTAAACGATTCACATTAGCCCCATTTCTTACCTATTACTCTTATCAAAGAGACTATTATTGGGGAAATCCTAAATATGAATATAGAAATTATTACTACCGCCAAACAACTTTACTAGCAGGCGTTAAGGGAACTTATTATTTTGACGACCTACTTAAGGCTAGTCCAAAATGGGATTTTTATTTAGCAGGTTCATTAGGATTTGCATTCCGCAAAACAACCTGGGAAAACGGATATTATGGTGATACGTATGTTAACCATGGTTCAAGCGGATTGTATTTAGACGCGCATATTGGAACGGAATATCATCTAAATAGAAATTTAGGATTAACACTCGATTTATCCACTGGTATATCAACCTTTGGTTTAGCAGTTCACTTATAAACATTATGAAAATGAAACAAGATCCAAAAAAAAACAAAAGAAAAATCAATAAAAGCCCATCAACAAAGGCTGATAAAACAGGTAGCGATAAAGACGCTGATAAAACAGGCACTGATAAAAATGCCGACACCACTGAATCGGATGAAATGAAACAAGATGAAAATAAATTTGATAAACCGAAACGAGAAACTGATCCAGACAGAACAGGAATTGACAAAGAGGCTGATAAAACAAAAAAAGAAAATATAAAAAAGTAATCACTAATATTTAAACTAAAAACAAAATGGGAAATTTATTGTATGTAGTAGCAGTTATTCTAATTATAATTTGGGGAATAGGATTCCTTGGATATAATGCTGGAGGGATCATTCATGTGCTTCTTGTAATCGCACTGATTTCTGTAATTCTAAGAGTAATCCAGGGCAGAAAGCCCCTTTAAAAAATAAACTAACAATTAAAAAACAAAAAACATGAGCACAGGAAAAGTATTATTAGGCGTATTGGCAGGCGTTGCCGCAGGAGCATTATTGGGAGTATTATTTGCCCCAGACAAAGGTTCTGAAACCAGAAGAAAGATCTCTAAAAAAGGCAAAGATACAGTCGACGATCTTGAAGAGAAATTCAATGATTTATTAACTAACCTAACTGAAAAATTTGAAGCAGCTAAAGAAGAGGCTACAGATCTTTACGAAAAGGGAAAGCATAAAGTTGATGATTTAAAGAAGGACATTAAAACTCAAATGAGTTAATAAAATAATAAAACCACATTAAGACAAATCCAATTTTATGGAAAATAAACTGAATTGCATTGTCCCTTTGCTCGAAAGAACAGAAGAGTATGGAAGAACAAGTTTGGAATTAATTAAACTCAAAGCAGTCGATAAAGCAGCAGAAGTTGTTTCATCGTTTTTTTCAAGCGGCATCATGTTTCTTGTTTTAATGATGGTTTTATTTGTTGCAACTATTGGAGTCTCTTTATGGCTGGGAGAATTGCTAGGAAAACTGTACTACGGTTTTTTTTGTATGGCAGCTTTTTATGCTATTACATGGGTAGTTTTATTCCTATTTATGCGAAACACGATTAAAAGAAGTATTAGTAATTCTGTTATTTCAAAACTACTAACATAGCATCTGATGATAAAAATAACATCTGTTACGGAATTAAAAGAATCTATTTATTTGCTCGAAATAAAGCAAGCACATGAGGCTTTACTGCTGAAAGAGCAGTTTAAACAAACTGTTGAGAATTTAAGACCTATTAATTTAATTAAAGACAAACTCAGCGACATTATTTCATCACCAAATTTAAAGCACGATGTTATAAACGGTGTATTGGGTCTTGCCGCTGGCTATCTGTCAAAAAAAATAGTTGTTGGATCAACACATAATCCACTAAAGAAGTTATTAGGCGCGGTCTTACAAATGGGTGTTACAAGTCTTGTTTCTAAAAATGCCGATGGAATAAAATCAAATGTGGCTTCAATTCTAAGTTCGGTATTTAATAAGCAACACTCAACTTCAAATGAAAGAGACTCTTAAGTTACCATTTTACGCTAAACTGTCGTTGATGTCTGTGGGCATTTTAACGGCTACATTTATGCTTGATATAGCTCAGCATATAATCGTACCCATTATTTACTCTATTATTCTTGCGGTAGTTTTAAGTCCCGTTGTTCAATTTCTTATCAAGAAGAAAATGAGTAGGGCTTTTGCGATCTCAACAACACTGCTAGTACTTACATTAATACTTTTCTCTTTTGTGGGTCTTTTGTCTACACAATTAAACGAATTCACGGAAGCTCTTCCTAAATTAACGGAAACATTTTATGAACTCATAAAAAGTTTTATAGCTTGGACCTCAGGCAGCTTTGATATAAGTTCAAAAAATATTTATGGTTACATAGAAGATACAAAAACTCAAATTATTTCCGGGAGCCGATCATCGATAGCAGTAACTCTTTCTTCGGTAAGCAATGCTTTAGTTATAATTGTTTTGATACCGGTATACGTGTTTATGATTTTGTATTATCAACCATTGTTGTTAAGTTTTATTAGAAGGCTATTTTCAGAAAATGAGCAGAAACAAGTAAATGAAGTTTTGAGTTCAACAAAAACAATCCTTCAAAAATATTTAGTGGCATTGCTTATTGAAGCCGGAATTATTGCTGCACTCAACTCAATTGGATTGTATGTAATTGGAATTAAATATGCAGTTGTGCTTGGTATAATTGGTGCTATTTTGAATGTTATTCCATACCTCGGTGGAATTATAGCCATGGCGTTGTACATGATTGTTGCTTTGGTAACTAAAGATTCTTACAGTTATATGCTTTACGTACTAATACTTTATTCTTTCATTCAACTTATCGATAATAATTTAATAGTGCCTAAGTTGGTGGGGTCTAAAGTGAAGATTAATGCATTGGTATCTATTATTGCCGTTATCGCAGGAGGTGCACTGTGGGGCATAGCTGGTATGTTTATTTCACTTCCACTAACAGCTATTGCAAAACTTATTTTTGATCGCATAGAGCCTTTAAAACCTTGGGGTTTTTTGCTCGGCGACACCATGCCAACAATTAGCATTTTTAGAATCAAATAAATTTATACTAAAATAAAAATCATGAAACCAAACATCGGAATATCAGAAAAACACCTTAGTTCAATTACTGAATTATTATCAACGGTTCTAGCTAACCAAGTAAGCCTCTATACAAAAACCAGAAAGTTCCATTGGAATGTGTCGGGAGAAAGTTTTATGGAACTTCATAAATTATTCGAAGGTCAATACAAACAATTAGAAGAATACATTGATGAAGTTGCTGAACGCATTAGCAAATTAGGCGGCAAAACTGTTGGCACAATGGCAGAATTTGTAAAATTATCGTCAATAAAAGAACACCCGGGTAAGTTTCCAAAATCAAAGGAAATGCTTCAAGAGCTTTTAGGAGATCATGAACTTCTTATAACGCAAATTCGTAAATATATTGATGATTGTTCCGAAAAATATAAAGATGCCGGAACCACCGATCTTTTAACAGGATTAATGGTGGATCATGAAACCATTGCTTGGACATTAAGAAGGTACATGAGTTAATTGCTAGGTAATTGTAATTCTGAATGCCAAAAATTAAGGCTCATGCAAGCCATACAACAGCAAATAAAGAATATCCAAAGGGTGTTTTAATCGAATCATTTGTTAAATTCTTTACTGAAGTTACCCTTATAACAAAGTTTACGGGCAAATTCTTTCGGCAAGTATTTCTACCGCCCTATGAGTTTAACGAATTGGTTAAGCAATGCTATATTATTGGTTGCAAATCGTTGCCATTAGTTGGCATTACCGGATTTATTATGGGGCTAGTGCTTACCATTCAATCCCGTCCAACGCTTGCTGAATTTGGTGCTGAATCATGGTTGCCAGCCATGGTTGCAGTTTCACTCATCAGAGAAATTGGCCCGGTAATAACCGCATTAATTTGCGCAGGAAAAGTAGGTTCAGGCATTGGTGCCGAATTAGCATCTATGAAAGTTACCGAACAAATAGATGCGATGGAAGTATCGGGAATAAATCCATTTAAATACCTTGTGATAACAAGAATCGTAGCCACTACACTTATGGTTCCGATCTTAGTTCTTTTTTCTGATGCTATTGCGTTAGGGGGTTCTTTTTTAGCTGTGAATATTGAAGGGGATGTGAGTTTTCAGTTATTCTTCGCACAAGTATTTGAAAAGCTCGATTTTATGGATGTTCTTCCATCGATTCTGAAAACATTCTTTTTCGGTTTTGTAATCGGTTTAATCGGCTGCTTTAAGGGTTATTACTCCAATAAAGGAACTGAGGGTGTAGGAATTTCAGCAAACTCTTCAGTTGTTATTAGCTCATTGCTCGTATTTATAATTGACATGATCGCTGTTCAAATTACAAGTTTGTTAATATGATATAGGCGTTAATGAAAAATGTAATAGACATACAACACTTAAAAAAATCATTCGGAAAAAACGAGGTATTAAAGGATATTAAACTCACTTTAGCAAAAGGTGAGAATCTTGTAGTAATGGGCAAGTCGGGTAGCGGTAAATCTGTTCTTATTAAATGTTTAGTTGGTCTTATTGAAGCAGATGATGGGATCATTAATATACTTGATAAGAATATTTCAGAATTACCGGATAACGAATTAAATGAACTAAGAAAGAAAATTGGTTTTTTATTTCAAAGTGCGGCCCTTTATGACTCTATGAGCATTAGAGAAAATCTAGAATTTCCGCTGAGAGGATTGTGCAATTTAACTCGCCAAGAAATTGATGCTAAAGTTCTGGAAGCGTTGAAAAATGTTGGCTTACTTGAAGTAATAGATAAAGCTCCTTCTGAACTATCTGGTGGGATGAAAAAACGTGCCGGCCTAGCAAGAACACTTATTTTGAATCCAGAGATCATGTTTTACGATGAACCTACTACAGGCTTAGATCCTATTACCTCCAAGGAGATCAGCAATCTCATACTTGAAATGCAGAAAAAATTCAACACCTCTTCTATTATTATCACACATGATATTCAGTGCGCAAAAATAACATCTAATCGCATCATCATCATACACGAAGGTCTCTTTGTTGCTGAAGGAACGTTTAAAGAGTTAGAACAATCAGAAGATAAATGGGTGCGTTCTTTTTTTAAATAATTAAAATTTACTTATAATACAAACTCTCATGAAAAAGCAAAACGGTAATAAAATTAAATTAGGAATATTTGTTTCAATTGGACTTCTTCTTTTTATAGTAGCAATCTATTTTATTGGAAAGAAGCAGCAATTGTTTAATTCAACTATTAAGTTAAGCGCTCTTTTTAAGGATATAAGCGGCTTACAAGTAGGCAACAATGTGCGCTTCTCCGGTATTAATGTGGGTACAGTAGAAAACATAGTTATTGTTACAGATACGACGGTGATGATCGATATGATCATCGACAAAAAAACTAAAAAATTTATAAAGAAAAACGCCAAAGCCGTTATCGGTACAGATGGCCTCATGGGAAACAAAATAGTACTCATTCTTCCGGGCACAGGTGCTGAAAAAGAGATTGAAGACAATGATTTTGTTACTTCAGTTAAACCTATCAGCATGGATGATATTTTACTCAAGTTAAAAATAACAGGCGACAATGCCGCCAACATCACCGAAGATCTTTCTGTAATTACACAAAATATAAGGTCAGGAAAAGGCACTATTGGTAAATTATTTATGGATACTGTTTTCGCGGAAAATATTGATCAAACCATTATAAACATCAAGCAAGGCGCAGGTGGCTTTAAACAAAATATGAATGCTGCTAGTAACAACATCCTGTTGCGAGGTTTTTTTAAAAAGAAAAAAGATAAAAATAAGTGAGTTACCTGTTCACGCATGTGAATAATGTAACTTTTATGTAAGATCACATAACACTTTCCCTTTTAAAAATACTCACCTTTACCATATCACATTATAACTAACTAGCATGATACCTTCATCCCCAATACCTAACCTATGGAACGAGCAAAAGAAATTGCTCTTGACGAAGTTTAGGATCTTAACAGATCAAGATCTACGTTTTGAAGAAGGAAAAAAGGAAGAGATGTTATACAAATTACAACTAAAACTTGGCCTTTCTAAGGAGGAAATAACCATTTTATTAAAAGCTCTTTAATTTAATTAAAAAAAAACCATGAAAAATTTAACTCATTCAATTATTGCCTGTATTACTGCAAGTATCATACTTTCATCGTGTGGTCAAAAATTATCACTAACTAAACGTCATTATAGAAATGGATATCATGTTAGCCATACTAAAAAAATGAATTCTGTTGATCAAAAAACAAATGATCATTCTATAGTTAAACACTCTGAGGCAGTTTTGAAAGAAAAAGTTTCTAACCCTACTCAAACTGTTTTACTGGGTGCGGATCTTTCTAAGAATAATAGTCAAACAGAGAATATTAATACGCCCTTTGTAAAAACAAAAAGTTATGTAAGCCCTCCTGTTGTTACAAAAAACACTAATCCTAATTTTGCAAGCATTGCTAGAGAATTGATGCAACCTAAAAAGTTTTTAGATAATAGGTTAGAATTAAATAAAAAGAATACAGGTGTTAAGCACGATGGTGGCAGCGGAGGCGGTCATAGTCTTCTGTGGTTATTGATCGTTATACTTTTGATATTATGGCTGCTTGGTTTTGCTGGTGGCTATGTGTTTGGAGGTTTAATTCACATTATTGTAGTGGTGGCTGTTATTCTCTTTGTTTTATGGCTTTTAAGAATTGTTTAATCAATTCAAAAATGAAAAACTCGATCATCAAACCATTAAAACCGAAGGATAATTTAGATAAGAACCTTACTGAAGCTCATTTATGCTTAAGCAAGATTCCCGAAACACTAGATCAACGTTTGTTAATACGCCTGCAACTTGTGCAAATTACAAGTTGGGGTTAGTTATTAAAGGTTGTGTGTTTTATTTCGCACTTTAATAGTCGGTAAAACGGCGTATATTTGTTGAGCTTACAGCTTCTTGTAAGCTCAATTAAATTGTTCGACTTTTTATGAATCGGCTATCTCAATTTTCCATTGTTTGTTTAATAATAGCGATACTTCATTCTAATGCTATCCTTTCACAAAACAAAAACGAATCACTCGATGGTTTTTGGCAATCGCGTATTACCTACGAATGTTCCTGGGGATGGAAAGATGATGGCGGCAGCGTATTTTTAAGCAAACAGTTTGGCGATTCTTACAAAGGAATGGTATTTGGCGGTGATGTTGAGATCTCGCATTGGTACAACGATGAATACAATTTTGAGATCACAGGACAAAGTGAGTGTATTCGTAAAGGAAAATTAAAGAAAACTGAGTTTGCCGGAAGAATATATTTAAGTGGCGAATGGAATTTTTCAGGAGGGAACAACGCCATGTGGGGAACGGGCTTATGTTGCAACGGAAAGCTCGAAATTTACCGCGATATAACAAAGGATAAAGAAGTAAACACAACACGCCAGCCCCCAAAAGGAAAAAGTGTTGATACCGCAACAGTAATTCATTCTCATTTTAAATTAGAAGCCGGAAAGAAATTCATTTTAAAAAACGTTCTTTTCAAACTTAGCTCCGATGAACTTATGCCTGAGGCATTTTCAGAGATCGATCATTTGGCAAGTGTGATGAAGGAAAATACAAAAATGATAATTCAACTGGAAGGACATACTGATATGGATGGACCGCGTGGCATGAATAGAAAGCTTTCAAAAAAACGTGTTCAACAAGTAAAGCTTTACCTTATGAACAGAGGCGTGGATAAAGATCGGATCAAACTCAAATGGTTCGGTGAGAAAAAGCCGTTGGTAAAGAAAGGAACGGTAGAACGGAGAAAAGTAAACAGAAGAGTAGAGGTAAGAATTCTAAAAACCTGATCTGTTTTTGAAAGTTTAACACCTGGCATCGAAGTTTATTATTTACTACAATCTCAAAATGTCCGCATGAAAACAACAACATTATTATTTAGTCGCCCCTCAAAAATTCTGTAACCCTTGCCATCATTGTGTTTATTTAAAAATAGTCCTATAAAAATCTACCAAAAAAAGTAAAAAAGGATTAAAAAAGCGGCAGATATTTTTTAGTGCAAACTAAACCCTAATGCTGCGCCCGGGATAGAGCGAAAAGCCTTGTTTAGGGCTTTGCTTAATGTTTGCGCAACGAGTAGGCTTCGCTTTTTCTGCGAAGACCCCGCAGTGCGACAAAAATAGCAAAGGACAAACAAGCTTGAAGTGATAGCCCGATAAGGCGCCCAAATAAAACTAATTTTAAACAATCCGTTTGCGCTACCTGCCCACAGGTTTTGCTTGCTATCGAGCGCTAAACTGGTAATAAAATTTGAAGTTAAACCTGATTTATTATCGATGTAATAATCCTTGTTCTTATAAACAACCTTAATCCCTTTTATGCTGGAACCTATGCAAATAATGTTTTTAGGTGTGCGTACAACATCTGAAATATTTTTTTTGAATTCGTCTTTTTCCCCGAAATCTGTTATTGAGTTATTTTTAATAACCTTAATGCCATCATTTCCTACACAAAAAATTCCAAGTTCTTTTCCCCCAACAAAATAATTGGTGGGGTGCTTATATCGCAATTTGCTAAAGAAAAAATAGTCTAATTTATTTGATTGCTTCTCGAAATCGTTTTGATGAACGAGTGAAACACCATTAATTCTGGCGATGTAAACCGAATCGTCCTCCCTAAAAAAAATATCTTTAACCGCTGTAACATATTTTTGAACGATTTGAAATTTACTATTCACTTTTGTAACTCCGATTGAGGTAATTAGATAATAATTTCCTTGCTTATCTTTCCTTAAACTTCTAATATTTCCATTACCCTTTTCAAAAGGCAGTTTCATGTTTATTAATCCTGTTTCTGATATAAAAGAACAATAAAAATTATTAGACCCTGCAAAAAGTGTATTGCTGTCAGCAAAATTTAAATACAAAGTTTTATCAAATGCTAATCCGTTACTTTTCGTTATTAGCATAACATCTTCATTGAGCAATAAATATATGCCATCGTTTAGTGTCGTTATCCAAAGATGATTTTCGTTATCAATTAGTATTGAAGAAATAGAAGGCTCCGGAAACAAGGTTTTCCCTCTTTTATGAGTTAGTAAATCATAAATTACTAAGCCCTTTTGCGTTCCTATATATAACTTATTTTGATCGCTGATTTTAAGATATTGAACCATACTTTCAAATTCTCCCAAAACCTCATATCTATTCCCACTGAAACTTTTTTTAATTACTTTATTTTCTGTGCTATAATAAACGGCTCCTTCACTAACATCAGCCTTTGTATTAACCCTAGGCATTATTTTCCTATTATCATTTAAAAAAGATAATTGGGTGCCGCTTGTTAAATTTGTAAAATGTACATTGGAAGTATCATAATTGAGTGAAATTACATCGCCTAAATTGTTTTTCAAAAGCGTTGAGTTAGCAAATTGTCCTATTAATTTTTTTTGCTTTATTTTTAATGAGCTATCAATTGATACCGTTAATCCTTGTGTGATATAATGGATTGTCTTTTTATTATCAGAGAGCACCTTGAGGCCCAAGTTTGACGTGTTTATTTTTGATAGAAGAGGGCTCTTGCTTCTGTTGTAAAAGTTTCCATTCTCATAATAACTTAACTCTCCATTACTGCAAGAAAACCATATTCTGCCTTGCCAATCTTCATAGGCATCAAATATATCGTTATCGCTTAAGCCATCGTTTGTAGAAAAATTTTGGAATGAATATCCGTTAAATTTAGCAACTCCTTTGTCGGTAGTAAACCAAAAATAACCATTGAGGTCTTGGATACAGTAATAAACAGTATTGCTCGGCAAACCGTTATTACCCGTAAAGTGTATATATGATGGCTGTTGAGCTTTAATAAAAAACCCACCTAAAAGAATAAAAAAAGCAATCAGC
>Ga0163148_10006116_pt1 | contig 11754 bp, 9 predicted proteins | sample OliLakLV19MP7P2_FD_148606 | JGI IMG/M metagenome (GOLD analysis project Ga0163148, IMG submission 148606) | Freshwater microbial mat bacterial communities from Lake Vanda, McMurdo Dry Valleys, Antarctica- Oligotrophic Lake LV.19.MP7.P2 | ecosystem: Environmental > Aquatic > Freshwater > Lake >... | reverse complement strand
ATGTATGGCTCTCCCGGCTTTGCGCTGATAAGACAACCTTATATCAAACTATCACTGGGTTTCAGCCGTCGATCGGGCGGCATTTTGTAGCCTTTCATACGATTTCAACCACAGATCCGGAAGAGCCAGCGGTGTAGCAACTAACCGGACAAACCGATTTGATAAAACCAAAGTAATCAATACCGCCTTGATCTCCAATTTCAGGAGCAAAGATGACTAAATCCCCCACTTTTGTCTTCTCAAATGATGGTTGTGCTTTTACAGGGACACCCCAGCAATTGAACATACCATCTGGGAAACAGCTACGAAGTTCCTCACTCGCGAAAAAGCTTTTTTCAGGCGCATCATTTGGGAGAATGTTTAACACCTCTTGAATAGAACGAGTGCGAGACACCGTGTATTCAAGATCAATTGTGTTGGCTTGACCAACGTGCATGAGAAACACATCCATACAGCATGACTGGCAAATAGTTGTTTCCTAATCGTAAGCTCAACTATCTCAACAGTGCCTCGCAGTAGCACTAAATTGACGCTTTGCTTCCCACAGATAGCTCATCTGTACTGTCCTCAACGAGGAACTAAGCCGCCTAACGGCTCGGGTCAGCGGTTGCCAATATCTTTGCATCCCACCCAAGCAACATCGCTCAATCTGCTGCACCCGAATTGTTAGACCGCTGCAAACGAAAATATATGCTAGATTCTCCAACAATCTTATATAGATGCATTATCAAATGCACATCCTGACTTATTCAAAATTTATCTAGGATTATCACAGCTTTTCGGTATTGGAACGTTGGCAGCAAGAGGTTCTCTATTAGGCGGTTGACGTAGCACTGGCAAGTTTTCTGCTCCCGGAGGCTTTGTTCTTTGAAGTCGAGCTACTGTTCGAAGTCGAGCTACTGCTATTGGTGATGGTAAATGTCCTTTCTGTGCTCTGAGATCATAATCGTTGGAGAAAATCCATTCAGTACTTCTTCGCCAACCTACTTGATCACCAAAACGAAATATATCTTTCCCTACTTCCTCAAATATTGATTCTTGAATACTGTAGCCAAATCTACCTTTACTATAATATGTCCAAAGTCCATCAATAGTTTTGAGATCTCTGCAAGGCAGTCCTCGAAGAGCGATGATAGAAAAAGGTTCATCAGTTTGAGTACGAACCAACCAATGCAATAAGTTTAAGGTTTCTGCGTCAGCCTCTTGCCAATCTTTTTGCTCCAGAAGTTGCTTTATTTTCAGCATTCTTTCCTCAGCACTCACCTCAGATTCTATTGCAATAGGTGGAGTACGGACAAACCAACTGATAAGAACATCTGGAATGGTTTTATCATTTTTCTCTAGGTATGCCAAGAATTCGGTATTAGTCAGCAATGAAAGTGTACCTGTTACGCAACCCAGAAAAAAGGCAATTATCTTCTGAACGAAAGAACTTACGTTACGTCCTTCAGTCTTTTTGGGATCTTGCGAAGGGAGATAGAAGCTTCCCATACTCGATTACCTATTCAGGTTAAAGGCGGGTATTACAATACACATCATAGTTTTGACGGGGTTGAAAACGTACGCATCTCTATCAATGTTTACGATCAACTGCCTTTCAGGAAGGATTTGGCGGTCTAACGTTGCTGTTCAGCGGCTGCCGATGATCTTTGCTTCCACACCAAAACCCTGACAGTCCGCTGCAACAGCGTTGTTAGACCGCTTTCGACGCTGCACAGGCTAAACACTACGTTGGAGTTTGTCCACTTCACTGAGTTATTTCAATCTCTCTGGAATCTATTATTTAAGACACAACTCCGTTCGTCCATATTCTCATAACTTTCCCAACACCGCTTCTTCCAACTCAGTTTGTGCAGCAAACAAGAATTAGAACCCTTTGGAAAGATCCCAAGTCACTAGAACCGTATCAGTTTTTGATTTCTTCTTTGTAATCATCCCGAACAGAGTCTCGACGACATCGGCTTTATATTCCAAATCCGCACTAATGCGCTTCAGTCCATGAGGAACCTGCAAGATAATAGCAGCCTGCTTGATGCCAGGGAAAACATGTTGTTCATTAAATTCCTTATACTCCCAGTAAAATTGGCTTTCCCCTTTACCAAAGGGTGTTAACAAGGGCGTGAGTATAATATATTCGAGGGAATCTTCTTCCTTTTCTCCCAATCCTGCTTCGATTGCTTTAAAACTAAACTTTAAATCCGAAGAGATAGACAATGATTTTTTGATCTTGGTTTTAACCGTAATAATATCTCTTGGAAAAAGATCTTTGGCGATGCTTGACGCTTCTTTCAAGGTAACCTGAAATACTGCAAGTTCATAATAACGCTCCCCGTCTAAACGGTGCAATGTAAAAGGAGTATCAACGATATAGTAATCCCACTTAACCAATCCTTGAGCAGGTTGCTTTAGTGGAATATTTTTGATCATAGGTTTTCCAATCGTTATTTTTCCCTCCATGATGCGTTGCAAACCTCCGCTCCCAAGCGAGTTTTCCTCACTGTAGAGATCTATGGTTTTTAGTACACTATCTGGTTCTATATCTTGTCGCAAAATTAATTCACTAGATTCAGGCATAATAATCTCTCTCCAAAAGGCTAACAAACTCTAACAAACTAAAGAGAAGTGAAATCCTGATGTTCCTAGCTAGAGTCAGTTGGAACTGCCAAAAAGTACGAATCCAGCCCACAGATTAGGCTGAGTACGGTAAACCTCAGATTTCAATAACTCTTTCTGAGCACTTTGTAAGGATACTGCTTTCTCCTGGTCTTTCCGTAACCAATAATCATGAAATCCCACCATCAACATAGTAGTTCTCTCCTCAGGAACTTTCCATAATGACATCAATAAGGCTGAAGCTCCCGCTTGAGTGAAGGCACGGCTCAGCCCATTGATGCCGTCGCTGCTCAGCTTGCCACGCCCGGTTTCACAAGCAGCTAATATCACCAGTTCTGCTTGGAGATGTAGTTCCGAAGCTTCAAGCACCCGGAAATAGCCGTCGTGTTGATTGGTTTTTGCCAATGCGATAAAAGAATTCAGCGGGTCATCTACGTTAACCTCTGCATGGGTCGCAAAATACAACACATCGGCACTAGCTGCGTGTTCACGGAGAGCTACGTCGGTTGCTTCGACTCCCATAAAGATTTCACGAGCCTCCGGTGGCGAATAAAAACTGGCGATGTTCGGGAAATATTCTGCGGTTTTTAACAGTTGGGGCAACAGCTTACTATCATTGCCTTCCTCAGATTGCGGAAGTGGATTCGGGTTAACTAGAGCCAACAAGCGTCGCTGCTTTGTCGCCCTAACATTTGCTTTATTAGCCTGTAGATATTTTAATAAAGAGAGTGAGGTTGCATAATTCAGGGGATATCTTTCTACCAGATATTTGTCTTTCCCATCCAGAAGCGCAGCAAAAGGAATACTGAATAGGTGACCATGCGGAATAATGGTAATCACGGTTTTAGCTTCTAGATCGATAGGAAGTAATTGATTCTTCTCCAGTGGCTCGATCAATTTTCGATTAAGTCGGCGCAATAGTTCAGCCACTTCTGAGCGTTTAGCTTCGTTTCCTCCTAAACTTTCTGCCATCAACTCCACTAACTGGTTAATATCTGCATTCAATTGCTCTATATCTACCGATACCTGGATCATCTTAATGGAGACTTCAGATGTGTTCTGCTCTGGTAAAATTCTCCATATTACTAAACTATCTTTTTCCTGATATCCTTCTACCGCAAATGAATGTCCTGGAAGTAAGAAATATTCAAGAACAATTCCTTTCTGAGTAGCAGCAATATCTTTAATCTCCTGCAAAGAAAGTGGCGGAGCGCTTGAATAGGAAAAGATATGTTTTGCTGGCAAACCAGGGCTTACCTCGCCAGCCATCTGATGGCGTGTAGCCAAAAGATCGGCAAAGGCTCGTGCCCTAGCAGATTCAGATGCCTGTAACGCCTCTTCTGGCAAATCCATCTTAATTAAGGTACTGACGTAATTGATATAAAAAGATTGGCTATTGTCTAGGGAGCTGATTTTCGCAGCATCGGTTGCTATTTTTGAGCGCCAGTTATCTAACCACTGACCCAAGCCAGACATAGCATTAGCAGCTTTGGAAGGTTCACAGAGGTTTTCGTCAGTAAACTTTGATGCTTGTTTAACTAGACGTAATCTCCCCCGTGAAGACAGGGTCATTTGATCAAAATCACTGATCATATAGCCCGATACCTCCAGAGTACCCTTGTCTAACTCTGTGGCATGGGGATCATGTTTAAATTCTTCGATATCTTTGTCTAGCTTAAGCAAACGTGCTGTAGATTCTTCATCAAGTTTCCCACCATTCTCATTTGCTTCTTGCATCTGCCTAACAAAGCGCTGAAAAAGATTTAATGCTATGGGCGACTCCGCCAATCCCTGCTCTGCAAAAGCGACGGCGGCTAGCCTTTTCTCATGTATGGTTTCTATTCGCTGATTTATTTTAATGATGAGCGTCCTGAAAGCAGCAGAAACGTCTATCGTTTTCGGTAACTCTTGCTTTAACTGCTCAGCTTCTAAACGATAAATGTCACGGACTTGACTTGCAATATCACGGAGTCCGGTTAAGAATTTAGCAACCTCATCCCTGTATTTTGGCGTTAAGTTGTTCAAGGGGACACGTATCATTTTCATTTGCAAAATCTTCCCATTTCGCAATACCCGAATCGACACAGCAGAGCCAATTTCACCTTGAAGCATCGCTCTCGCCTGTTCCTGATCCGCACCAGCGATAGAATTTCCATCCACTGTCGTCAGAACATCGCCCACCATAACACCAGCCTGACTGGCAGGCATATCTGGAAGCAAACCTGAAATCTTGATACCGGCTTTATCCAAAGTTCTTTCGAAACTAATGCCGATACCCCCAACGAATAGAGTTTTGAGTCCTCTTTCAAATGCTTCAGACAAGAGGGCTAAAGTTTCCGCATGTTTGCATAATTCTTCTATATTTTTTTCTGCTTGTTCCTGGAAGCTTCGAAAGTCGTATGAATCCTTCGTTTTGCCTATGCCTTTTCCTTTTCTTCGCTCTATATCAATGGCTAGTGCTAAAGCATCTACGAGCTTTTTGTAATCACCGGCTGCATTGGCACTAAATATCAAAGTTTGTATAGGCAAAGCTTGATCTAGCAAATAACCTACTTGGGCAGCCGGGTTAGTTACCAGGTTTTCCCTGTTACTAAAGTAGCTAACTACCTTTTCAAGAGTGTTCGCTGCTTCCTGGTATTTTCCGGCTGAGTAGAGATCATAGCCAAGATATTTAAGTTCCCTCGCTTCTGCATCACTTCTTGGAGCAGGTATCTCGGCTTTGCTCTTATTTTCCCTTTGCGGTATCACTTGATCAGCAACCACCGGTTTCAGATCTGAAGCATCATTGTCATTCCAGGTCAGACCAACCAAAAGTCCGCTATTCGTTTTGGAAAGAAATCCCCAACCAACCTTGCCGTCTGGGTCTCGCCAAACTAGATCGGCTACTTGATCGGTTATATTACCCTCGATAAGTCCGCTCCCATCAAAGTTGCCTATCACCTTGCCTTGCTCTTGTTGCAAAGCCAGTATTCCGAAATGTGAATCATGCCAACGACCATCGAAGGGACGTGGACCAATAAAACGAGCAATACCTTTTATAAAAGCTCCGCCTTGTCGCTCTCCGGAGAGTTTGGCAGTAAACTTACTTGCCGCCTTCTTGCCCTCCATCACTGTACCTTGGGCATTGATTGTCCCTAAAAAGTCTTCGTCAGCAATTTTGAGATCAATAGTCCCTTTATCCGCATACGCCATGCCAGTTTCATCTGGATCGTCTAGATTATTCTTGACTTGCCAGGTAAGTTGTCTAAACGTTCCGGCTTGACTTATTTCGACATGAATTTGTCCATTTTCTGCTGTGACCTCAACACCTTGCTCTTGGAAAATTCGATTTGATAGAATAGATACATTCGGCAAAGTTTGCTCTACTTGGGAAGAATCTTGTACATCGAGTCCCATCACATCCGTAGACTGAATATGCTCCTCGATAGCTGTATTCCACACACTCCATCCAGGAATAGCAGAGCCTTCTGTAGCAAGTATTAGGCGTATAGTTGGATCAGGTAGACTTTCCACTCGGCTCAGCAGCAATTGTCCTTTCATAGGTGGAAGTTCTAGTCCATCAAGTGTTGGTATGATTTCCGCATCGAAAACCATAGGGATTGGAACCCCGCCAATATATTCCGATGGCTCGCTTAATATTTTCTGCTCCTGCGGAAGCGTTTGTTCAAAATCAATTTTTTGGCGAAATTCCCGAATAGCAAGTATAAAATCATCGGCTGGAGTCGGATTCTTCACCTCGGATAAGTTCAATTTGACGATTTCAACTTGCGTTATACCCCGTATAAATATACTGAGTAAACCAGTCATGAGATAACCATTTTTTTCAGTATGACAGATGCCATCTATCGCGATTTTCAGACCGTATAGCCCTGTATTCTCAATATGCAGACGGATAATCTTATCGCGGGATACCCAGGTTCCAATTAGTGTTAGGGTTTCTGGTGCTTTGGGACGTAATTGAAGTTGCGCTACAGCAATTCCATCTTTGCTCAAAAACCAGGAGGCTTGCTGAAAACTCAAAAAAGCTCTCGGTGTACCTGTTTGGAAGCCTGGGATTCCGATGGGATAAATAACCTCTTTTATATCCGATACAACTGTGGACACGCCCTTGCTGCTGTACACATCCTCTTCCACTCCTATGCATTTAAGAATTTCGCCCTTCTGATCAAGCTTAGGCGTGTAAACTTTGCCGATCACTAGATTATTGGGTAGCTCCTGTTCAGACATTGCCGACCTCCAAATAAGCAAAAGTGACGCAATACGTTACGAAGAACAAACGAGGTGCTTGGGTGAGTATGTCTAACGTTCCCAATCAGCGGCGACAGAGATGACTGAAACGAAGCGCGAAGATTCTGTACGTCCGCTGCATTGGGGTTGTTATGCCGCTTCTCTACAAGCGACTTCCCGCGCACAGATTCAGGTTTAGTTTTGTGCAGACTCATTTATCTGCTGCTGAAGTTGTTGGACTTCCTCGATCGATAATCCTGTAGAAGGGGCAATAATGTCGATCGCTACTCCTCTACGCAAGAGATTGATAGCGATCGCCCGATCCCTTTCTTCTTGAGCCTCTCTCTGGATTGAACGATAAACAGTGGATTCTTGCATGATGTCCCTCCGTAATATGCGATAAATGATATCCTCTTCTAATTTTAGCCCCGCTAGAATCCCTGATGCTGCCATCAGGTTCGCTTGCGTTTGAGGATCTGCAATCTGATCTACCCTTTGAGCCGCTTGGCGTAACGTTTCCTCTGCATCTGCACTTTCACCCAGAACCGCAAAGGGAATCAGCCCAGGATATTGCAGGAAGAGTGAAGCGGGTTGCTCCCACAACCGAATAACATCAAACTCATGGCGAGTGCGTTCCATCGTAAAGCTCGTTTGATAAACTAACTCTGATCCAGTCTGCTTCAGGTAAATCACGACTTGCCGCATCGGTTTAGTTGGATCTTTTCGGTACATTCGCACCCGATAATCCAAAACGCGGAATGGAACAGTATTTTTAGGGAGCGTTTGAAACTCGATATGTAAAACGGATTCGTCCGATTCCAGCAAAATCAGGGCATCGGCTCGAATCGGGTCAAGGGAGAGTTCGGAGGGTTGGATTTCTGTCAGGGTGACAGGTTCTCCAAGCAGCCAACTAGCGAAGTCGGCTGAGAAATGTTCAACCAGGAATCGGCAGGTGTCATCATACATGGGGAAGATTGTACAATCTGGCTACACCGATTTGATTTTGAGCAAGTCCAAAGTTTGATGAACGATTGTTAAGGAGCAATAGCAAGTCACTAAGGGAATGGCGGCGGTGTAAGCGGACAGCCGATCTTAGCTCCGGCAATATCGAGAATCGCCAACACGCTGCCCCAGTAGCCCCAGAGGATGATAGTTGCAAACAAACCGCAAGGAAAGCTATTCGTTGCGATACCCACGATGATTCCGACAATGGGTGCTGCCATCAGTATCCAGATGACGATCCATCGCACCCAGTTAAAGATACCGCAATTGCCGGTGGCGCAGAATGCTGCCCACAAAGTAAGCAGTACGAGCGAAACTATCGCCACGATCACGGCTGCAATGCCCAGAGGGATATTGCTTGTGCAGACAGCGATGCTCCCGAACACACAGGCTAAAACACCAAGCACTAAAGCAATGATTAGTAGGATCCAACATCCTAAAGACATGGACGAAGGTTCGCCGCCACCACCGTCTGTCGGTGGCAGTTCTGATGGTGGTTCTGATGGTGGTTCTGATGGTGGTGGTGATGGTGGTGGTGAACCGCACTCCACTAAATTGACGGATGCAGCTAAAGGAGGGCAACCTTCTTTTGCGACCGCTACTGCTATGTCTTGACTCTGAGCAGATTGTAGAGTTGTTGGTAAACGGTCAGTCTGATTACTTCCACCTATCGAAGTGTTATTGATACTCCATGAATACGTAAGATTAGTATCTTGTGGAGAAGTAACAATAACTGTGTAGTCCCCTGCGTTTAAGCAACTATTGGGATCAACAACCCTACTAGACCTATCTCTAACCTCAAAAGTAACGCTCTGGGGACAATTAACTTCACACGGCAATATTTCTACATTAATAGTCGTGTCTTCACAACCTTCTGGGAAAACAATTCTAAAGCGGACTGTGTAAGTAGTTGGATTGACAGCATCTGCTGAAAAATCGTGTGTAGTAGATGTACCAGACGGTAAAACCGTTGCTTGTGAAGATTCACCATCACCAAAATCCCATTCAACGATTGTAGGATTTTGGGCACCTATCACAGAAGCTTGAAAGTGAACCTTACGTTTTCCGTTGACACAATCGTCGATTCTTGGGTTCTCGATTGTCACCTCTGGACACAATACGTCACACGCAACTGGAAGACTTACCCGATCCGACAGACATGAAGGATCGTCTTTACAGTCAACATCTACTTTTGTATCAACGCCACATTGATGTTCAAAAACACTGCCTTGAAGGAAGTCACTGTCTGAAAATGTAACGCTCCAATTTCCACTTGAGTCTACAGTTGCATCTTTGGGTTGACTTGTTGGAGCAGAAACAATGGTTGCAGTAACAGTTCTGCAATCAACTGCCGTGCCACTTACAGTAAGGGTGTTTCCTATTCGCTCAAGTTTTGTTGCTGTCACTTGGCACATATGTTTCTTCTATCTCCAATCTTTAATAATGCCAAGCCAAAACTTTACTACTGTCTCATAAAGCTTGTTTAAGTTCCGTTACTTGCCAGGCTACACACAGCCAAGTCCCTTGCTGTTTATCAAATACATGGGTGTTCCTAAACCTTTTAGGAGGAGTTTTTGAATCTGCTTGATCCGTTGTAGTGACAACGCTCCTCACCACAACAATATCGCCAGAGCCTAGCGTAGACAATACATCCACTATGCGGTGAATGTTTGGGTTCTTTGGATTCTCAATCTCGTTCAGCAGATCATCTCTATTCTGTTCCTCCCCCCTTGCTCTCGTAATTGCAGTAAAGTTTTGAGCCAGGATGGAGTCCGCTTTTGCTCTTTCGCATTCGTTTTCGGCTTTCACGAGTTGGCAAACCAAATCAGTCAAATCGGAACTCATCTCATTTCCTCCCAATGCAATGGTCAATCACAAACCCCACGTGTTCGCCACTTGGGTGATGTCGTTATCGAATTCTGTCTCGGCGATGACCAGGTTACGGAAATCGTCAAACACTAAGACGCTGTTGTCGCTGCTCTCCAGGTATTGCCCAACGGCTTCCCGCAGACCTTTGCGGCGGGCGAAGTCGAGAAAGATTGCTCCGTAAAGCGCACCCTCTACGTTATCTCCCGTGAGAGCGGGAACTACGTTCCCGGCAGCGTTTAGGTTTCCCACTTGGCGGTAGCCGTTTGTTGTCTGCAATAGTGGCGCTGCTGAAAGCTCGTCCCGGAAGAACGCCTGTCTGAGAGCCGATCCCGTCAGAGGCGGAGTAAGCCGACGGCTAAAGGAAAAGAATCTCTCTGAGAAAAGACCTAGGCATTCAATCCACGCCACAAAAGGCGTGGTAGCAAGAATTGTGTTGTGAAAAGGTGGGAGGTCAGAAGCAATCCGACTGGTGAGCCATGCGACGTATTGCGCCTCAACTGACACCCGAGTGGCATCCGGCATCAATGCAAAGTACAGCGCGTGAGCCAATTCGTGCGGAATCAATGTCGAATTGGTGGCTGGCGCAGGCACCTTAATGTGAATGAGTGGGTAACGTGTTCCAAGAGAGAAGGGTTCCACCCACGCCAGAACCGAGAGACTGTTATCCGGATAGACAACCTCGATGCGCGGCAGCATATCGCGTGTTGCGGCCACGGTTGCGGCTTGGCCAAATGGAAACGCCCGGCGTCCTGGGCGGTTAAATGGGCGGAATTGCCGAAACACCGTATCATAAGCGACTAAGCAGGAATCCATAATACGGAAATGATCCTGCTGTTCGGCATCCGTGTTGATATTGATCGCTGCCCCATTGGTTACAGTGAAATTCTGCGTCACTCCAACCGGAATGGGGAAATTACCGTCGAGAACCCGGACCACCGAGTTCTGTGCGTGAACTGTAACCGTGATCGGACTATTAGGCCCATTTGGATCCAGCGTAAAATTAGCAAGACCGGCATTGGCAACAGTAACTTGACCAGCTTCGTCTGTTCGGAAGAACAAGGTTTGTGGAGCACGAGCTAAATCAAAATGCGACACGTAGGTACGCCGAAGTGGTACTCCGCCAAGCGTGACAGTGAAGGTGACAGCCATGGTTTTCTCCTTTGTTTGTTTAGACTACTGAGCGGCATAACGGTCGCGCTCACCGGACGCAGACACCCTATAACTTAACCAATCACTTGATACGTTCCGGTGCAGCGCGGTTGTTATACGGCGTCGCATCAAAGATCGAATACAGAACACTCCACGCTTCAAAAAATTTGCCCTCATCTTCCTGCAACGCCTGCTGCTCCTACTGCTCCTCCTGAATTGTTCGCAGATCGCTTCCACATCAAGACTGTGAGCCAAAACAAAAAAATCTGAACAGGCATTGCTATAGACGATGAACAATCAATAGATGCTCGTCTGGTGAAGGGATGCATTGGTTGAATTGTACCCAACACTCTATCGTCTTGTTCAACCAGGAAAGACCGCGTAAACGGCGACTCGGTTCTAAGAACTAGATCTTGACTACCGTAGGATACCTCAAAGAAACGAGTAAGCGGATTTGGCTTAATTGCTGCTGCTACGACTCTGTCACCTGACTCAAGCGACCACTCACCACTTAGCCAAACGTGTTTAACACCGTAACAGCTAGGTTCCAAAATAATGCTACCTTGCTCACTCCAAAAGTCAAATTCAACTGATGCTGTAACGTCGGAATCAGAGACAGTAATTGAATAGTTCCAGGAGCAAATTGATTGTGGAAGACAAGTTAAGACCGTCATAAATGCATTAATGGTCAACTCTAGCTGCTACATTTCACCTTGAACACTAAATGATAACTTTGAAGTATCGCCCAACCAATACCTAAAGCCGTATAACGGCTTGCTTGAGCGGCTGCAAACAACCTTTCAATACATTTAAGATTTTTCGGCAGTCCGCTCCAAGCGAATTGTTATACAGCGGCTCGACTAAAGTTTGCAATTCCACTCCTGACCAGCATTC
>Ga0163148_10006115_pt1 | contig 11756 bp, 7 predicted proteins | sample OliLakLV19MP7P2_FD_148606 | JGI IMG/M metagenome (GOLD analysis project Ga0163148, IMG submission 148606) | Freshwater microbial mat bacterial communities from Lake Vanda, McMurdo Dry Valleys, Antarctica- Oligotrophic Lake LV.19.MP7.P2 | ecosystem: Environmental > Aquatic > Freshwater > Lake >... | reverse complement strand
TATGATCGAGCTCTTGCGCGACCTTGTGTATCTGTTTTATTTTCTTCTTTCGTACTCCATCACGACAGTTCTCGAGCTCGCGGTCGCTGTCCTCATCAGGAAATCCGTAACTCACTTTTTTAGTGTGATGATCCAGTACAGTAAATTAATGTACATAGTGCTAAAAAAGTAATTGCATGTATGCGTTGGAAGTTTCAAGACAGCAAACAAATAAACTTTCATGTGTATATATAGTCATCCTTTCTCGTAATTTAGAATAGTATTGTCGTCCTTCCTTTTCTATTCAGCACACATCTATCACCATATGCTAACCAGATTAAGTCACCAGATAGTTGACGCCGTCGGCCAGTTATTGCTATCTTAAAAGCCTTCACAGAACGCCAACGTTTTGTTGTCCTCCAAAGAGACAAAACGCTCCTTGTTCTCCGGAAAAAGCAAGACCGTTCCCCCTTTCTCAACGAAAACCTCCCGAACAGCGTCAGATGAGACGCCACGCTTCAGCGAATAGCAGGTTCACGTCGCAGTCTCAGTCGACTTCCTCTTCGAAGTTGACCAGTGCTTGCACTGCCACTACCAATGCAGCAACTGTTGCTGCAGCACCAACAATACCCAAACCCGTTTTGCACTACAAACACAGCGACGAGGAGGTCGAGTTACTCCAGCCACGAGCTGATTACCTGCATGGCCATCATGGCGCAGCAAGTGATACTACTACTGCTGGTTCAAGACCGTTTAGACAAGCGCAACACAGGCCCACTCTTTCGTTGGACTGCACACTAAATCTTCATCACCCCATAGGTCCTGATTCACTCTTATCAGCATTACCATCATCATGCAATCCTCCTCCTCCTGCTTGTGCTCTCAGCAGCAATGCGACGTTTACGACACCTACTAAGGTCATCCCAGAATCTGCCATGTTGCGTTTGGCACGGATCAGTGGTGCCCTCATGATCCTGCTTCATGTCTGGTCCTCATCAGGGGCTATGTTTGCTTCGGCCAGTAAGAGCGCTTTTTTAAACATCGACTCTCTTGGCAAAGTGCTGCGAGTCGAAGACTCGAATGGACAACACCAACGTGCAACTTCATTATTGCAATCCTCCTCCTCGCCATTGCCAGCAACGACAGGGAGTCAAGAGCAACCACAAAAGCAGCAGCATGAGCATCAATTTCGGTCCAATCATCGTCATGAGAACTACTCTGAGGAATCCGATTTACAATCTGCGGCCCGTTCTCAGCAAAATCTAGAAACGTATTCACTGAAACAAGATGACTTTCAAATGCAAAAGCAAGAAAGTAATCAACAACTATCATCGCCGGACCGCGCTACTAACTCCTCTGGCAACGAAGAGAATGATGCTGATGCTGAAAACAATGACAAATGTGGCATCTACTTGGCACCGTCCACAATTCCGGGTGCGGGTATGGGTATGTTTACCACTCGTCCACTGCACAAAGGAGATCACGTAGGGAATGGCGAAGTCGTAATCCCTCTTGTGGAACTTCGGTTCTACAGTAACGAAGACAATGGGGACAATCTCTTCAATCCCTTTATACATCACTATTGGAAGGGCACCGAAATGGGTTTACATGGGGTTGTTTCCGAACACAGGACTGGAGAAGTCATGGCCGTAGTGCCAGGCTTGGATGCTGCCATCAACTGCAATTTGGCTTTGATCAACGTCGACAAGTCCGAGTCGGAATACGATGATGGGGATTTGCATCGTCACACCGATCCTCTGGCAGGGGCCATGACACCCTACCATGCTATGGCATCGCCTGTGATTCGAGAGATTCCAGCGGGGGGCGAATTGTTCAAGTTTTACGGTGACCGATGTAAGTTCGTGTTGTTTGGAGATGTATGCATGCCTACATGTATTTCAAGTCCATGTTTGCTTTCTTTCTGACAAATGCTGTTTCCTCATGCACTCACCGTCTCACGCACCCATTCCTTCTTCATATTGTAGGGTTTGCCGCTCGCAAGGAAGAATTCGGCTTAATGCCGCTTTCCGAAGACTACCCTGCAGCCCAGAAGCTGGTTGACAAGTTTAGCAAATTAAGTCAACAGCACTTCCCGAACAATGACGATCTTCAGAAAGATTTGTTGTCATTGATTAGCGACATCGGGACAGATCGTTGGGAATCCCGGACCATGAATGCACTTCCGCGGACTCTTGAGGACGTAAAGAGGGCGTCAGAATCCGAGATTGCAGCTTTACACCAGCCCCAAGCCGTAAGGTCGGTCGAGTATCTCCGAGAGCATGGCAAATGCGTTGATTCAATACGTCCAGGACCTTCCACACTGCCATCGCACCAAGGTGGTAGGGGCGCCTTTGCCACTCGGGGCATGGCTGAGGGAAGTATAATCACGGGTTCGCCACTCCATCATGTACCGAGGAAGGACCTTATGACGATCTTCCGCATGGAAATGAACGGGACCGACGAAACGACGGGCGAAGAAAAATGGCTGCGGCATCTTGACGACGTAGTGGGCTATCAAATGATGTTGAATTATTGCTATGGCCATCCAGAGTCTACAATGTTGCTTTGTCCGTACGGTCCCGGGATAAACTACATCAATCACAATAAAACGCTTGCAAATGTTAAGATCCAATGGGCCAAGGACGGAGAAACGGGCCACAACGACACTTGGTTGTACAGGCGAAGCCCTGCAAATCTCGAGTGGGACTACACTATCGGTCTCGCTTTTGATTATGTGGCGACCAAAGATATCCGAAAAGGAGACGAGTTGTTCCTAGACTACGGCGACGAATTCGAACAGGCTTTAACCGAGTTCATGGCAAAGTGGAAAGCTTCAAAGAGTGCCGCCACGTCGTCGTCATCGTCCTTGCAAAGCAAGTACACTCCGGCGGAACGTTATAACAAGGAATTTGGAGAAGCACTGCTTCGCACCGAGGCAGAGCAGAAACTGGAACCGTACCCCCCAAACCTGGAAATCCATTGTCACTCTGGCGTCGCGACCAAGAAGGACCATGCTGCATTCTATTGGGAGACCCGTGAAGGAGGGTTCCCATGTCGTATCCTAGAGCGACGCACTTCGGTCGCTACCAATTCGACGACACAGGAGAGTTTATACAAAGTCGAACTAAGAATTCCACTTGACGAAATGGGGTATCAAAAGGACGCGTTCACGTACATCCAGCGAAGTGACGTCCCTCGGAATGCCATCGCCTTCTTCAACAAACCCTATACGACAGATATGTTTTTGCAGAACTCGTTTAGGGCGCCTATTGGGATCCCTGATAGCATGTTGCCAGGACAGTGGCGAAATGCATTGAGATTCAGATAGAGAGAAGGCGACAAGAAGTGATTGAGCGCAACGTTGCGCCGATAGTTTTGAGCCGAATCAAGTGGTATAATAGAAAGCAAAGAAATAAGGCTTGAAATGACAGGCGATGAATGCAATGGTCTGAATGGTGATCGGGAGAAACGTGTCTCAACGAGTAGCCTGTTAGTAGCCAGCTACTACTAGCAGAGCAATACCGTGTGGCCAAATGCTGTATCTATTTATCTCTGAGCTAAACGTATGTATTTTGGGGAAATCTGTGAAAATCGATCTGATCCATAGGCTGCCTTTGGAAATGTTCACAATCTTTATTAAGTTACTGTAATTCTAGTGTTGGTAGGCATAGTGTCATTGCATATGTTCAAAATCTTTTCTAAGTTACTGTAGTTCTAGTGTCGGTGGTTATCCTTTAACCGTACTACCGCGCCAGATAGTTCAGCGCAAGTCTCCTGGAAGTCCCTGTGCTGACCAGCAAAGTTTTGACTCCATCGAGGGCCATGTCGCGAAGGAGGTATTCAACGACTAGTTCTGTCATTGGAGTGGAGCAGATAGCACTGCGTTGCGTCTTGGTAGCGATAAGGAAGACAACCTCGTCCCAGATCGTGTACCTGAATTGTTCGTACAATTCAGTTGCCGAAAGCCGTTGGCTTTCGGTTGCGTCAAAACTCCATAGCATAAATTTGAGGCCGAGGACGCCAATGGAGTCCAACAGGAGTTGCTTGTCGGCGCTGTTGTCGATTGGGAAATCTTCCATGTGGGTTCCCGAGGTGTAAAAGCCGAGGAACATGAATCGTCCGCACCAGCCAATGGCGCTTCGGAATGCATAGTTGATGAAGGCTTCGTCTTTTCCTCCTTCTCGTAGACCGCTAGCATATTCTTCCCAAATGAATCCTAGCTTGCTGAAAAGGTCAATGGTAGCGTTCTGGTTTCCTTGAAGAGCATGCGCCAATGCACAGCACAATGGAAATGGAAAGAACGTGCCCAGGTCTCTTCCAATGGGACCCGCAAATGCCATTTCCCAGTCGACGACCGAAAAAGCGCCGGTCGGACCAAAGGAACCGTTGTTGGTTGTTGTTTGTTCCACCAAAATATTCTTGACGTGAAGATCCGAATGGACGAGACAATCCCTTGTATTTTCATAGTGATATTGAATGGTATCGACCAGGTCTTTGCAACGTTGCCTTCCCAACTCGTGGACCAGTTTGGCAGCACGGCTGTCGTCAGCCGTGTCGTCCAGCATGGCAATCAATTTGTTTTGAAGTGTGTCAAATGTCGACAACATGGTTTTGCGAATTCCAGTATTAAAGTTGGGATCAAATTCCATACAATGAAGCTTGGCCATGGATCGAGCCAACTTGGAGCAGATTCGAGGGTCCAAGGTCCCATCCATGACAACTTGACGAGCGAGTTGTTCATCATTGTCACACCATTCGGTCACCAGCACCATTTTGTCGTCGACGGGTTCACACAAGTAGGGTGTGGGGACACAGCCTGGAGCAACCTGGGCAAATGTTTTCATCATTTCAAATTCATTCTTGGTGCGTTGGACATCGTAGTTGGAAGTAGCATTTGGATTCCATAGAGCAAATGGGAAGCAGAGTTTGGCAAAGAGGACGATATCGTCGTCTTCTTGTTGGTTGGAGTTGTGTTCCATACACACTTTATAGGAATAGTTTGTGAGTCCACCGGTCAGGGGCATTACTTGGAGAGACGCGCCTCGTTCTAGACCGTCACGGATTTGACGAAAGCATTGAAAGTCATTGGCGAGGCGAGAGCAGTTTTCTTCGATGCAGTGTACGACATGGATACCTTGGGCATGTTGTCCTTGTTCTTCTTGGCGGCTCCGGTTGTTGTTCGTTGGGATCATAGTCTTTGATTAGTAGTATTGTTCGGGGTTTGTTTGTTTTGCATTCCGTATTGTTTTTGTGAGCATATTATGAGGCTTCTCTAGAAACTATTGAAGTTAAAGTACGTACCGCATTGATTACAGAGAATTTTAGTTGCCTGGACCGGGTCGGAAGATGAACAGGCAAACAGGCACGTTCGGGTTGTGGCTTTGCGAAAACTTTTCTCAGCGGTTACAAGATAAACAGCAATGAGAACCATGACCAAAACCCCATGACTCAACTGCTGTAAACAAGAAGATTCATGGCTACTAGCTACCGAATGAATGACCGTCCCTTCTTTGTGGCTTGGCTGGGACTTCGCTTCCTCACGATCACTCCATGCACGTGATTCTCACGGAGTTGTTTTGAGAACAACCATGAAACGAACGAGCCACACTTACGGGGTTCTCATTTGCATCGAGATCGCAATTGTTTCCTGTTGTTTTCTCGTGTTGTTTTGGGAACCAACAAAACAATGGTTCGGCGCACGTCATTTCTGTCTCACACTTGCTCCAGCTAACCCCAGCTATTACCTACTGTGGCAGAGACATCAGATCATTGGCATGATAAGACCATGGTAGCCATGAAGGATGTTAAGCCAGCTTACATTTGGGCTTATTTTTTTTCTTGTTTTAGCTTTGTTTGGCTAGAGTGTTTCAGTCATTTTTTGCATTTTGCAGATTGGTTCAATTCTCATTTCGCACTTCTTTGACTCTGGCAGCTGCGTGAAAAGACAGCATGTTCATTTCAATGCAAGTTCCAAATAACAACAGGATGCTCAACAACATTGGTTCCAACAAAAGCACAAGCTTTCAATCAAATGTGACTTTTCAAATGAACTTGCATTGGCAATGTGTCAGTGGAGTCACAATGGACAAATGATCATAGAGTTTGTGTTTTTTCTTAAACCAAGAAGCAAATTACCCAAATGATAAACAGTTGCAATATGTCACATACAAAACATCTCCCAAGCTCTTTGCAATGGCATCAACTGCAGATGATCACCAATGAGCTTTGCTCACACATCATCTTTGATGACTGCAAAGATTGGAAAACATGGAATGACTTTGCTAATTTTTGAAGCAATCTTAAGATCCATTAATGCTCCTTAACATGGTGACAATTAATGAACATGTTTAGCGATGAAACTTAGAGAAAAGCAACCACATCGCACGACAAGAATGCAAGAAAAAAGGGGGAATGAAATTTTGCAACCATGGGATCAAAAGATCTAACAAGGATCAAATGGACCCACAGTTACTCCCATGCAAATGCTACTACTAGTAGATCCAATGTAGCACATCATGCAATGGCAGGCATGTTGTTTGGTCAGGATGCCACCAGTCTTGGTAGCTATTACAAGTGCCATTGCCCAATGAGTAGACAAAAAAACTCATAACCCATTCCAGTTTAGGGTCCGTGTTTACTGCTACGACAACCACGCGGCGGCGGAGTGTGATCATCTCGGCAGCCGGTCGAATTAAGCTTTGGTGTTCTACTTAGCTACTAGCTAGACCTAGCTAGTATTGTATTGCGCTGGTTACCTTGCGTTCGAATTGGGACTACAGTATCCAATCCATTCGGCTACGCCAACGGCAATCCAATCTTTAGAAAATGATGTTATCTCAGGTATGCAAAATATCATCCCGAGTGGCGAGGAAGCGTCTGTTGACGAGTCCATGGCCACAATGCCTTGTTAACAACAGTCAAGGGTGCATCTCCCTCTTTCACACGTCTCCATCGTTGAGGCAAGAGGCAGAGCAAGCTGCCCCTGCCAGACGAAAGAAGCACGAACTTTCAGAAGAATCTAAGGAAAAGATAGAGAGAATTTTTCAAAAGATTTTATACCTAGACGCGATCGAGGTCCATTTAGGTGAGCGACAGAAGTGTCAAGTCGAACTACACTTCCATCAGAATTCTAAAAAAAAAATTGTGTTTCTTCTTACTCTCTTATTTTTGCAGTAACTGAGCTAATCAACCAAAAAATGGGCTTGATATTGACTCCCCAAGAGCGGGTAGCTCTACAAAAAGTTGTCGATGGGCAAAAAGTAGGCGGAGGAGGAGGCGCATCTGCCGATGCTGGTGCTGAAGTAAAAGAGGAAGGTCCTAAAACGTTCGACCTTAAGTTAGCAGGTTTTGATGCCAAAAGTAAGATCAAAGTTATCAAGGAAGTTCGGGCTATTTGCAATTTGGGCTTAAAAGAAGCAAAGGAACTGGTGGAGTCTGCTCCCAAAGTACTTCAGAAAGACCTTAAACCAGAGCAGGCTGAAGAATTGAAGAAAAAACTAGAAGAAGTCGGGGCTCAAATAGAGCTGGTTTGATTGGATCCTGGCGTGATCAATTTTCGCGGGCTAGAGAGAGTATGCTATTTGTTCATCATCCAGAGACGACACGGACTCCACCCGGCATGGAGTACGGATTTGTCGTCCCGGCTCTGCCTCTACGACATCAGCCGTCAAGTGTCACTGCGCTATATACGGTAGTAGAAACTTCTTCACAACAAGTATTTTCCATGCTCTTCTATGTAGTGATTACGCTGAATAATTTCATTACAGTAGCCCTAAAAGCATGACATTCTTTATTATGTATTGTGGAATGGCTTCATAGTGTAGCACAATGATATAGCAGCCATCGCCGTTTAATCGTCGCCAATCAGATCAATCAATTCTTGTTCCTTTCCGGGCAATCCAACCATTTCGACATCAAAGATAATCGTGGCATCCGACGGAATCCTAGGTTTGCCGGCCGAAGCGGGACGACCCTTGGGGCCAAAAGCAAGGCTTCCCTGTTTGTTTCGAAATGGATTCAATTGAGAATTCCAAGTGGAGGGTTAGTGGCACTAAACAATAAGTGGAATTTACGTCTCAACCAGTAATAGAATGCCCTATTAAAAGGTGATGCCCGACAAACGTTTCATAGCTGCAACATGTACTCACTGGAACGGTCAATTCCCATCGATCCCCAACCCGCATTAAGGGGAGAGTCGATTCGACACCTTTGAGCAGACCACCACTGCCAACGCGGGTGTAGTATGGTTCAGGGGTCTCAAAAATATCATCAATCTTATTCGATCCGGCAAAAGCGGCAAAGCGAATGGCACACAATTCTCCGATTTCAGGCTTGGGTCCATTTCCTTGCTTTTTCACAATGTACTTGACCCCACTTGGAAGTGTCACTTCTTCGGCTGCAAAGGCAGCTCCTGGGAACAAGCCACTCAACACAGCACTTCCACCCACGGCAACGGCCATGGACTTCAAAAAGTCATCACGGGCTACCGGTGTCGCTTTTAATGACGTAGTAGTACTGCGAACATTTGTTGGATGGCTGAAAGAAGCCGCTGATGCCAGCAACGTGCACAAACACAGGAGGGTAGACTTTGTTACAAACATTTTCAAGACCCGTAGGAGGAAATTATAAAGTAATCTGCTTAAACAAATTCCGATCAGCTACTGTTTGTTTTGCTGTCCTAAGTGATTCAATCCCAGCACGGCAAGTACCTAGTTGGTCGGGTGACACAGGAAGGGTTGCCAACAACGATGCTTGACACAGTAAAGATACCTGTGCATGGGCATACTAGCTAGTACTGCATAGTACCAATAACCACTGCCCCAGTGCCAATTGCATGCAATGATGATGTGTCACTCTATCGGTGTATCTTTTTAGGAGGGTGAGTGAGTGTGGTTCAGCAATCATAAAATACCACGTACTTACTCGCGACTCGACTGGTGCCGCAAACAATCGTTTTTGAGCCGATGTGCGTGCCAAATTTACTATATTCAATAGTGTTCAGGCTTTTCTTCAACGGCTCAACAAACCTGTCGAGTAGGTTATTCCACGATGGTCAGACGGTGAGGGACGCACTCTGGTCCCATACAGACGCGCCGGTTACAGACGACAGAGCTGCTAGGCTACTATGTGCAGGATGTGGATACCTAGCGGGTTGATCTAATCCTAGATCCAGATCTAGGATGCAAGGAGGCAAATGAGTCTGCCTTGTGAGGCAGACAGACAAGCTGTTGCGGGGACGAACTGAGCCGCAACAGGCAACAGAACCAAGCGGGTTTAGCTTGGAGGAATCGAAGTAGAGATGAGGCAAAGTCAATACACTTTGCTCACAATCCAGAAGATAAGAATGTAGGAAACGTTCTGTGTAGCAAACTCAACAACACGGACAGCAGTGACTGTCATTAGAGCAATGCGACCAAGTGTACGACCTGAGAGGAAGGACTTCACAACACGTTTTAAAACGATAGCTATCGAAGCCTCCCTAGTTGTATAGCATTGATCAAAGATGATGGAGACCGAAGAAGAGTACTCAAGCAAAGTCGGAACAAGGGTTCCAACTTTTGATGGAGATGAGGCCAAGTGACCTTTCCACAAGAAGAAGCCAGAATCACACCTAGCATGAAGTGGATTGTCTGAGCTACTCACAAAGAAAGTGGGTAACGCTGTGGAAAGTGATGACTATGTCGCTCCTTCAGGAACGAGCAATGAAGATGTAGCGGAGGTGAAACGAATCCAAACTTGAAAGATGAACCAAAAGGCAGCTGGCATCTTATTGAATTCTATCCTCACAGATGCAGAGAAAGGTCAGTCGGTGTTCTGCCTTATTGAAAAGTTCCACAATGCCAAAGTGGGGTATGCCGGTGGACAATTTTATAAGGAATGGACAGCCATGACCACAAGAGACGAAGAAGTTGAATCAAAATCAAGCGCGGAGTTGAAAGAAGAGCATTGCTGCGCGAAGATGAGAGACGATCAACAACCTAGCTTGTTTGTTGCACAAATGGAACGATTGAAAATCAAAATGAAAGAGAAGAACCATGACATCAGTGAAGAAGACTTTGTTCATGTGAGATGGTGCGATCTTTGTTATCACTTGTTGTTTGAGTTGATATCGCGTTTCTAACATGGTGTTTGTGTGGTAACCCCAGCCTTATTTTTCGCTTTCTGAATGAAAATGTCAACAAGACATAATGTGATGTCATCTATAGGCCTACACTGTACAACATACCAGCTGTGTGGCATTACACGAGAACCACTCATCAAACGAATGTGATTCCCACAACCTCCAGACTAAAGGATAAGAAGCACTAGTAAGGCCGAAGCTATCCGCACACGTAACACAGATAACAGAATCCAACTAGCCAATCAGAACCCTCCATTTAACATCCGGGTAACTCTATGCATCTCGTGGTGTACAGGATCCAAGCACCAATTCCGTGCTGCACGAGATCTTCTGCTTCGGAAGAAAAACAGCACCTAGCTAATTACTCGATAGGTTGTTTGTTTTTCTGGCGAAATAGATTCTCCTTGTTTCAATCCATCCATCTATCTGCGATCGATCGCTAGCTAGCTAGAGTAGTGACTGTAGCAGCGACAATGGATACGTTGCAGGACGAGCTTCAACGTGCTAGTTTGGAAGATCATTCCTTAGATAGTTTACTTGAACTGCAGCGTCTGGAACGTGATGGAAGGCCAAACTCCACATTGCAATGTTTGGGTCCTGATGGTCGCTTAGATCCTGAGTTGCATGCTCAGTTCTTGGCCAAAGAGGAAGAACTGGAAGAGGCCGAACGTAATAATTTTCAGGCTTTAATCGATGCATTGGAATGGGAAGAAGAAGGACGATGGCAGGCCAATAGACCACGAAAGAAGGCCCGTTCTCGTCGAAGATTCAAGAACCTGCGTCCACATTATTTTGATGATAATGGGACATTGAAGTTTCTGAAACCACGAGAGACTGTGTGGTATGCTGTGTACTGCAAGAACGATCGTGATCAACCACCACATTCCAAACTGTTTACCAAGTTTCAGAGAAGATTTCGAATGCCGTTTGTCCAGTTTCGAGACCTTTTATCTGAAGTGCAGCAACACGAACTGTTCTCTAGGTGGAATCGATGTGATGCAACTGGATCTCCGCCATCTCCTATTGGCCTTCTTCTACTGGGAAGTTTGCGTTGCCTCGGACGAGGCTTAACTTTCGATGATCTTGAGGAGCACACAGCAATCGATGAGGAAACACACCGGCAATTCTTTCACGTTTTCATCAAATTCGGTGAAAGCGTTCTTTTCCCTCGACATGTGGTTATGCCCCGCACGGCCATTGAATTTCACACACACAGAGCCGAATTCACTCAAGGTGGTCTTTGGGGTTGTGGGTGCTCGTCTGATGCCACCAACGTTATCATGTGGAGATGTGAACACAATTTGAAACAGGCCAACACTGGATTTAAGAGCACACACCCAACTCGCTCCTACAACATGTGTGTTAACCACCGAGGCAGAATCCTTCATTCTACACGGGGACATCCTTCTCGATGGAATGACAAGACTCTGGCTTGGTTCGATGACTTTCTGCACGGTGCACATAAGGGGACGTTGCTTCAAGACAACACGTTCGACTCATTGTGTTGGGAAGGAACACCCGGCAAATCAACAATTCTTCGGCAAACATGTCGAGGTGCCTGGGGATTGGTTGACAATGGACACCATCGGTGGACAAGCACACAAGCCCCTTCCAAAGCAAACGCCCTCATAATTGAACAACGTTTGTCTGACTGGAT
>Ga0163148_10006113_pt1 | contig 11762 bp, 6 predicted proteins | sample OliLakLV19MP7P2_FD_148606 | JGI IMG/M metagenome (GOLD analysis project Ga0163148, IMG submission 148606) | Freshwater microbial mat bacterial communities from Lake Vanda, McMurdo Dry Valleys, Antarctica- Oligotrophic Lake LV.19.MP7.P2 | ecosystem: Environmental > Aquatic > Freshwater > Lake >... | reverse complement strand
AGCAGCAACCAAGGGCGGAGTCGCTGCATAGGAACGGGAAACTGCTGCCAAAAATAGCGTTGATGCATGAACTGATAGGGTTGGAACTGGTATTCTACGCTCAGCCTATTGCCAAAGATTATTAAAAGTTGACTAGGGGGAAGCTTAGGCTACAGCCCCCTACTTAGCTCTAGAACCTCGAAGATATCACGTTTGAGGGATTTATCATCTTGTTTATTGCTGAAGTAAATCAGAATTTTATGCATCTGCGCTTAAAAAAACTTTGATCTAAATAAGAATAACTCTCATTAATAGTACAATACCTTAGAGTCTAATCCTCAGCAGCTGGATGTAGCGGCTGAGGACGACACGTTGAGGAATCCAAACGGTCTAGGAGTAGAAACCAATGAGAAAACTAACCAGGCGAGTTTTTCTGGCTACGGGGACAGCCGCCGCCGCAATGGCGATCGCCCAATTGGGGCAAACCCGCAAAAGTTTGGCGCAGCAGCCAGCCCAGGCAGGCGTGATTAATCTATATTCGGCTCGTCATTATGACACCGATGATGCGCTCTATCAAAGCTTTGTTGACCGCACCGGGATCCGGGTCAACTTGGTAGAGGCAGAAGCCGATCAGCTAATTGAGCGGGTCAAAAGTGAAGGCGTCAATAGCCCTGCCGATGTGCTGATCACCGTCGATGCAGGGCGGCTATGGCGCGCCCAGGAAGCTGGCATTTTGCAGCCCATTTCATCCAGTCTGCTAACCGCCGCCATTCCTGCGAACCTGCGCGAACCCGACGGGCATTGGTTTGGCTTTTCCAAACGGGCACGCGTGCTGTTCTATAGCAAAGACCGCGTTAACCCAGCCGAGCTTTCTAGCTATGAAGCGCTGACGGATGCTAAGTGGCGCGGCAAGATTTTGGTGCGCTCTTCCACCAATGTATACAACCTGTCGATGACAGGCGCACTCTTGGCCGCCCACGGTGCCAGCGAGACGGAACAGTGGGCGCGCGGCTTGGTGGCTAATTTTGCGCGATCGCCAGAAGGGGGCGATACCGCACAGATTCAGGCGGTGGCGGCTGGGGCTGGAGATGTGGCGATCGCCAACACCTACTACTATGCCCGTCTCGTCAAATCTGAAAAGCCAGAGGAACGGGCGGTAGCCGACCAGGTTGGGCTGTTTTTCCCCAACCAGCGCGATCGCGGCACCCACGTCAACACCTCGGGGGGCGGCGTCCTCAAAAACTCTCCCAACAAAGCCGCCGCTGTTCAGTTCTTAGAACACCTAGCTAGCCAAACGGCTCAGAGTCTGTTTGCGCTGGGTAATAATGAATATCCAGCAGTGGCCGGGGTTGCGGTCGATCCAATTGTGGCAGGCTTTGGCCAGTTCAAAGAAGATCCGGTGAATGCGGCTACGTTTGGGCGCAATAACGCTGAGGCTCTGCAAATTATGGATCGAGCCGGCTGGAAGTAGAGACGTTCTGATCCAACGTCTCTACTCCTGTGGTCTTTATCCATACAGCAAGTTGGGCGAATCGTTTGCGGCGAGCTGCCCAACTCATCTATGAGCCTAGATCAAAATTGCCGCAAGTGAGCAGAACCCGGCTCAGAAGATGGCTCACTTGCGCAATAGGTTGGCATGACTTTTGGAAATTAGGTTAAATTCTGGGGTTTTGCCATAGCTTTCAAACAGCGCCTAGCGATCGCCCTCTGCCAGCTCTCCTCTGCCAGCTCTCCTCTGCCAGCTCTCCTCTGCCAGCTCTCTCCCTATGGTTCTACCGTGTACACACAAGTCGCCCTCATCCCCCAACCCCTTCTCCCAAAGAGGGAGAAGGGGAGTTAGAGCCAGCCGATGACCGGATTCGGTTCCCCATCTCCTGCGGGAGAGGGGGCTAGGGGGTGAGGGTTCAGGCTGTCTCGCAGATTTTAGGACTTGTGTGTACACAGTAGCTCCCTATGGTCGCTGTCTGCGCCGCGTCAGAATGCTCACCACTTCACCCGGATTGGCACCGGGCACCAGGCTACTCCAATCATTGGTGTCGGCAAACCCGCGTGCGTGCAGGTCGTGAATGGTTGCTTCTACCCAGGTGGGGCTGCTAATCAGCAAGACGCGCATCTGCTCTTGGCCGGGTGCCGGAGGGTGCAAGTAGAGCGGCAAAATTATCGGCGAGGGGCGATCTACACCACTTTTATCACTATCACTATCGGTCAAAAAGCTGCGGGCAATGGGTGCAGCAAACATCTCAAGCATCGGGGTTCTCCTGCATTGGGTAAGAGTAAACCCCAAAAATCTAGCCACCCCGTTTCCATAGGAAAGTAGGGTGGCTAGAGAATGCTATCATTCCCAATTAGCCTCCATACTGCTATAACAGCTGGGGGTTAGCCGCTCAATGTTGGTATCAACAGCATTGGGCGGTGCTAGTTTTTTGGAGCGAAACGGGCTGCTCGACTGCGGAGTCGTTACACAGCCTTAGTTAGCAAGGATACGGGCATACTCGTGTCCTTGTCAATCCGTGATGTTGGCAAATTGTGGAGGGCGTCGGCAGATTGTTGGGGGCGATCGCTGACCAGGCATGTAGCCGACCCAAGCCCTCACAATCGGCGTTGGCACCTGTGGACTACAGATAAAGAAATACAGAAAAATCTCCCGCCCATTATAAAGCGGCTAGAATAGCAGAAAGTTTCTTGCTATCCACTCCATTCGAGGATGACCTGAAGAAACTTTCCTCAGATCATCCTAAATTGGGTGGATCACAAGAAACTTTCCTCAGATCTACCCAAGCTGGGTGGATCTGAGGAAAGTTTCCGCCTAATTAAGTTGTTAGACCGCTGATCCTTCTGTGGGGACATAGCGAAACGTTGTTTATGGGTAGTGATAATCAAGTGGGCATAAGTTCTCGGCTGAGCGCAGTTGAATAGGTAAGTATTGGTGGCAGGTAATGACCGCTGCTTGTATAGTAGAAACAAAGGCATTCTCAGTTTTCACTAGTGAAACTTGGAGTTATTAAAGCTATGCCTCGTTATATTAAGCATATTGAAGCTGAGGGAGTTCTTGGACGTTTTGATATTGATCAAGAATTCCAAGAAGGTGTAAATGTTTTATTTGGTAAAAATGGGACTGGGAAAACAACACTACTCCATATATTAGCTAACTTGCTAAATGGTGACTACAAACGATTTGCTTATACAGAATTTAGAATAATTAAAGTTCAGCTTAGTGATGAAACTAATATTGTTGTTTCAAAGAAGAAAGTTGAAAAAGACAGCTACATTAATGTGACTGTTAATGATGGTTGCGTCGTAGAAAATCTTTCAACGAAAGAGATCTTAAAGCAGGATCAAAATAGGGAAGAACGGGTTGTATCGCCAAGTGCTTACCGGGAGCGAATGGTAAGACAGTTACAAGATGATGAAGATACTGCTCCGATACTTTCAGTAGCTTATTTCCCTGCTTTTAGAACGATGATCGAGGCATGGGCTTCAGCAGAATCGAGGCCACGGCATCCAAAAGAAATACAGATATTAAGCACTAACTTTGCACGTGAACTGTTCGGTTCCTTTGTACCAAGTCTAAATTATCCTTCACCGATTGAAATAGAACGCGAATTAAGTGAAGAGATCAATGAGGCAGTAGTTGAAGTGGCACGTGCTGATAGAGAATATTTTGGAGAATTGCTTCCTAGCATATTCCAAGTTTTATCTAAAGACTCACTTTCTACTGAATATACTCTTTTAGAGGAAGGTGGATCTGAAGCAATTCTTGAAGAAATAAATTCTCTAGTTAGAAAACTAGAAGATTATCCATTGAAAGCAGCTCCTACAATCACGCAACTCCGTAGTTCTGTATCTTCCTTTCAAGTAGATGAGCAAACGAAGAGAATTGCAGAGCAGGTATTGAATATTTACCGAAATGCTCTTCAAGAAGTTGTTTCAGTTCAGGAAAAATCTTTTAAGAGTATCGAAACTTATCTAAATTCCATAAACTCATTTTTAGAAGGCAAAACTATAGAAATTAGTTTGACGACAGAACCTAGATTGAGACGAAAGCCATCAGTAGGAATAAAGTTTGAAGCAGGGACTCCCCAAACAATACCTGGTATTCGTCGCGCATTATCATCAGGAGAACGTCAAATAGTAACCCTGATTTATGCTGCAACTCATATGAGTAAACAGCAAATAGTTCTGATTGATGAGCCAGAAATTTCTCTTCATGTTGATTGGCAGAGGCATCTTCTTCAGAAAATGTCTGAGCAACTTGGAGAGCGACAAATTATAGTTTGTACTCACTCACCTGTAATTGGGGCTGACTACGAAGATCGAGTGGTAATTTTTGAGCCAACAATCACCTGTTCGTCCGAAAACATCAACAATGACGGGCTTGTTGAAGAGGACGGTGAGGTATTTTAATGGCTAAATTCGATCCACAATCTTACCGACTATATTTGATGAACAGTATTATTAGCGGTAAGAACAAGCATATTCTTGTTGAAGGCAGAGACGACAAATATTTGATTGAGAGACTATGGCAAGATTTTTCAACTCAAAATAGTCAAAATAGTACTTACAAAATTCTTGTAGATTCTGCTGAAAATCTTATAAAAGGAGATTCATTAGATCCATTTTCAAATAACAGGCAAAAGGTGGAATTCATCGCTAATAGTATTCATGAAAAACCATATGCAAATGATTTCGTTGGCTTTGTTGACAGAGAACTTCATAATTTTGAATGGGACTGCGAGATTAATGCAGAACTTCGAGATTTGGCTGAATCTCATGAAGTAATTAAGCGGCTTGTCTTATCGAGGGGACATTCTATAGAAAACTATATTTTTGATTTTTCTATACTTTATGAGGTACTCGAATATCTCTCGACTACAGCCTATGCAAATCATGCGATTAAATTATTTAAGGAATCTTTTCAGTCTGCTCTTCGTATAGCTTGCTCAATTGGACTTGCGGCGACAAAAGCGCAGGTTCTATCTAAAACCAGTTCAACAATTGACTACAAGCTTCTCGAAATTACTTCAACTGGCGAGGTTATATTCAAGGTTGATGATTGGGTTAAGAAACTTATTGGCAGAGGAATTTCAGCCGCCCAAGCACAAAATATAGGATTGCACTACATAACTTACAGCAACCAAGTTTCTAGAGCGTCTATTTCTTTGGTTAGGTGGATATGTCATGGACACATTGGTTATGACTTCTTAAGAGCTTTATATGAGAGATGTGTATTTGATAGTTGTCCAAGCCCACAAGATAAGGCTAAAGAGTTAAGTGGGATAAGTTGGGTAGCCAAGGAAAAATTGTTGTATTCCTTTGTTAATTCTTGGACAAAAAAGTCTTTGCAGAATCAGTATGAATATCCTATAGCTATTTTTGAGTTATTAAGGGTAGCATCATAAATGTTGAGTATCGGCACGGTCTAACAATCCTGCTGGAGCGGACTGACGAGAGATATTGATTGGGGTTGAGGGACTATTTACAGCCGCTCAGCAGGAACGTTAGCCCTCGACACTCCGATGTTGCCACGGTTTAGTCCTTTGAGACCTTGATCAACCCGAAAAGTCCCACAAGCTTTAGAGTGAACCGCCAACGTCCAGCAGCGCTAAGCTTGAGATAGAGTTCAAAGTCCCGAATTTAGAGTCCCGAGAGGTATCAGAGGTGCTCTCAAAAACTTCGCCCAGTATTACTGAATACTCCTATGAAGAATCTTCCAATTTTTATAAGTCTATTTTTGTATATGCTTTCCCTAGCAATTCCCAATTTTCTCTTCAGCGAGACGCATTATCAGATGAATGGCTATAGTGCACCTTCACCTACTGCTTTGAGGGGATTGACTGTACTACTGGTAGGCTGGTTCTGGCTTATTGCACTTCAGTTTATCTGGTTCGCAAACCCCTTATATTATCTAAGCCTTTATTTTCTTTGGGCGAGTCGTTGGCACGCCGCTATTGCTTCAAGTGGAGCTGCGATTGCGATAGCTTTAGTAAGCACGCTACTGCTGTTTCGACAACCTGTACCCACTGATGTAATGTTCTTCACGAACCTAAGCCTACAGCGCTTAGAATTAGGTTATTATCTTTGGACGATATCGCTGCTAATTCCATTTGTTTGGAGCACTGTTCAGGTATGGGGCGATCGCTGACCAAGCATGTAGCCGACCTAAGCCCTCACAATCGGCGCTGGCACCTGTGGACTACAAATAAAGAAATACAAAAAAATCTCCCGCCCACTATAAAGCGGCTAGAGTAGCAGAAAGTTTCTTGCGATCCACTCCATTCGAGAATGATCTGAAGAAACTTTCCTCAGATCATCCTAAATTGGGTAGATCGCAAGAAACTTTCCTCAGATCCACCCAACTTGAGTGGATCTGAGGAAAGTTTCCGCCTAATAAGTTGTTAGCTACACTACCGCGCTGAGTGAGTCTGGTGTGTAAGTGCTGAGCTTACCTCCAACAGGTTCTCCATTGCAAACAGATTCATAATGTACATCTCCTAAAATATGCAATATGAGTGAAAAGACTACGGCATACGACTAGATGAGCACTGCAGGAATCCGCTCCAATCGTGGCGATGTATATCAGACTTTGGTTGCCTTCGACTGGGTATTAACCGTTCTATCAGACCCCGAATTTCAGTGGATTGAAGTTGATTCGACAACTTACCTGGTAGACGATGTCGTAATTGGTAAATTCAACGGCTCAGTGATTTGTTGTCAGTGTAAAAAGAACCAAGTCGATTTTCGTGCATGGTCAATAGCTGATCTAGCTGATGAGTTGGATAAAGCTTCTCTGACATTAGCTAGCCATACACAAGCCCAAGTCTGCTTCTATTCACGTAGCGAGTTTGGTGCAATTGCCAAACTACGTGAATACAGTACGTCTTATAGTAATGAAGCCGCATATCGTGCGAATTTGACTACAGAGCATATAAAAACTGATAGCGATTTGACTGGTCGTATTACCGCTCAGGCTCCCAATCTTTCGACCTATGAATTTCTGCGCCGCACCTCATTCGCGATTACTGGTGATTTTGAACGCATGGAGACCTTGCTGCGTGAACGATTGCGCCAAATCGTAAGCAATTCAAATGCAGCCTTCGGTGCCCTCTGGACTCGTCTGGACAAACTTGGTGGGCGTATGGAGGGCGACAACCTGTCTGCCTCTACCCAGCATCGTCTTACTAAGGATGACCTCAAAAAAATTCTCCATGATGCGGGAGCAATGCTGGTTCCCGTGATGGACATATCACAGGTGCGAACATCATTTTCCAGCACTTCAGCCATTGGCAGGTCGTGGCATCGAGACATTGCTGGGCATCGCATTCCGAGCCTGGTTGTAAACGAACTTCTAGATGCTATTGATGCCAAGAAACGAAGCATCCTGCTTTCGGGGGGGCCGGGTTCTGGTAAAACCTGTGTGATGTTGAGTCTGCAGGAATCACTGGAACAGCGTGCGCAAACTCAGGCAAATCTCGTACCACTCTTCATTCAGTCACGTGAATTCGCCGACTTGGCGACGGTACAAGAGCGTCAGTCACAAGGTTTACCAGAACAATGGGTAGAACAGGCTGCTCGTTTGGCAGAAGACGCCCATGTGGTTGTGGTCATTGACTCACTGGATGTCTTATCTATTGCTCGTGAACATAGTGTATTGACATATCTCCTAGCACAAATTGATCGGTTGCTACGAATTCCCAACGTCACTGTTGTCACAGCTTGCCGAGACTTCGACCGCAAATACGATCACCGCATCGCTACACGGCAATGGGACTGCGAATTACAATGCCCGCTGCTGGACTGGGAATCCGAAATTGTACCGTTATTTGCCACGCTTGGAATCGATTCAACCTCTGTTGATGCTGTCACCCGTGAACTAGTCCGGAATCCTCGCGAACTAGCCCTGTTTGTCGAATTGGCTCAACTTGAAGGTAGCTTCAACGTGGTGACTGGCCAAGCGCTGGCGCAACGATACCTCGATACCATCGTGCAGTCCGCTCCCGCCTTGGGCAAGGAAGCAATGCTCGCGATTGAGGCTATTGCTGATGAAATGCTGACGTCACGCAGCCTCTCTATTTCACATCAGCGCTTCAGCGCTTCGCAGGATATTCTACGGCGGCTACGTAGTCTCCATGTCCTGCAAGATACCCACGATGGGAAATTGACATTTGGTCATCAAACCCTGCTAGACGTGCTGGTGATAAGCAGCGCTATACGCAAGGGCATCTCACTCAATGAGTTTATCCAAAGCTTGCAGCCTGTCCCCTTTGTGCGCCCGAGCATACGTAGCTTTGTTGCACAACTGGCAACGGGAGATCGTCGCGAGTTCAGGAAACAACTGCGAACTGTCTTGACTAGTAAGGCTGCCTTCCACATTCGCCGCTTAATTGCCGAATCGTTTGCCCAGCAAAGACCACAGGATGATGACTGGCCGCTGATACGAGACCTGAGAGACAATCATCGCGAAGTCTTTCAGGTAATTTACACCCAGGCATCATTGGTTGAGTGGCATCATTTTTGGTCTGCTCATCATGTGCCCGTATTAAAGGAAATGCAAGATTCCGAAGGGCTGACAGCCCACGTTTATCGGGTACAGCAGTGGAAGAATGAAGATGCGGCTGGAGTGTTGGCGTTCTGGACAGAAGCCCTGGAGATAGATTGGCTGGATAAACAAAGAATCACCGAGCGATTAAGTTTTGCCCTGTCCGAATTCAAAGCAGAAAATTTGTCACTGGTTGCTCCATTGCTAGAACAGTTAGTTAGTATGCCAATTCCAGAACATAGTTTCTTGGGGCACACCCTTGCGCGCTGTATAGCTGCTGGTGCTGTTGACGATAGCTTGCTTTGGCGTTACATCGTTGGTGATGTCAGCGAAGAAGACGTGGGAACGGTAGACTTTGGACACAAGTTGCGTTGCCAACCACATGAATTTGGAAGTGAGAACGAAAACTTCTTGAACCAGCGGATGGTGAAATCCACTTCACTACTAGATCTAGCATTGGAAACTATCGAGCAGTGGAGTCAAATCGAGTCAAATCGCTATGGTGCTTATCATGAGAGATCCCTGTGGAATACTTCATACCGTAAAGTCCACTCTCAGACCGATATTCAGCCTGTAGATTGCGAGAAAATTCTGTTTGATGCGATCGAGGAGGCCATTCTCCACCACGCTCAAAGACACTCCGACTGGTGGCAGGAGAATCGAGAACGCTTGTGTTTCAACCACGAAGGTGTCTTGTGCTATTTTGCCATTCTCGCTTTCACGAACTCTCCACAGCCCAACATTGACTTGATTGGCCGTCTGTTGTGCAACAGGAACTTACTAAAAGCCAAACTCTCTTACGAACTAGGTACATTAATCCAAACTGCATTCATATATCTTGACGGCCATACACAAGACGCCGTGATAGCAACAATACAAACCGCTTGGGAGGAAAACGCAACGGATGAGGAAGCAAAATCTTGGATATTGAACAAGCAAGCCGAATATATATTCACCATTCCATGCCATCTTCGCTCACCGGAAACCCAAGCAATACTAAATGATTACGAAAAAACTTATGGGCCACTAATTCGAGAGCCATCTATCGATATGTGGGGTGGCATGGTCACTCCCCCATTTTCATTTGAGATATTTCTGAATGCTAGCGATGAAGGCGTGATTCATTTGCTAGGGTACTACTCTACATATAACCGAGCTTTCGATGACTTCTTTGTTGGAGGGACGCGAGAGGTTGGTTGGCAACTGCGCGAAGCTTCATCTCGCCAGCCATCACGATTCTTAAAATTATTAGTCGCGCGTTGGATCAATATTGCGGCAAGTTTTTGTGATGACATCATGGAAGGCATTGCCAAATACTTGGCATATCGCCATGGTAACTTGCGGCCTAACGACCAGTGGATGGCCATTGAAGAGCCTGACGCTATCGCCTTAGCAAATCAAATCCTTGAGGAGCTGGAGAGACATCCTGCCCATTGGTGGCTAAATTGCTCTACAGCAAAGGCTCTAGAAAGCTGTGCTTATGTTATCCAAGATACGCAAAATGCTTCACGGCTCGTGTTCTTGGCAATAGGTTTTGGAAATCTTAGAAAGGAAAGTGCCATCCAGAATGTTGTCGAAGCCTTGATGATTTTGGTCGACAACTTTCACGAATATGCCATTACATTACCCGAATTGTTGCCACCTACACTCTGTCGGTTTGCTAGCAACGAAAACTCTGAAATCCGTACCCTAATTCTACAACGCCTGCCGTACCTTCAAAACAAGAATCCCGAGCTGGGTTGGGAACTGTTTAACCTTACCATTAAGGATTCCACGGGACTTTGGAAATGTGCTGAGCGCTGCTTATATTATGCCTATCGGGATCATTTCGACAAGGTTTTGTCTTTGCTTGAGCTTATTCGTCGCGAAGGCAACAAGCAAGACATGGAAGTCTGGGGGCGCATTTCAGCTTTATCTGCCCTAAATGGACACGTTGACTTTCCCAATTTGCTTAATGACTTGAGCACTTTAGATGTTACCGAAGCGTGGCAGGGAGCAGCGAGTGTTTGGACTCACGTTAATAATATCAAACAGTATCGCGAGCAATGCCTCAAAGGCATCGAGACGGGACTAAAAGCAGGCAGTCCTCATTCAGTGTCTGTCGCTCAAAAAATGGCCAATATCTTTCGAGAAAACACGCCACCGATATCCGTTCCGATAGATTTGATTCAGCTTTACTTCAATGTGTGTGAAAATAACAACACGTATTGGTTTAACGAATGGCTCAACGTTATTTCGCAACGAAATCTGGAGTTCGCTCTGGCTGCAACCGAAGTTTATCTAGACTACATCAAGCACACTGAGCGAGGTCATTATGATTATAAAAATCAGCTTGTACAGCTACTAACGCGACTTTTTGCCGAAGCAGAGGAACGAGAAGAATCTGACCAAGGTGCGATGCTTAATCGCGTGGTGTCGGTGCAAGATTTGCTGCTTTCATTGGGGGTAAGTTCTATTAATGATTGGCTAAAGGTAGCAGAGAGACAATAAATAAGTTTCACGGAAATGAGTGTTATTGTTGTAAACTAACACGTCACGGCAGCGGACGTGCAAAAGTCGCTAGTGCTGAGTTCAGAGTTATCTACCGCCGCTGCGTTTTGACGTTAGCCCGCTACGTTATGAAGAAGAAGAGTAGCTGTTCCGTTATTTGTGGGAGTGCGATTATTTGTGGAAGTGCGATTGAGTGGTCGTTAGGTGCGGGTCAGCGTGAAACGTCCCAGCAGGTTTGGGGGCGATCGCCGCTGCCGTTCAAGCTGGTTTGCAGCACCTGCGACGGCTGCACCAAATTTTCGGCGATCGCTGTGCTTTCGGCAAATAGTTGATTGCGGCCAAAACGCGTTGGCAAAACATCTTATTTCTGCACTGAACCATCGGGTAAAATTGCGCCTTGAAGCGTCGCTCCGGTTAGGATTGCCCCGTCCATCTTGGCATTGCTCAGATCGCTGTCAGCCAGGTTTGCACCACTCAAATTGGCGTTGCTCAGATCCGCATTTCTCAAAAACGCTTTAGTTAAATTTGCGCCCTCTAGATTCGCCCCAGATAAATTTGCCCCCGGCAACGCTGCCCCACTCAAATTGGCCTTGCTGAGGTTGGCATTGCTGAGGTTGGCCGTATCTAGCAGGGCTGAGCTGAGATTAGCGTTGCTGAGGTTAGCCTCGGTGAGATCAGCTCGGTTTAATTTGGCAGCGCTGAGGTCTTTCTGGCTCAAGTCTTTGCCCTTCAAGTCGCATTCAATACAGCTTTTGGT
>Ga0163148_10006109_pt1 | contig 11766 bp, 7 predicted proteins | sample OliLakLV19MP7P2_FD_148606 | JGI IMG/M metagenome (GOLD analysis project Ga0163148, IMG submission 148606) | Freshwater microbial mat bacterial communities from Lake Vanda, McMurdo Dry Valleys, Antarctica- Oligotrophic Lake LV.19.MP7.P2 | ecosystem: Environmental > Aquatic > Freshwater > Lake >... | reverse complement strand
CCAACAATGATGCTTGGTGACAACGAGTCGGTGATCAACTCAGCAGCCATCCCCCATTCCAAGATGCATAAACGTTGGGTCGCCTTGTCCTACCATCGAGTGCGATATGCAGTTGCAGCAGGCATCGTTAATATTCATCACATCGCTGGTAAGAAAAATCCAGCTGATGTTTTAAGTAAACATTGGGACTTGCCCTCTGTTTGGAATGCGATGAAGCCGCTGTTGTTTTGGAATTGGAAGTTGATGGCCCCAGGCGCAGAGGAAGTAAAGGAAGGAAGCAACATCAAGCAGAAGGATGTTGCCAAATTGGTGTCGAAGCTCGATGCCAAGCATAATGTGAAGGCTACAGCACAAGGTAAGGTCCTAAAGAACAATCACGTCCTAATCGAGGGGAGTGACAATGGTACAATTTCATCCGTGATTCGAACCACGAATGGGAGTCGTGTCCCGAGTTCTAGACCAAGAACTGATGTGCACCCTAATGGAAAAGATACAATGTCGAATGCGGAACACAAAGTGGAACGGAAACGATGAGTTCCCACGCCGTGTTCTATTACGATGGCGCATAATCCTACGGGCATGTGGTAACAAAAGCATCTCACCATGACGAAACATGCGCACCGTGCAAGCAATCTTGCCAATGAAGATGTCGATCTTGTTGGAAGCATTCGATCAAACATGGAGCTGTTCCTATGGGAGCTTAATGCTTATAACTTTCGAATTTGCATGTGTTAGCATCTATTCTTTTGGTGAAACATTAGAGTCGGAAAGTTTCTTTTAAGGTGTTGTTTACTGCATTTCGCCCCTTGTTGTTTGGCAATTTGATGGTGAAGACATATCGTTTATCAGATTGGTGGAGAGCGTATCCGGTGCTCATGTGACACACATTGGACATAAGCGTAAATCTATGTGGTGACGTCACATTAGCCTTATCCTCAAGATCTATTGCGTCTGTTACAAACTCCGGAGATCAAACACTTGAATTCCATGCGACAATGACAATGGCAGCGGCAGTCACCACAGACAGATCAGTGGAATCAACAACATACCACAACCAGCTGGTCCACACGCTGAACGCTCGGCTGCAGCCGCTGCAACAAGAGAGAAAGAAAATGGAGGACCACAAGTTGACAACAACAACAACATGGGTCCACAGTCACAGAGACATCTCACTCTCAATGAGAGGACCCATCAACTCCAATCACAGAGCAGAAAGAAGCAATCTGGACAGCAGAAACTCTGTGGTGACAAAGCCTTCGATCAGGCAAAGAACTGTGCAAAGTGCAAGGATGGACCCAGCAGTCACAAAGGGCACGATCCACGTTGCTGGAATGACAAAAGAAAATCGAAGTCTCCACAAGCCATTGAAGAACAAAGGCTGAAAGCTCATTTCAATGCTCCATTGAATGAAAGTGAGAAGTGCAGTGGGAAATGTTTGACCAAAGAAGCGGCAGCATCATTCTTTGCGCCACGAGAGCTGGCAGCAAGAGGAGGATCTGCGGCGGCATCCGCGGCAGCAGTGACAATGACAACCACCACCACAACAACAAAAACAACACTAGAGCCCATGACAACAATGTGTAACAATGATGATGTGACATTGACTGCCCATAATTTTCACTGTGGAGTCACCGAAATGGTACAAAATTTGAATTTTGCAGAGGCAACAAAGTCTAGCAGGGCGCTGCTTCCCATGTTGGCATTTGCCAAAATTGTTGTGGACAAGACATTGAGACCAAAAGGGGTGAACGTGAAAGATTGTTTCAATGGGCTTGTCATGACTGTCCCAGCACTTCAACAATCACATGTGAGCCCGGAATGTCATTCGACAGTTGGCCAAAAATTGCTGCACGTGGATTGGAAGATGCACGACTTGGAGATTGTGTGACCCCACTGCAATCAAGGAACACTTCAGAATGACAGAACCAACTTCTCCAAAAGCAAGCACCTCTTCCCTGTGTTCGTCATTGATGGACCTCCAATGTGGGCCATGGCAATGTCCATGACATGTCCTTGTTGTCGCCACCGTGCAAATGCGAATGCAAGTGAAGTTTTGTGTTCCCTTCCGGCGCATGCAAGGGGAGCCTATCCTGTCGAGACCAAGCATGCACTCAATGAGAATTCTCATCTTGGTGCGTCAGTGACAACTGTGTTTGATTTGCTCATGCCCACTTATGGCAACTGAATGGTGACCTTTGCAGTCGGCTACTTCACCATGCTATGAATGGATCGCACGCTTCAAAGGTTGAAGAGCACTTTTCTTTTCATACAAGCAGAAAAGAACGAGGTAACGCACGTCCTAATAATTATGTGGAGCTACACGGTTATTGTGTAAGAGCGTATCCACCCACGGGCGATGGAATTCGAAACACATATGACGAAGCGTGTTCGAACTCTTAACACCCCTTGGAAACTGAGTGATCATGATCGTCATGTCCGTGAGATACAAAATGCATCCTCCTGACCTACTATTCGTGCTAGTAGTAGAGTTGCATAAAAGTGATTACTCGAGTAGTTCCATGCTTCTTTGGAAAGTGATTCCCTATCATGGAGCCAAACAATCCTCTCTGTTAAGAAACTCCACAACAAAAGATCCATCAACACTCAACTTCTCCTAGCGAATAACTGTTTGCATTACAGGTATTTTGCTTTTCACATCACTGTATCATGCAGGATACGAATCGCGATGGATGGACGAATCGCGATCAAGAGCCGTGTGGGGAACCCTATCTTGGACACGAGGAGCCATGCCGCATGGATGCGGAGGACATATCGATGGAAACAACGAGCATGACGGCACGAATGATCGACGCGGATACACAAACAATGGAGGGAAGAAAGGAAGCAATTACAATGGCTTTGTGACAGAAATAACTGTTTGTATTAGGTCCATTACTTTTCACAACACTTTGCTTGCGAGCACAGAAACCAATGGGTCGTGCAGGCAACACTCATTTCCTAAGAGCCAGCTTGAATTCATCACCTTCGACTTGTTATCTGGTTCATGTATCTAAATCCACATTGCTCCCTTTCAACACTCCTTCAGAGTGATAAACTGCGCGCTTCCTGTCACACAGGAGTACATCTTTAGCCTCTTTGATCTTCAAAAAGATACTGTGAGCGTTTTCGTCCTATTTCTCAAAGCGAGAGAGTTGGTCAAGAGATATATCCTGTAAGAACATATTGCAGTGTCAGATGTCAATGACGAGGAGGAACTTACGTTGTTCTTGTCGGGGTGATACATAAGTGCTAGTTGACGATAGGCTCTCACAATTTCTTTCTTTGATGCGTCTCTTGGCACACCCAAAATACCGTAGTGGCTGGTGTCGCCAGCCTCCAATAAAAGAGGTGGCTGTGGCGCAGCGTCCTGTTCTCTCGTTCGGTTCTCCTTCGCGCGCTTTCCATGGGCCCTGAGTCTCTTCTCGTGAGCTTCAATGAATCTCTTTTTCACATCATTTCCAAGAAACGGCCTCGCTCCGGAAGTAGGGACGTGATTGACTTCAAAGAGAAACTTGAGTGCCTCTTCGCGACGATTGCTCTCCGCCGCCTTAACAAAGCATACTGTACGATAGTGCATCTCTTCCGCGTCCTTGACGGCGTTGCCAAGCTCACCAAGCTTTGCCTCATATTGCGTTTTCCGGTGGCTTTCCAGAAATGAGCAGAACCTCGATTGATTTCGCATCTGGGCAATGTCATCCGCCGACACACCCAGATCAACCTTCAGCTGTTCGGTATTCAGCACCATGCTGTACAAATGAAGCAGGAATTGAGCATTGCAGTTCTTCGAAACGGGATTCTGATACGTAGCAAGTCATTTCAACGTACCTGAAAGAACCGTCGGCACCTTGACGAGCTGCGCGTCCTTTTAATTGTATTTCTTCGGAGATATCGTTGGAGTAAAACGCCTGCAACACGTGCACACCCCCTGCTGAAAGAACTTTGTTGTCAAAACATTTAAAATCGGTACCGCGTCCAAATTCTCGAATCATCAGTGTAACAGCGCCAGCTTCTGTCGCTTTCAGAAAACTTCCCTCTTTTTCGCATGGATCAATTGCCTCTGTAATTACTCGCACGCAGTTCTCTGCCTTGAATTCGGCCATGTGGCCTGAGTCGGCGAATGCCAGCATATCTTTGGTGGAAGGAAAGAAAACCATTACTGGCCTTTTCACAGCTGATAGTGCGTTCGCCGAACTTCGTCGCCGAACAATCTCAGCCTTGAGTTCCAAAAAATTGTCTTCTGTGGAGTCGCAAAGGATGACATCTGCGGGAGATATTAAACGCCGTGTAATGAGTCATGATGACAAGATCTATAGCAATGAAGAAACATACATGTTATGCAACGTACCTCTCGAGCAGTCGCCTGCAAACTGCAGTTTGTTTACCCCATATACGGAGGGGATGTAGCTGTAGTTCTTGATGTTGTAATTTTCTTCAAGAATTGCCCGCTCGGCACCACAAAGGCCCTTCAGTGTCCCGGTCACTCCCAGGATAGCGTCATACCCAACCGGAAGCTCCGCGTAAGAAAATTCGCCACAAGAAACCTTCATGCCCAATCGATTCTTCTTTTCAGAATGGCTGATATTGCCGGCCTCGCACTCTTTGACGTAGGCAAATGTGGTCTGGTAACCATAGCTTTTGTTGGTGCAGATGCCGTCAAGCTTTTTGTACCCAATTTTACCCTCAAAAATGTGGTACTCCTTATGCCAATCCGACGCGACCGTTTTGGCTCCGTCCACCATCTTCTTGATCTCCCTCTCAACCAAAGGCCTTGCATCAACAGGAAATCTGCTAACAAGCTTGTTCGCGGGACTCGTGCCCAGTATACTACACGTATCAAGGCGCTCCTTGTTCGTCCATATGTAATGGATCAATTCTGACACCGTTTCGTCTTCATAGCTTGCACACGGCCGTAAGCTGGCCCCGTAAAAGTCTTTTTTGAAAAGAATGTCCACCTCGTCAACAAGAAGAAATTGTAACGGGACAGGGCGGCCATTAGCTCCAGACTGCGTTGATGCAGTCCTCCGCCCCAGCAAAATGCTTTGTGCGTGCTTATCGACCGTATGCTCGTCAAAAACCACCCCGCGGGCAACATCCTCAATGGTAGAGTACCTGATTCGCTGAGTGGCGCCGAAATAGTGGAACATGTGTTTGAAGTCGCTGTAATCACGCCCGCTGAGGTATGAACTGTAACAAACGCAGCTTACTTCACTGCCCATCAACGCGAGGATGGTTGCTGTCACGCCCAAAACGACTGATTTTCCTTCGCCAGTCTTCAATTCGCACATTTGGTTTTCTATCTTATGGAACGCCGGCTCCTTGAAATTCAACATTGTCCACACCGCGACTAGTTGAGCGGCGTGTGGCTTCTTCAAGAAAGTTGTAGATTCATCATCGATCTCGTCCGATCCTCTTTTCGCTTGGTGCCCGCGAACGAAACTGTTTGTGCTTCGCAGGGACCAGAAAGCAAACAATTGAGCCGAAAGAGAAGTGATCTGCGATTCATATGTCATTCCGAAGTCGGATGCGAGGATATTGGCTTCAACCGCCATGTTTTTCAAGAAATCTTCCCTTTCTTGGATATCGTCATTGAGGAATGCCAAAAGTCCAGAGTGAACCAGCTCTATATATTCACGGACAAACTGCTCGTACATCTTTTTGAGTTGAGCTGCCTGTGCTGCGGGGATATCTAGGCCACCAATGACATAATCAATGTCTTGCCGTGCCGTGGCCGAGTTGAAAACAGCATTCATTGCTCCTTCGAAGCACTGGTGTTCAGATAGAATCTGGTTGGCTATAGTGGCATCTTCTCCTTCCAATGCATTCAGCTTTGCAGATAAATCGAGAATGAATCTACCAGAATTAGGGCTTTGTTTTGATCTCTTGAAGAGAACTTTGTCAATACCTTCGTTTACTGCTTTTCGCCAACAGCAAATTTCGATTGCAGCCTTCTTGAGGTTGATTAGTTGATCCAAGAACTTTTGCTCGTCTACCTGGACCACAGTAGTAGTAGTCGCAGTAAGGCATTCAAGAAAAGTACGTTCTGCCTGCTCACTGAGAGTCTTCGCCCGTGCCGCTACGGTATGTGCTTCTCCAGTTGCAAAAGTCTTCACAATTTGGGACAGGTTGGTCGCCCACACATAAATCGAATAAAAATCCGCTGGGGCGTGGGGAAAGTGCAACAGGAGTGAAAGCAAGTGATCGCCAATCTTTTGAGTTTCGCGAATTAATGATGCAAGGGCGCTGGAGTGAATACGTTGCAGATCAAGAATCGTTTCCTCGTGACTTGTATACTTGACCAGGCGAGCTGCATGGCACGCCTTCTTGAGGTCGCCGCGCGATTTCCAATAGAACCTGTACCGATCGTGTTCATTTGCTGTCTTGAGACTCTCTTCGTCAAGGAAGGAGATGGCGTTGAGCTGGTCTCCTAACTGTGTCGCTGCACCAAAAGCTTCGCTTTTAAGGCCATCAAAGTCATAGCACGAACGCACGCATTCGATGAAGTTCTTCCTAGTTTCATTTGTCGATGTTACTTGCATCGTACTCACAAATGACCGCATTGAGTCAATGACATGCGGGCTGTCCTTGAAGAGCGCAAGGATTTCCGCTAGGTAGAGAAACTTTTTCTCCCGTAACGAGACGGAGCAAATATCACGAATCTTCTGGAGTGCTTTAGTCATTGTTGCTTCTCCGAAAGATAAACGTTGTTCCAAGTTCCAGCCACCTCTCTGCTTGATAATCGTTTCGAAAAGAGAACTGCTGCGTTTTTGCAACTTCAATAGCTCAACGAACAGTACAATTCCGCCAGACCGCTGTTCAAAAAATGCCTTAATGAGCTGGTGGCTTTCCATTTCGTTTAATCCTTCGATGTTTTGTAATGCCCAATGGATTCGATCCTGCAGTTCCATAATGATAGAAACTAGGATCCTATCAAGAGCATCAACGGCATCCTGTTCATCATGGTTGGACTCGGATTTCTCCTTGTTTCCAAAGCCTAGCCAACCAAAAAACGTCCACTTCTTCTGTTTCTTTTCTTCTTCTTGCGTTTCAAAAACAGTTCTTCGGCGCTTCCAAGCATCCTCCCACGAAGTCCACCGTCCGTCCAGACAAAGTTTATCTAAGAAAGCTACCGTGTCTTGTAGTTCGGCCGACTTTAGCTGGCGCAAAAAGGTTCCTGCACTGTTTGAAATGGCAGCCATCTCTTTTTTGAGCGTATCAGCTTCATCAACTATCTTGGCGCTGTGAAAATGGATAGCTTGCTGTGCTTTACCAACTACATTTGACAACTGAGCATACTCTTCCGGTGATATCTGCCTCGCTTCTTTCCGTTCGCTGGCCTGGCAGTGCACAAAAGAAAGTATTTTCTGCAAGATCTCGGTTCTCTGTTCCTGCACAAGAACGCCATCGCATCCTCCATCTTTCATCCTTTTCAGGCTTATCTCACAATACTCCACTAGGTGCCGGAGATATCGAACCAGTGCTTCATCTAGGGAGCGAACGGTACTTTGAATCTCTTCGACGCTGATACGAGAAAGCAGGCCAGATTCGCGAGATAGGCTACACACGGCAAGCAAAAGATCCCGGGATCCCTCTGACACTGTGCCTAGTAGCTCCAGCGGAGGCGAGAAGTCTTTGTCCGTGCCTTCGTCTACTTCCTTGTGCATCAAGCTTGTTTGCACCTTTGCCCAATCAATAACCGAGCTTAGAGTTTGCTCAAACTTTTTGATTGCTTCTTGTTGTCGGCCTAGCAAGGAGTCGGCAGTTCCAAGTTGCTCGTTTACAGCGTGGAAAACGAGTTGGGAGTGCATGTAGACAAATGCGGAATTGAGGCGGGAAAAATGCTCACCATCGCAGGGCATGCTTGACAAGGAATCTTCCTCGGCTGACAAAATGACCTCGATGAGCGTAGTGAATAGATCGATCGCATTAAGGTACCCATGCCTGGCTTCAGCTATGTCATCAAAGACTTCATGTATCTCCTTTAGCCGGGACAGCGCCTCAGTCATAGGATCAATCTGCCCCAAGATCTCCTCGATGGCTCCAAGCCTCTCTTCAAACTGGAAAAGAGCATTCCCAACCGCGTCTGTTACCTTCTTGACAATGTCGCAGCCGACTTGCTCGATACTTTGCTCGTCGGGGGCACACGAAATACGGAGAGGCTCGATTAAAGCGAGTTCACTGAAATCTCGCTTTAGCTCTTGAAGGTCGGCTGAAAAGGTGTTGTGACAGACAATGTTCTGAAAGCGTCGTACACCGTTTGAAAGTTTTGTCTGGCTATCCTGGAGGCATTGGTTTACAGATTTCAGGCTGGCCGCTTGAGTTTCTTTCGCTTCCCGAAGAACCTCAGCGAGGTTATTCAACTCATCCAGGTAGTGTTCAACTATGTCGTAGCGCTTGCAGGAGATTGCCTTTTGTAGATTCGTCCTCGTGTGTGTGAGCTGTAATCGCAGCTTGTTGTTCGCTGATTCCGAAATAAAAGCAGAAAATGCATCTTTAGGGTCTAAGCCGACTGCGTCATTCTCCGACCACAAGTGTTTCAAAAGCTTCGCCGCATCACCATCCAGAGGGGAGACAATGTTTGCCTCGGGGTTCGTCTTGGAAATAATATCATCGAGCAAGGCAAGAAAAAGCTTTCCGTTGCCCAGGCCTTTCTGATGCTTTTTGTAAGATGAAAACTGTTTGTGCAGGAGACTCTTGTAGTCGTCTTTGAACTTGGTAAATACGTACGAAAACGCCTTCAACGTCTCTGCATCTGCGTTTTCACCCATAAGGCGAGTGATCGTATCTAGCGTTTGCAAGAACGTAGAGAAGCGATCGCCCATCCCGGTCTTGCTGACAACAAGGACTAGTTTTACGGATTTTGCGCGTTGGATTGCCCGAATGATACCTAAGCCATTCGCCATGTCAACCTCCGCACCCTCCGTATCGTTAAATCCAGGAACGTCGCAGAGTAGTGTAGATTCGCCATCCACCTTAACCTCACAACACTGGACAGACTTGGTCACAGACTCAGTGCCAGATGACGTCTTGAATTCTCTCAGCTTGGAATTTGGAAACGTTACCGCCCGAAGATGGAAGCGCCCATCAACTTCAACCCTGTCAAAGCTTGCTCCTGCCAAGAACTGAATAGTCGTGGTCTTGCCAGCCCCCGAGTCTCCAAGGAAAAGAAGGACGTCTTTATCTTCCATGCAGTCGCCAGCTCTTTGATTCAGGCTAAGAAGCTTGTATAGCTTGTTCAAGTCAACAGGACGTAGCATTTCAAGGAGCTCCGACACGGTTTCGAGCAACGTTGTGACAGCTTCCAGCTCCAATGTGCTGCTTTCTTTCTTTGCTTCAATCAAGATTTTGCCTGTTTCTTGCAAGAGATCAATCACTTTGGCATCCCTGCTCATGACTGGTTCGAGATCTTCCACAGTCGAAAGAAAGATTGTCCAAAGGAGCTGCAAACGATCAACGCATTCGGACTTTTCGTTCTTTTCTTCTGTTGGCACTTTGCGTTCCTCTGCCTCGATGCGATCGTCTTCCACCATTTGAAAGGGGCCGTCTTCATCCTCATCGTCGAGCAGAAGACGATTCTCCAAAAACCTCAACTGTTGCAACATTTGAGCCATGATTGATTCAGGGGTTGAACTTTCATGGATCGCAGTGTCATCGGCACTGTCGACACTCATTGCATCGTAAAGATCATCGGGGGGGAGCTTTAGCAACATGGTGTTGCGTTCGCAAGAAAGTAGAGGCGTAGTAGCTAATCGATAAATGCTAAAAATCTCACGAAGGAACCTTTTCAAAAGGATGCGCGATATGTGAACAGACAAATCTTCCGCACCTGTCCAAATTTGATTCAATGTCTGCGACTTCTGCGTATAGTTGTGGTTCAGGTAACGGAACTGAGCGATCTTTCCGTCCAAATCTGAGCTTAAAAAGCACACATTAAAATCATTAGGCAAACGAAATTTTCGCCGCCTCGTGCAAGCCTTTTGAGACTTTCTTTCAAAAGAGGGTTGCGAGCGAGTGTGGTACCAAGTCAAATTAACTGGTTTACTGCATGTGGCACTCGTTCGTGCAAGATATGTCTAAATGAGACTGGCTGCCACCTATTTATCGAATACAGTACGAATAAGCGCATTGGATCACTAGTAGGGATGACAGTGTGAAAGATAGATCTAAAGCAGTATGTGGTAATGTGGAAGTGAATCTTCGATATCACAACACAATCACCACTGCTTCTCTTGCTGGGGAGACGGTGGCTGGTGCCATTTTGTTTGATTGACGGCATGCCGACGGGTAAGTTTCTTTGGGAGAAGAAAAACATTGTCCCCGTTATCAAGTGACACAATTGTTATTGTATTCGTCCATGGCCACTTTTGTGCCATAGCTAGACATTCGCAAGAAATTAAAACTGTGATAAAAAAAAAAAGTCACATGCATTCACAATCGTCTCTGCTGCAAGCACAAATAATGCGAGTTCGGTCGCAAGCAAGACTTCTATTTATCAAATCTTCTATCAAGATTCATAATGGTTCTGGGCGTAGTAGGGTTGGGGCTAAAACATGAAGAAGGTGGCTGTGACGTGCTGCAACTATGAATACGAGATCGCAGCCCCTCTGCATTATGATTCAATCTGGTTCTGACCGCACTACATCCGATGCGTCTTCCTCCTCTTCCCGAGGGAGTGGTGCGCGGTTCTGCTAAGAAGACCAAAAGTGGATGGAGCCATTCGCCAGATATCAATCCAACTTCTACCCAACTGGTGCTTGACAACAAGGTTTTCATACCAGTCGCATTGGAAGCCAGCGAGAACTACATTGGACCAATCTAAGATTCGGCATAAGGGATACCCACAAGAGAAAAATAATGGACTAGATTTTTGAACCTGTGTAATAAAAGTAGATGAAATTACAGTGGTGCTCTTACACTAGAGTAGCTTTTGTCCAGTGCTAGGAACAGAAGTGGAGGCATCTGTGACTAGAGTAACAGATGCCACCACGTCTGTGACTACAGTAGCATTTTGTCCAGCACCGGTACTAGGGACAGAAGTGGACGTTTCTGTTGTGTTTGCGCCGGGAGATCCTGTGGCAGAAGTAGCTGGGGAACCGGTGGCTGCAGCCGTTCCTTCAGTGGTGGCGCTGGAAGTAGCCGTGGTACTTGGTGCTATGGTGGAGGAAATTGGGCTTGCGCTGGGAGATCCTGTGGCAGAAGTAGCTGGGGAACCAGTAGCTTCAGCCGTTCCTTCAGTGGTGGCGCTGGAAGTAGCAGCGGCACTTGGTGCTAGGGTGGTGGTCATTGGACTGGCGCTGGGAGATCCTGTGGCAGAAGAAGCTGGGGAACCAGCAGCTTCAGCCGTTCCTTCAGTGGTGGCACTGGAAGTAGCAGCCGCACTTGGTGCTAGGGTGTTGGTCACTGGACTGGCGCTGGGAGATCCTGTGGCAGGAAAGGTTGGGGAACCAGTGGCTGCAGCTGTTCCTTCAGTGGTGAGGCTGGAAGTAGGAGCGGCACTTGGTGCTAGGGTGGCAGTCGCTGGACTGGTGCTGGGAGATCCTGTGGCAAGAAAGGTTGGGGAACCAGTGGCTACAGCTGTTACTTCAGTTATGAGGCTGGAAGCAGCAGCGGCACTTGGTGCTAGGGTGGCGGTCACTGGACTGGCGCTGGGAGGTACTGTGGCAGGAAAGGTTGGGGAACCAGTGGCTGCAGCAGTTCCTTCAGTGGTGAGGCTGGAAGTAGGAGCGGCACTTGGTGCTAGAGTGGCGGTCACTGGACTGGCACTGGGAG
>Ga0163148_10006095_pt1 | contig 11794 bp, 5 predicted proteins | sample OliLakLV19MP7P2_FD_148606 | JGI IMG/M metagenome (GOLD analysis project Ga0163148, IMG submission 148606) | Freshwater microbial mat bacterial communities from Lake Vanda, McMurdo Dry Valleys, Antarctica- Oligotrophic Lake LV.19.MP7.P2 | ecosystem: Environmental > Aquatic > Freshwater > Lake >... | reverse complement strand
CTTCCGGTTCTCCGACTGCTACAGTTTGCACGTCGGCGGCGCTAGCGTAAACGGGAGGTTTGAGGCCTCTGGCTAAATCGCCTAAATTGAAATATTGTAAAGCGGCTAAAACCTGTTGCAAGTTGCCCTGCTGGATGTTAACTTTCCCGGCAAATTCTGGGTTTGCGCCTGCTTTCACATTGCCGGAAATTAAGTATTGACCTGTACCTTGGCGGAAGATGCCGTTTGTCAGAGTGGCGCTGCCGTTAGCATAGCTGAATTCGGCTTGGAAACTGTCACCTTTAATGTAGCCGATCGCCGGTTGGGCGATCGCAATTTGTCCACTTGCTTGCAAAGTCGCCGGATTTAACGGCATCTTCCAACCGGGCACATTTACTTGTCCAGAAACCGTGCCAGTTATCGGCCCCAAACCAGCATTTTTACCGGGTGAGAGATTCAAGGCAGCGAGGGGAAAATCGCTTAAATTGACTCGCAAAGTTTCTCCCTCAGTTTGGCCGCGGGCTACCGATTCTCCCCGTTGAATTAAGAAAGATGTCGGCAGAAAAGATTGATTTAAAGCTACTTCAATTTTGTCGCTGGCGCCGGCCAAACGCAAATCTACACTTTTCCCAGCCTCCGCATTCACACTCCCCGCCAGTACCGGGTCAAAAGCGATTTGATTTACTGCTAAATCCCGCACTTCCACGTCGCCAACTAAGCTGAGGGCGGCGAGGGTTCCGGTGAGGCGGCCGGTAAAATCGACATTGCCGCGCAGGGGTGGGTTTTGCTGTGAGGAATTTTTGTCCGCAATTGTAGACAAAAATGCTAACTGTTCTGCTGGTAAGGCTTCCAGGTTAAAGTTGGCGAGTCTGACATCCAAATCTAAGTTGGAAATTGAGGGCCCTCCTTGACCTGCGAGTTCGACGTTAACAAAGCCGTTTGCGGTCAAACCCGGAGTTGTGGCGTTCTCAATTTCCACCCGTTGGCCGTCCCAATTAAATACTGCCTCAAAAGGTTGTTTCAAAAACGGCAATTCCGAGATGCGGAAACTGCCGCCGGCGCGAACTGTTTGTGGGGAAGCGGCAATCGGGCCGGATAAATTGATATTGCCGTTAAACAGTCCTCGAAGCTGGGGGAGATTTTGGGTACTGGAGACTACACCTTGGGTTTGCAAGCTTTGTCGCTGCGAGTCAAAGGCTTGCTGGAAGCGACTTATAGCAATTTGCTCGCCCTCGATTGACGCGCGCCAATTCCCGGATTCTGCGCTGCCTTTAGCATTGACAATTCCTCCGCCGTTGGCGAGTCGAATTTGTCCGTCGCCGTTGGCGGTGATGCCGTTGGCGGTTAGATTATCTACTGTTCCCAAAATGCGGACTTGGCCGTCGAGGGTTCCCTCAATTTCTGGCGGTAAATCCGCTGTCAGCAAACCGGTTTGTTTGAGGGTTTGTTCTAAATTACTGACGGCAATTCCGTTGGTTTCCAGCAATGCTTGCAAGTTGCCGTTTTCCAATTTTGCCGTAGTATCGATCGCCCCGAGTCGATCGACCAAAATCACTCCTTCTCCGCTAGCACTAATTCCCTTGGCTGTCAAGTTATCCAAACTGCCCGCTGCTTGGAATTCGCCGTTAACTCTGCCGTCAAATCCTTTAGGCAAAGTCGCCGTTAGGGTAAACAGTTGGAGATTGCGAACAGTTTGTTCTAAACGACTGAGAATAACTCGATCGGCATCGGCGAAAGCTTGCCAGCGTCTGTCTTCTAATTTACCTCTAAAAGCAACAGTACCGTCGCCTATATTGAGTTGGCCGCTGCTGTTGACGGCTATGTCGGGGACGGTTGAATTATCAAGACTGCCACTGGCTTGAATTTGATTGGATATTTGTCCCTCTAACGATTTGAAATTTTGGATTTGGGATTTTAGATTGTTGATATTGGCGACTGTTTGGGGATTGTCAGCAGTGAAAGCTAAGCCAACATCTAACAGGGGCAATCCTAAATTTACCAAACGGCTGATCGAAGTGCGATCGGTTTCTGCCGTTCCCTGCCAGTTTCCCGCTGCCAAATCTCCTTTAAAATTAACATTGCTGCCGGCAAGATTGAGTCTGCCGCTGCCGCTGGCATTGATGCTGCTAGCCGTCAAATTGTCAAGACTTCCCGATGCTGTAAATTGACTCGATAGCAGTCCGTCAATCGATTTTAGATTTTGGATTTTGGATTTTAGATTGTTGAGATTTGCAGATTGCTGATTTTCGGGATTGAATGCTGAAGCCACATCTAAAATCGGCAATCCTAAATCTACTAAGCGGCTGATGGAAGTGCGATCGGTTTGGGCTGTTGCTTGCCAGTTTCCCGCTACCAATTCTCCGTTTAAATTCACATTGCTGTCGGCAAAATTGAGCCTACCGTTGCCACTAACATTGATTCCGCCAGCGGTCAAATTGTCAACATTTCCTGCGACTTTAAATTCACCTGCTAGCTGCCCGCCGAGCGATTTTAGATTTTGGATTTTGGATTTTAGATTGTCGAGATTGGCGGTCGTTTTCCGTGTTAAAAACGGCAATCCAATATCAATCAATTGATTGACAGCTACTTTTTCAGTGTTGCCAAAAACTTGCCAGTTACCCGATTCTAGTTCGCCATCAACATCAACAATACTGTCAGCAATATTCAGCCTTCCTTTGCCCGTCGCAGCGATCGCATTTAAACTCAAATCGTCTAGAGTTCCCGCAGCTTCGGCGGTTCCGCTGAACAAACCGGCTAGTTCAGGAGGCAAATTAAGGTCTGGCAGGACTTGCTGCAAACTGTTGAGATCCACGCCATTGCCCTCGATCAAAGCTTGCCACTGACGGTCTTTTAGCGCAGCATCCACGTTAACAGAAGCGTCGCCAATTTTCACAACCGTATTTTGCAAATCCGCCGAATTCCCTCCGGCTCGAATTTCGCCTGCAGCGGGGAAAGTCCCTTGCGGTGCTTGCCATTGAACTCTAGCTTGAATGTTGTCTAACGGGCCGAAAACTTGAGCTTTGGCGGAGACACTGCCAATTGTAACAGCAGTAGGAATCGGGAGAGCGTAAATTTTGGCGATCGCATCTCCCGGTACATTTTCAGCTTGCAAATCAAACACCAAACCCGATCGCGAATTCCCGCTTCCCAAAGCAATATCAACTTCACCTTTACCGCTAATTTTACCACCGGCAGCCGGCACTATCAACATATCGCTCAAAGCCAAACCTACAGAGGAAAATGGGGGAATAGAAGATTGAGTTTTGGGAGTTGGGGTTTGAGCCATTCTCCTCGGTTCCAGCTTAAAATTAGTGCTAATATTGTTTAATTGCAGTCGATCGACCGTAGCGGGTTTTGTCGAGGCGATCGTACCTGTCAGCAGTGGATTTGCAACGGTTCCAGTCAGCTTAGCATCCGCCTTAACTTCCCCCGCCACTGCGATCGGTAATACTACTTTCTGCCCTAACTCCGTCTCCACCGCACTGACAACACTTGCCAAAGCAACTGGTTGCACGTTAGTTATCAGATTGAAGTTAGCTTGTTCCAAATTAAAATTATTTCCAGTGGCAACTGTTCCTGCTATTTTAAGCGGAATTAAACCGTAATTAGCTGCCAGACTATCGACAATCAAATTAGTTCCCTGAAACCGCAACTGACCGTTGCTATTTTGGATGATTTGTTTCAAGGGAGAAATACTCGCTTGCACTCCTCCAAAACTAGCTGTTCCGGTAATTCCCGATACTTTATTGTCTCGCAATTGCACGGTCAAATTCCCATTAGCAAGACCTTTTTGTAAAGAAATGCCGGGAACTTTCAGCAAGCGAGCGAGGTCGGGCAAAGGCAAATTTTGACCTTGCAACTGCACGTTAGTTTGAGCAGAAGGTAACAGAGAATCAGCTTTAACTATAAAATTATCGCTGTTAGTAAACTGACCGTTTAGTTCGTAGAGAACGCGCTGATTTTGGTCGCGAAATAGAACACTGCCATTTTGCAAATTTACCGAAATCGGAGCCGAAGTTTGCTGTCCGACTGCGGGACTCGGCACCAAAACAGCGGCGGCATTTTCAGCTCGAATTGCCTCAACTTCTGTTTTAAATAAACCCGGAGATTTCTGCTCCGCAGTTGGAATATTAACCCAGCGGCCTTGAGCATCCTGTTCGATATAAGCGCTGGGTTTAACTAAGGTAATATCTAATTTGAGAGTGCGGTTGAACAGCAGCGGCCAAATTGAAAATTGCACTTCCACTGCTTCTGTAGAAGCGTAATCGGGATCGGTAGCAGTTGCAGGTAAAGTCGATCGGCCAAACCGCAAACTTGTCGGAGAAAATCTCTCCAAACGTCCGATTTGCACAGGCCGCTTCAGCAACTGACTGACTTCAGTTTCCACCAAAGGAGCTAACTTTTCCCGCACCCACGCCTGTGCTACGGCCACCCCAACCAAGCCGAGAATGGTCAATCCCGTACCGCTAAGCAGCAGCAGACGCCACCAGCGGCGGTGGGGACGGGGTGCGAGTTGATTTTTGTCATCGTCTGAGTTAGTCATGGGTGTTTCTCAAAAATCAGAGAATTCAGGAATTAAGGGAATCAGCCGATTTTAGACAGTTATGATTTCTGTGATTTGCCAGCCTGCCTTCTGCCTTTGGTAGACTCAAAACAGAGGCTGAAAGTGCCGATCCCCGGATCGAACGCACGCAAAAGGCACGCCCCCACTCCAGGGTAGACTCCAGAAACCTTTACCGAACTTAATCAAAACACGCAACACCACCTAAAACCAAGTCCTCCAATTCCTCCAAATCCTCTAGATTCCCCCCGCAGTGCAGGATTGGTGGTCAATCTAAAATCTAAAATATCAAACCAAGTCGTCCAAATGCCCCAACTCCTTTCGATCGCGCCAGTGCAGGATCGGTGGTCAATCTAAAATCTAAAATATAAAATTTAAAATCGGTTGCCCGATCGCTCCTAAGATAAAAAAACGGTGGTTAAGAAGGTCTTTAAAACTTATGCGAGTGTTCGTCTTACTCTTCAATGCCCGCACCGAGAATGAGGGAATTCATACCATTCAACTCGGCTCACGCAACAAAGTTCTGATGTTTGAGTCAGAAGACGACGCGACACGCTTTGGCGTGATGTTGGAAGCCCAGGATTTCCCCGAACCCGCTGTCGAGGCGATCGACGATGAGGAAATTAAGGAGTTCTGCGATAGTGTTGATTATGATTGGGAACTGGTGCCGGCGGGCGCGCTGGCGATCCCGCCAGAAGACAATGTAACACAGACTCAGTGGCAAGCAGAGGGGCAGTCGCAACCGGAGTCACAGCCGGAGTCGGATTCTGATGTTTCCCAAGACGAACTGGATTCTATGCGCCGCCGACTCGAAGGACTTTTGTGAAAGTCAGTGGGCAGTTGGCAGTTGGTGGTTGGCAGTTGGCAGTTGGCAGTTGGCAGTTGGCAGTTGGCAGTTGGTGGTTGGTGGTTGGTGGTTGGTGGTTGGCATTAGTAGACTTGAATTACAAAAATCGCCAACTATTTTGAAAAGCATCTGCGTTGATCTGCGTTGATATGCCTGCATTTATCTGGGGTTTCCCTCTAAATCAATGACCATTAACAACTGACCAATGACCAATGACCAATGACCAATGACCAATGACCAATAACGTAGAAAAAATCATGAAGAATTTGGAAGAACGGGGGCATCTGCTGACGGAACAGGTGAATGCCAACAGCGAGAATTTAGACCAACTCAGTTCGATCGAATTAGTGGACTTGTTCAACCGGGAAGACGCCCAAACCTTAAGCGCGATCGCCCGGGCCCGCGAAGATTTAGCCCGGGCGATCGACATTGCAGCCGAGTCTCTGCGTCAAGGAGGCCGTCTGTTTTACGTCGGTGCGGGTACTTCCGGGCGTTTGGGGGTACTTGACGCGGCCGAGTGTCCTCCCACCTTCTGCACGCCCCCAGAGCTCGTACAGGGGATTATTGCAGGGGGTGCGGGGGCTTTGGTGCGGAGTTCGGAGGATTTGGAGGATCGGGCTGAGGATGGGGCGGAGGCGATCGCCCACCGTCAAATTACTAACTTAGATGTGGTTGTCGGGATTACGGCTGGAGGTACGACGCCGTTTGTGGCGGGCGCTTTGCACGCAGCGCGCCAGCGGGGGGCGAAGAGTGTGTTTATGGCCTGTGTACCCGTCGAACAAGTGAGTTTTGAAGCTGATGTTGATATTCGGTTGTTGGTTGGCCCGGAGGTAGTGGCGGGTTCGACGCGCTTGAAAGCCGGTACAGTCACAAAAATGGCTTTGAATATTCTTTCGACTGGCGTAATGGTGAAGCTGGGGAAGGTTTACGGCAATCGGATGGTTGATGTGGCGGTGACTAATAAGAAATTGCGCGATCGGGCTGTGCGGATGTTGCAGGATTTGACTGATTTGAACCGGGATGAGGCGGGTTTTTTGCTCGAAAAAAGCGGCAAGTCTGTAAAGCTGGCTTTGATGATGCACTGGACTGGTTTGGAGAAGGAAGAGTGCGATCGAATTTTGGGCGAGTTTCAAGGGAATTTGCGATCGGCTGTAGCATCAATTAGTCAGTAGTCAACTGTCAACTGTCAACTGTCAACTGTCAACTGTCATTTGCAATATCGATTCAAAAAATTGTGAAATCTCTTCAGTGGATCTGATGTGATAAACACTTTTGGTATTTTGAGCGCGATCGACATACTCGCGATATCTGGGAGTCAAATACTTGTAACACAACCAAAGAGTGCGGTAACTATTAATTGAACTCTTCTAGATCGGACTTTTTTCCGGCCAGCCTTCTGGCGGTATAAACTTACCTGTAATCAGCCGTTGAGTCACCCACCAGAAATGCACGTATAAGGGCAGATCGACAAAAACCAGACTATCCGCCTCATTGAGTCGTGGCCAGAGGGTTTCCATACAACCAAAACCGTCAATAATCCATCGGTCAGTAGCCAAAATTTGATCGTGGGTACGCTTATATTGTTCATAGGGAACTTCAGCGCCACCAGATTGATATTTAATCTTATCCAAGGCGTAAAGTGGCAAACCAGTGATTTCTGATAATTTCTTGCTGAGAGTTGATTTACCGCCTCCAGTATTGCCAAACACGGCTACTTTTTTCATACTTACTCCTTTTAGTAATTTAGTCATTAGTCATCAGTCATTAGTTGTCAGTAGCGGACAAAAAGCTGAATATAGATCGAATTTATAGCTTGCAAAAAAGTAAGTTTCGGTGATTTTGGGCGCGGTCATTGACGTTGTTGAGAAAGGCGATTAGAGTCAGTATATATATAGATTTGTTTTTTGGCGATCGCTCCTTAGTATAGCAGTTGACAGTTGACAGTTGATTGTACCCGAATCAAACCGTTTGCGGCTCTTGGGTTAACGACTCTATTCATCAGGAGCTTATTCTGTCCTAACTGACGAAAGCGGTTGCTATAGTTAAAAAAGCCGTTTCTGAAGCCAACGTACCTAGTACCAGACTGCTGGATACTCTACCCAGCCTCAAACAATTAGTGTAAGGATTCAGGTCACTGAAGTCCTTGCTGGGCAAAGACTTTAGATCTGGAGCTTGATGCTAAATAAATCTCTATTATCAATAAATGACGAAAAACTGTCATTTTTCGTCATTTATTGACAATCAACAGATAAGGATAAAAGCCCTTATTTTGCCCTAAAACCCTTGCCAGACAAGCGTTGGAGCCGCAAGTTTTTAGACCTGAATCCTTACATCGCGATCGCGAAGTCGATCTAAATCACCCCTTAATCAAAATGCGCGATCGCTTACCAGAACAAGGCGCGATCGTCAACACGATTATCCTGACTCCTCTGCAACTTGCAGAAATCTCTCAACTGATTGCCGATGCGTTTCACCAGGAACCAGAAAGCGTTAAGCCGCTGGCAGAATTAGTTTATCAAAAAACATCGGGAAATCCATTTTTTATTAATGAATTCCTCAAAACTCTTTATCAAGAAAATTTACTCAGTTTCGATCGTGCAGGCAAATGTTGGCAATGGGATATCGCTCAAATTGAAGCCTTGGGCATCACAGATAATGTAGTTGACTTGATGCTCGATAAACTGAGAAAACTGCAAAAACCAACTCAAAAAGCCTTATATTTAGCTGCTTGCATTGGCAATCGCTTCGATCTGACAACTCTCTGCAAAATTTGCAAAAGCTCCGCTGCCAAAACTTTTCAAAATCTCTTACCAGCAATTCAGTTAGGCTTGATTCAGCCAACTTCATTCCTAGAAATTACTTCTTCAGAAACACCGCTCGAATCTGCATTAATCGTAGAAGAATATAAATTTCAACACGATCGCGTACAACAGGCAGCTTATGCTTTGATTGATGACGATCGCAAGCAGTCCGTACATCTTCAAATTGGCAGGTTATTGCTGAGAAAACTCGGTAAAGCAGAGTTAGGAGAAAACCTGTTTACTTTAGTCGATCATCTCAATAAAGGTCGAGGGTTACGGTCGAGCGATCGCGAAAAAATAGAACTGGCAGAATTAAATTTACGCGCAGGTAAAAAAGCCAAAGAAGCCACTGCATATACAGCATCCAGAGACTATCTAATTCTTGCCAAAGATATGTTTCCGGGAGAGATTTGGCAAGAGCGTTATGCAATGGCGATTGACCTTTACAAAGAACTCGCTGAAGTCGAGTATCTGAATGGAAATTTTGAGCAATCCCAAGCTTTAATCGAACAGTCTATCCAGCAAGCAACATCGCCAGTAGATCGGGCAGAGTTTTACTATTTGCGGATTAATCAATATACGTTATTAGGAAAATACAAAGAGGCTATAGAGGTTGGTATGACTGCTCTCAAACTTTTGGAAAGCGATTTACCAACAGACAATTTTCAAGCCGCCTTCGATAGCGAAGTTAGCGAATACCGAGAAAATCTAGGGGCGCGAGAAATTAGTTCTTTATACAATAGCCCAGAAATGGAAATTCCAGAGAAAAGAGCTGCTTTAAAAATCCTTTCTCGCATTGTCCCAACTGCTTGGGCTGTAAATCCAATACTGATGAATGTCATCGCAGTTAAAGCCGTCAATCTCAATCTCAAATACGGTCACACCCAAGTATCGCCAACGATCTATGGCTTCATGGCATTTATTATCGCTCATGTCTTAGAGGATTACCGCTCGGGCTATGAATACACTTCCCTTGGGATGAAGCTAGCCGATAAGTATAAAGATTTGGCTTCTAAAGTTGTCGTAACTCAAGCTCACGCCAATCTAATTTCGCCCTGGTTGATGCACGTCAAACTTTCTGAAAGTATCAATGCTGAAGGAATTGATGCCGGACTGCAAGCGGGCGATTTACAAGTTACTGGATATACTTATACTTACGATTTATACAACCTCATTTATCAAGGCAAAAATTTAGAATTACTTTTACAAGAAGCCTCTTTCAGTTGGGAATTTGCTCGAAAAACTCAAAATAGCTGGGCAAAAAATAGTATTTTAGCAGCTAAGATTCTCATTTCAAACCTGCTTGGTTTAACTCAGGATAAATTTTGTTTTACAATAGAAGAAATAGATGAAGCTGCTTTTTTGGCAACTTGTCAGAATGAGCAAACCCTTGCAGCCGTATGCTTCTACCAAATTTTAAAAACTCAAATTCTTTATTTATACGGTCAGCCACCAGAATTATCTTATTTGGAAGAAACAGAGAAATTAACAGCTTTTATTCCGGGAACTATTTCTACTGCAAAACATAATTTTTATTACTCATTAACCCTCCTTGCTCTCTATCCCCAAGCTTCCGAAACTGACCAGGAGAAATACTGGCAGAAACTAGAAGCCAATCAACAACGCCTGAAGGCATGGGCAGAGCAATGTCCGGAAAATTTCCAACATCAATATCTTTTAGTAGCCGCAGAAATAGCACGCCTCTCCGGTCATTGGTATGAAGCGATCGATTTATATGACCAAGCGATTAAATCTGCTAAAGAAAATGAGTTTATCCACGATGAAGCACTCGCCAACGAACTAGCCGCCAAGTTTTGGTTTGCCCAAGAAAAAGCCGATTTTGCCCAAATTTATTTAAAAAAAGCACGCCAAGGTTATCAAATCTGGGGAGCTAAACGCAAAGTAGAGGATTTAGATGAAAAATATCTCCAGTGGCTTGGTTCAAGAACAGATACTCAAAATAATAGCATCAATCCGGTCACAACCTCTGGAATATCGTCGGGGGAAGCGTTAGATTTTGCCGCAGTGATGAAAGCATCCCAGGCTATCTCCGGTGAAATTGTTCTCGAACAATTGTTAAACCAGGTGATGAAAACTGTAATTGAAAACGCTGGCGCACAAAAAGGTTTTCTCATCCTAGATAAAAGCGGGAATTGGGTTATAGAATCTGAAGCAGCAGTAGAGTCCGATCGCATTACTATTTTGCAATCGATTCCCATAGATTCCGTAGATCCCGACACTAAAATTCCCCTGCTGTCAACCGCCATAGTTAACTACGTTGCTCGCAGCCACGAAAATATAGTATTAAATAATGCCACCGAAGAAGGACAATTTACCCGCGACTCTTACATTACTGCTACTCAACCCAAATCGATCCTCTGCACTCCCCTACTCAATCAAGGCAAACTCGATGGCATTCTCTACTTAGAAAATAATCTGGCGATCGGCGCATTTACCTCGGAAAGAGTGGAAACTTTAAAAATCATTGCCGCTCAAGCCGCGATCTCGATTGAGAATGCAACTCTCTACGAAAAATTAGAAGATTACAACCGAACTTTAGAGCAAAAAGTAGAAGATCGCACCGCACAATTAGCCCAAGCTAATGCAGAAATATTGGTTTTGAACGATCGGCTAAAAGTAGAAAACCTTCGCATGAGTGCCGAACTAGATGTAACCCGCCGCCTGCAACAAATGATTTTGCCTCAACAGCAGGAATTAGAGTCAATTGAAGGGCTAGAAATTGCTGCATTCATGGAACCGGCTGATGAAGTTGGCGGCGACTACTACGACGTACTAAATCACGGCGGTAAAGCCACAATTGGCATCGGCGATGTCACAGGACACGGTTTAGAAAGCGGCGTGTTAATGATTATGGCGCAAACAGCAATTCGCACTTTGTTGGTTCACAATGAAACCGACCCAGTTAAATTATTGCAGACAGTCAACCAAACGCTTTTTGACAACGTAGAGCGCATGAATTGCGGTAAAAGTATGAGCCTTTCTTTGCTGGAATATCGGGGGGACAACATCCTGCGTTTGAGCGGACAGCACGAAGAGGTGATTGTCGTGCGTTCTAGCGGCGAAGTAGAGCAGATTGATACCATGGAGTTAGGCTTTCCGATCGCCTTGGAACCAGATATTTCCGATTTCATTGCTACTACTGAAATACAGTTAAATTCCGGGGATGTTGTCGTACTCTACACAGATGGAATTACCGAAGCTTTTGATATGAATCAAGATGAATACGGTATTGAGCCATTGATTGAAGTTGTTGCCCTTAACAGGGAAAAGTCAGCAGCAGAAATCAAGCAAGCTATTATTGACGACGTGCGGCGATACATCGGGGAGCAAAAAGTATTTGATGACATTACTTTGGTAGTAATCAAACAGAAGTAAGTATGGGAGAATTTAGTTGCGGCAGTGTCAAATATCTTTCGAGGCTTTGGGGAAAAATATATAATTAATTTTGCTTGACTACTTAGGGCTTGCTGAATAATTGATCGCTTTTTGACGATCGGGAGTGATCGATTATTCAACCAGAGTTAAAGATGAGTTTTTCTTGCCTCATTTTGAGTGAAATATAAGCGCAAATTATCTGAAACCCAA
>Ga0163148_10006094_pt1 | contig 11794 bp, 15 predicted proteins | sample OliLakLV19MP7P2_FD_148606 | JGI IMG/M metagenome (GOLD analysis project Ga0163148, IMG submission 148606) | Freshwater microbial mat bacterial communities from Lake Vanda, McMurdo Dry Valleys, Antarctica- Oligotrophic Lake LV.19.MP7.P2 | ecosystem: Environmental > Aquatic > Freshwater > Lake >... | reverse complement strand
GTTTGTAATAGATAACGTAGCCCAAGGCACGTTAGTGGTAAGCGACAAATGGTACGCCTACCAAGAGCTACCGCTACTGGGCTACGAGCACGAAGCTTGGAACCACAGTTTAGGGCACTTTGCTTTTCGCGTAGGGGCTTTATCAAGCACCGTACCACAATGCGGGCAGGCAGCAGAGGACGGAAGTTTGGGCTTGGCTTCGGGCTGCACAGCCTGAACGGGACGAGCGACTGATTGGTTCTTAAGAAACTTATCTAGAAATCCCATAAGTCTATCTTACTCCCCTAGAGACTCCATGGCCTTAATGGTTATTTCTAATAGTTTAAGCCCTGTTGTCACTGAAAGTGAGTTTGTATTAACTTTCACTCAGGATACGAATAGCACATTTTGCATCTAATAAAGTACAATAACGCTAAGACTACAAAGTGGTCTCAGACCTAACCCATCGCTCCGGCGGAGGCATGGTTAAAAAATACCTACCAAGATACTGAACCCCTCGTTTAGCATCTTGGTAGGTCATAGCTGGAAACGGCTGTGCGTGACGAAAGTTGCGGCTGGCGAGGGGCTTTGTGTTTCTGCCAGCAGAATAAATCCTACCAAGATGAATAACTCAAATATTACTGTCAGCCATGCTGGTGCTACTCGTACCTCCCTTATTGAATGTTTTAAAAAGAACCCCAGGCGATTACTCTGGCTTTTATTACTACCATTATTTCTTATTTGGTTTGCTTGGTTTAAGTCAAACTGGAGTAAGAACACAAAGATAGTGGTGTCTGTTCTTTCTCTCATTTTGTTGATAATAATTTTCGCAACCGATAGCCCCAAACCCGAACCACAACCCCTTAATCCTAGCCAGTTATATAAGGTTATAACCGTTATTGACGGGGATACAATAGACGTTGATATAAATGGCAAGACCGAAAGGCTACGGCTTATAGGTATTGACACGCCAGAGACGAAAGACCCTCGTAAGCCGGTGCAGTGCTTTGGTAAAGAAGCCAGTGACCAAGCTCATAAACTGCTAGACGGTAAGCGAGTAAGGATTGAGTCCGACCACACGCAGGATAACCGTGATAAGTATGACCGGCTGTTGCGCTATGTGTTTATTGAGGATGGTACGTTTTATAACAAACAGATAGTCCTGGACGGCTATGCCCACGAATATACCTATAACGCACCCTACAAGTATCAAAGTGAGTTTAAACAAGCTCAAAAAGAGGCCGAAACAGCTATGCGCGGTCTTTGGTCGCCCTCTACCTGTAATGGTGATACCGAACAAACTGCAGAGCAGCCTGTACAAACTCCGCCAGCAGCAGTTATTCCTGCCACTCCACCGGCTACTGTCGCACCCACCACGCCGACTACGGATGTGTATTACCAAAATTGTACAGCAGCTAGAGAAGCTGACGCAGCTCCCTTGTATGAAGGTGAAGCTGGGTATAGGTCGGCGCTTGATCGTGATAGTGATGGGATAGCGTGTGAGTAAACAATAAAGGAGGTTCAAATGAATGAAAAATATAAAAAAATTATTGCAGGAGGTGCTGTTGCATTAGTAGGTACGGCACTGGTAGGGGGGATGGTTTTAAATAACAAGAGCAAAACTAATGATAGCTCTGCTGGCAATACTGGTTCTACAAGTTCAGAGAATAAAGTAGATAGCATAGACTATGACTGCAAGGACTTTGGTAGTCACCAAGAAGCCCAAGACTATTTTGAATCACAAGGCGGCAGCCCAAGCAACAATGTAGACAGGCTTGACCGTGACCGAGACGGGTTAGCCTGCGAGGCTAATTAAAGATATGAGTAAGCACTTTGATTCTGAAAGGTTTTCGGTGACAGTACGGAATATAGCTATAGCTATCTCGGTTTTGGTTGTAGCAATTGCTTATGGGTTCAAGGTCACGGAAGAATACAAACACACCAGTAAGTTGATTGAAATTCGGGTACTGTGCGCGAAAGAAAGCTCCACGCAGTTCAATTACATGACGTGTATGCAAAACCATGGATTTGATAATGACTTAGGCATTAACAGAAACATTGACGGGAAGGAGATGCAACGGTACTAGATGGTAAATCGCGAGGTTAGTTAAGGCTTGAACCACAGTAAGCAGTGGTTAGCTCGTAACCTAATCATAAACATTGCAAAGTATTGCAAACTCTATTTAACCAAAGTAACGATGTCCTAATTTACCATTAAATAATGTATAGTAAAACTAGAAATGCAACGGGGGGAATATGTCAGGCGAAAGCATACCAAAAACTGAAAGAGACGCTGATTTTAAGCACCTGGATAAGTTGATACTATCACTTGAACACAATGCTGATACCAATAAGCTTACTATTCCGATGCTCAAGCACTATCAGCAGTCTCTTGACAAAATAATAGCTAAGTATGAGTTTGACCCCTCGTTTGGATCTAGCGATAAGGGCTTATTTAAGCCCGGGGAGCTACACGCACTGATATTTCTTGCACAGGGCAATGGGCATATGGCAGATGTGCTGTTACGAGAAGCTAAGTCCTTTATGAAGCCTGGCGAACATTGGGTATCTGAGTCGGTAAAAAAGTGGGACAGTGCTAACTATGTTGTTAATGGTGAGCAATTTACTACTCAAGTTGAGCCAAAACGGTTCAATGGCAAGCTGGAAGGTATGTTAGCTTTATATGCTGTCGGCCTAGTAGTATCGCCACTGTTTTCTATCTACGCTATAGTTCAACAGTCTTCATTCCGGTCTGGCCTGGACAAGCTAAATCCGTCCGTTGCAAGCCTATTTAACTCGTTAACAAGCACGGCTTACGTCTTGAACGTTTTAACAATAATTGCGATGGTGGGACTGGCATATCCATTCTTTACAAAAATGAAGATAACTAAACCCCTGGCTATTGCTTTTAGTAGTTGCGTTTTTATTGCAGGTTTGGTCCTATACATTATGTATGATTCCGCACTGCAAAAGGTGGGTACAAACATTGATGCCGTAGGCGGTACTGGTAGTTCATTTGGAGCATTATCAATTATTTGGGTGTTCTACTGGATATTTAGCAGGCGAGTAAAAGATACGTTTGTTAACTAAGCGTCGTTTCTTGTTGTACTTCAATTCCCTATAAACTAAAGGTAGCTAAATAAGCAACCGTGTAACTCCCTCCACTCTCTCTTTAGGGTATTAGTGAGTTTCACCGCTTAGAACACATCTAAATGGCTCACAGAGCCTATCTAAAATCTGTACAAGCTATTCGTATGGTATATACGACCGTTGTGCTAGCACTAATTGCTACTAAGAGGTTTACGGATAGTAATTTACTATAAGATGTAGCTATGGCGCGTCCGAATAAGCAACAACACAAAATCCCCGAGTGTTACCTGAAAGCCTTTACTGATGAGAGTGGCGTGCTCTGGGTAGCAGACGAACGTTATAACCTACGAGCTAGTGTCCCTGGCAATGTCCTGACTGAGAAAGACTACTACACCGTCCGATTTCCGGACGGGAAAGGTGGCACACTTTTTATTGAGAAAGAAGTGCTGGCAAGTATTGAAGCAGAATATGCCCGTATCTACAAAGACACGATTAAGCCAAGAAAGACCCTACCGCTTGAGGATAGAGCAATAATGTCGGTTTTTATAGCATCCATGATGGAACGCGCACCAGCAAAAAGAGAAGTCTGGAAGGATTTTTTTGACCGTCTCAAGAAGTTTGAGGACTTCGCCAAGGATGTAACTCCAGAACAAGCCCAAAACTTTTCCATTCCCTTACCCAAAGATAGCAGCTCCATGCCTCTAAGTGAAGCTCTTAAGGCAGGTGAAGACGTCGGTTCGTTACATTCGTCGCTTATCCCAGACACGGTTGTTAAAACAGCACCGATTATTTTTGGCATGAAGTGGAGTTTTATGGTTAGTGATAATGCTGCAGCACCGTTTATAACCTCTGATTGTCCGTGTGTATTGCGCAACCCAGACTTGCCAGAAAAATCTATCTGCCAACCCGGGCTGTTGCAGAAAAAAGTTGAACTCACGATACCACTTTCGCCACAGATTGCTCTCATAGCCGGTTGGGAAATCAATCATGAGGGGTTGTACTTGCCGATTCCTGAAAGTTTGGTACACGATACTAACAAAAGGACTATGACGTACGCACGAACACTCATATGCAATAGTGAAAAATTTTTGGAGAATTATATTCGCCTAGAAAAGAAAGCACGCGGGATTAGCTAGGCGATAGATACACTGGTAGAACCGATAGCACCATTACAGCGGTATACCCCCCCAGTAGTGGGGCATGTGTATACTCACACTCTTTTAGTCTTCTCCATGAGAATATCAAGCGTATCTTGGATGAATCGTACGTTATCGGTGATGAATCCTGGCTTTACGTCTACGCCTGTATCAATTCTTAGTTCAGAGGACTGTGAAAATACAGACTTCTCTAACCGCTCTAACGCAAATTCAGCCTTAGTGGCTAACACTCTTTTACGGATCCAGCCGGCTTTTGCTCTCTGTATTGCATCCGCAAAAGCTGGATCCTGCTGCCGCCAACGGATAATAGTATCTTCACTTTTTGCAATAGCTTCGGCAGCGTACTTTTGTACCGGTACGTCTTCAAAATAGGCCACATAGTCAGCTTTCAATTGGTTGATTGTCTCGGTTTTCATAGTTATATTATACCTCTCTATTGATTCTAGTCTGTTACGGTAGAGGGAGCTAAGTCATTGCTCTACCTGTTTAGGGCTATCCACCGTATCGGCTCGTTACAGATTACTCCCCCTTCTTTTGTAAGTCTTTCAGTTCACTCATTGTTTGTTAGTATAAGACCTACGTTCCACTCCTACGCGGTAGAGTAGGCTAACAGATTATCCTCTCTCGAGAGAGCCCTCCACCGACTCAACTCCTCAAGGAGTACGTTCCAGTTCGAATGTACTTGGGCTACTAAGTAAGAATTACAGATAGAGATTGGTTCCAGAACCAGTCTCTATTTGAATCGTTCTATTAACCACCTCTGTTAATTAGGTTCGAGTCGTGTCTGGTTTTTTGTTAAGTTGAGAACATAAGCTGTTATGTAGGCTCGAGCGTTACTTTGAGTTTGCTAAAATTTCCGGATTGTGGTATTAAAAGGTTATGAGTGAATTTGGCGATGCTCTAAGGTGTGAACAAGATGCTCTTACGACCAGGAGAGCGGCAGAGCGTGTTGCTAGACTTCAGCAAAGACAACAATTTGCTGCAGTGGAGAGAATTGACTTCCCAGATCCACACAATATTTTTGGAGTGGATACAGATTTTGCGATAGATTTTATGAAAACTATGATTAGCAATAACATGCCTAGCTCTGAGGTCTTATATAGGCGAGGTGCCCAATATGCATCATTTCTTGAAAAGGTATTACAAGGCACCAAGAAGCACTACGCATCTGACCCCGTTCGAGGTTATGTAGTTGGTGCACAAAAAGTCATTCTTAAACACAATAATTTAAAGACAGGCATTCCTCTGGCTTATTACTGCGAAGACGGAGGATTATACGAGGCAAAAGATGACCATGATAAAAATGGAATTATAAAATTAGCTGTGCCCTGGCACTATCAGGAATTCCATGCTGGCATTGTTAAGATAGTGCAATACGAATACATAGATTATGAAAACCATAGCAATGATGGAATACGTGAAGCAGAGTCATTTAGAGAAATGCAATTAGCGTATTTGTTGCCTAAAATAGCTGCTCTCGCTCTGAATTCTAGTCCTAGCCCGTAGAGTAATCCAGCACCTTGCCTACTCTAGATAAAGCCTTCCATCTAACTAGTGCCTCTCTGAGGTTGTTCCAATTCGAATGAACGAGGGCTACCAAAGAAAACGCCTGACCCTTGTGGTTGGGCTTTTTCTTTGCTGGGCCAGGACGAGAAGCAAGGTCCGCCAAAGCCCTGGCGTCGGCGGAAGTCCCGCCCCTGTCTGCCGATAGGCAGGCCCGCTACCAAAACAATGATCTCATCGAAAGATGGGGTTTTTGTTTTGGTCTTGGTACAAGATTTGGTTCTGCGACTCGGCAGCTTCAGCTGACGATAGTCGCAGGTTCGGTGGAGCGAAAATTCTCGCAGGAATTTATTCCGAGAAAGTTTGAGCGGAGAAGGACAAAGTCCGCTGCCCAGCCCTTATAAGTATGAGCGAAGTCGAATAGTCGCTACCATAAATAGTTGTTGACAACAGTAGTACATGTGATTACAATAGTAATTACTATGCAATCTACGCTTATACAAATTGGCAACTCAAAAGGTATACGTCTGACTAAAGACATTCTTGTTCTAAGTGGCATTAAAAAAAATGTTGAAATAAAGGTTAAACGAGGCGAGATAAAGATAGTCCCGCTTAAAGAAAATAAAAGCACCGACGATTTTGCTGCCGCTTCGGAAGAGGCTTTTGCTAAAGATTGGCTACGCCCCGAAGAGGAAGAGGCATGGAAAGTTTATCAATAGGTCGGGTTGTTCTAGCAACTTTCCCATTTTCTGATCTATCTAACGCCAAGCTTAGACCTTGTTTAGTTTTAGGTATAGCAGATTTTAACGACGTTTTATTGTGCCAAATAACAAGCAGGCAGTATGGTAGCAAAAAAGCTATAAAATTAGCAAAGACTGATTTCAGTGAAGGTTCAATTGTAGTTGATAGCTTTATAAGAGCAGATAAAATAGCCACCTTGAATAGTAGTAGAATAAAGAGAAATTTGGGAACGATTGACGATAGAAAATTACACGAAGTTAAGCAAAGACTAAAAAGTATTCTTGAAATAGATTGAGCAACTTTTATTATTAAATTTGTTCTTCCCTGATTTGTTTAACTATTTGCCACGTGGTTATCAGTTCTTGTTTAATCTGGCTCCAATTCGAATGTACAACGGCTACCAAAGAAAACGCCTGACCCTTGTGGTTGGGCTTTTTCTTTCTTAAACTAAGACCGGAATAAGTGCATAAAGCCGAGGGCCACTAACACAGCCATCACACCGGCGCCTACAAAGGCCGCTACTGCGGCGTACATTGCCAAGATGCCAAAGGTCCAGTAGGCGTAGCCATCACCTAGCAAAAGACCGCGCAAGGTCTCTCCCTGAAAGAGTGTTTGCTTTTGCTGTTGCAATTTTTGGTTAGTCGGATCCTTGAGCGCGGCTGTACTCACCTCTGCATAGGTCTGGCCACCTGCCACTTTCTCAAGGTGTTTACCAATAAAGTCGTTGGCATAAGCCTTGGCCTTAGGACCATTATCTACCAGTTGCCCAGCGTATTGTTGCAATGTAGGAAATTCTGCTGGGTCGAGTGCCGGACTACCTGCCGGTGGGAAGTAGATCTTCTGGGCCGAGAGCTCAGTCTTGACGTTAGTAGTAGCAAACCTAAATCCCCACCACGATAGTCCACCAATCACCAGTAACACGCCAGTAGCCACCACCCCTAGTAATATGAATACTGTATCAATTGTTTTTCTTTGTGCTTTTGCCATATTTTTCCCCACACCCTTCTTTTAACTAAGCATTAGCTATATTCTAGGCTATTTGAGAAAAAACACTAAACTTTAGGTAAGGATTTCTAGCTAGCTCTGTACGGCAAAAATTCCCCTATATAATAAGTGACAACATCCCCCCTCTGTTAGAAGACAGTCTTCATAAATAATACATAAATAGAAGGATTAACCTACTTGAAAGTAAATAGACTGTAGCGGATTAACGCGCAGAGCTAGTCGCCGAAGGTTTGGCGGTGGAGGAAAAAGTTGATCCAGGACTCGAAGTTGCGCTGGTAGGCTGGCTTACTGACTACGTCGTCTTCACCTTGTTGTTCTAAACTTGGCGCTTCAACAGTGTGCTTCAGTGCTACAGCCTTGGGTACCAGCAATAGCATCTCCCCGGGTGCAGCCTTGCCAAACTGCCGGCGGGCGGCCAGCTCTAAAAATTGATCAGTGTTAAGGTATTGGTTTTTTAGCTTGAGATTGTTATTCTCTAGCTCTTGCACTTGGTTTTCTTGCTGCAAGGCAGATATCTGCTTTTGCAGTTCGTAATTGGTCTGCAACGCCTTGACGCCGCTCCAGGTCACCATAAGCGCTAATATACCAAAAGCCAGTAGCCCTAGGGCGCGTACATCGTGCAGTTGCCGGATAAAAGGATGCCTTTGGTAGTTTTTTATTTTCTCGAACATCAGTAAAGTCTATTATATAACAAACTCACTGGTGGGGCAGAAGCTAAAACTTCTGAACCTTTGCAGTTTATCATCGATTGGCTGATGGAGAACCCAGATATATCATGGGGACGTGAACTTAGAAAGGCTTCTCAGAACAGGATTCCCGAACTCTACATACTCTAGTAATCTTGCACATTTACCATAGCTAGGTGATCGTTGAACTATAAAAATATCCAGCAGAAGTATTTGAGCAAAGATGGTAGTGTTGCATTTGGAACTGGAATTCAGCAGTTAATAGTTGACACATAGTGTCGTATAGTATATGGTCATATGATATGACTAATCATGAAATGACTAACCAGGAGTATCTAAAGTTTTACTTGACAAAAAGTGAAGAGTTGCCGGATCGTATTCTGCTTCCACACGAAAGGCTTGCTGTTGAGAATGCTATTAATAAACAAAGAGAAGCCTTCGAAGTTGTTATCGAACAAAAAATCGAAGTTACAGGTGGTGATGACTGGCACGATGGAGCATTTAGGGCAACGGACAATGAAGCCAAAATAATTGGTCAACAAATGTCCGCAATCAGTCTATATATTGGTGCAACTGCAATCGGTTATCCAAATTTAGATGAAACAAGGGTTACACTTGGAAGCAGGGTTGCAATTAATCAAGATGGATTTCTTTTCCCTATTGATATTGTTGGCTTTAGAGCAGGATATCCGTCAAATGTTATGAGTGATGAATACGACGATGAGGTGACTGGCGTGTCCCCCGATTCGCCTTTAGCGCAATTGATCATGGGACAAGAGGTAGGTTTCAAAGGAACATTTACTAATCATTATCAAGATTTGGCAGTAGAGGTTCAAACAATAGATCAGCGAGCAGTAATGGATTATTTCACAAAAGAGACTCACGAGATCCAAATTACGGACTAGGATTACGGTAATGGCAAATATTCAAACTCCTGAAAAAATTGTGGGTGTTGTGGGGTTTGCCGGGGCTGGAAAAGATACGGTGGCAGATATTTTAGCTGATAAATATGGCTATGATCACGTATCAGTTAGCGATTGGCTCAGAAAAGATCTCATTCGTTTAGGCATTACACCGTCCCGTAAAATACAGGCTGAAACTGCAACGCGTTATCGTAAAGAACTAGCTCCAGATTTCTTAGTAGAAAGTGCACTAATAGATTCAGGGATCGATCCCAATAGTAGGATAGTGCTTTCAGGTATATATTCTCCAAGTGAAGGGGAATATATTAAAAATTACCTAAATGGTATTTTGTTAGGAGTGTCAGTAGGTTCTGTAGATGATATAAGTATACGTTATAAGCGCGTGGTAGCTAGGTCGGATGGTTCTAGGGACAGACTATCTGAAGTAGAGTTTGAGACAACACACATACGCGAGACGAGCGGTGACTACACTGGCACAAATATTGCAGTGTTGCTCGAAATGGCTGACTTCGTAATTAATAACGTCGATGGGCTGCACAGTATAGAGTCACAATTACAGCAATTCGTAGAAGAGGTAATATAAAATGAATGATCCAAAAGAGATTACGCAAGAAAGGTTACCTAGTAGAATAGATGAAATGACAGTAAGTAAGGTTGGTCCTGAGCTCATACATCCGATGATTGGTAGGCTAATAGGTTTTGAATTTGTTGAAGCCGAATCTCTTGAACTTGATCCGTTCGACAAGATTTATGAACTGGAGAAAGAATATAGATCTACACAGTTTCTACGTGCATGGTATATGCAACCAGATTTAACACAACTAGAAAGAGCTCTAGCCCCTTTATATTTACCTATGCATGCCGTTGATAGCATTAGTAATCAGTTTGCAAAAAAGATTGTACCTTGCTTTATGGATGATGACTTAGAAAGAGGAAGGGGCTTTTTCAGAGAGATAGTTCCAAGTACTACAGATGAAGAGCTAGCTTTATTATTAAATGATCAACAATTTGATGATTTGCATGGTTCTTTAGCGCTGCATATTGAAGAGATAGAAGATGATCTACGAACTTCAACACAAGCAAATATAGACAATATTGCCAGTACTGATAAATATCAATTCAGTAATGTTACTCAAAGAAGTCTGGAGCGTGTTCTCGAAAGAGGGATGACAATCTCTATTGACCCTAGTGGCCAAGAGGTAATCGGAGCAGCCGCATCACTAGCTGGGGATGGTATCTTGCCCGTTACAGAGTACCTGAAGAACGGTAAGATACTTGGAGTAAGCGGTTTCATGGGTTCAAAAATATCCCTTGCGGTTCATGATTTTATGGATCACGTATGGACATTCGATATGCTACAGAAAGTTGGGTTACTGGAGAAATATGAAATTCTATTTGATTCAGTAGGTAGTCCTGAAACTACAGATATTTTTAAGCGTGAAGGTGAAATGGTAGCAAGTATCGCATTTGGCGTGAGATATTACCAAACAATGCCTTCCGCCTTCAGCCCGAAAGTTCCTACTACAGATATTGAAGCTCACCTCGATGAACTGTTTGTAAGTGGTGAACTTGAAGCAAGGCACATGGGTGCATACCGCACTATAAAGGCAATGCAAAAAGGTTCAATGGAATGGCAAAGTCTTGGATTTACATTTAGTAACTATATAACTGAACTCGATGAACAGAGACGGAAGTACGGCACGATTAAGCAGCGTGATTCTCGGCGCAAGAAAATTGTTGCTGAATTAGATCCCTTGTCACCTGACTATATCTGCTTCTTTGTTGATACACATAGTGAGATTCTTAGTTCACGAAATAAGCATCGTGATGATTTATTCAGATTCCATATTTTGCTTGAAGAATACCTAAGTTCTTACTCTAGAGGCAACATACCTCTCGATGAACCGGTAAATATTAAGCTTGGAGAGCTTCGAGATATTGACTTCACTAAGACAACTTTACCGCCTAAGAGGATACAATGGATGTCCAGGAACTATGGCTTTACAGCTACTAGAGATGCTATAGTATAGGAATGAATAATACAGAATACGAAATAAAAATACTGGATGTTCCTACTGATGATGCATTAAGTAAAATAAGCAAGCTGGGGTTAATAAAGCATAATGAAATAACCTTCAAAAGATATATCTATGAAATCGACAATCAGCCTGGTGCGTGGATTAGACTTCGTTCAGATGGATTAAAGTCAACTTTGGCGTATAAAAATTTCAAGAAAGATTCTATAGATGGCATGGAGGAGGTTGAGATTTCTGTTGATAATATTGATGATACCAATAAACTTCTCGAAGCAATTGGATTTAAGGCTACTAAATATCAAGAAAATAAGCGAACATTATTTACTAACGATGAGATAGAAATATCAGTAGATGAATGGCCTAGAATACCCTCCTACATAGAAATCGAAGGTAAAAACCAGCAAGTGGTAGAAGAATATATAACAAAATTAGGCTTTAACAAACACAAAAAAACTAGCAAGCCCACCTCTGCAATATATGAGATGAATAATCTTGATATTGATTCATTTAAAAAGTTAACTTTTTAAATATTCGTCTATAATAACAGTGGTGGGGGTGGATGGAATCGAACCATCTACCAAGTGGTTATGAGCCGCCTGCTCTAACCGATGAGCTACACCCCCACAACAGGGATGAGTATAACAGATTTAGACTTTTAAAGTTTGCTAAAACCT
>Ga0163148_10006086_pt1 | contig 11802 bp, 14 predicted proteins | sample OliLakLV19MP7P2_FD_148606 | JGI IMG/M metagenome (GOLD analysis project Ga0163148, IMG submission 148606) | Freshwater microbial mat bacterial communities from Lake Vanda, McMurdo Dry Valleys, Antarctica- Oligotrophic Lake LV.19.MP7.P2 | ecosystem: Environmental > Aquatic > Freshwater > Lake >... | reverse complement strand
CTACTATCCCATTAGCCCCACCAGTCGGTTCACCGCCTACAGTAAGGCTAGCTTTAGCCGTGCCGACCAAATTCGGCTGCGGGATGTCTTTGTTGAACTGGCGCAGCGCGGTGTCCGAGTCATGCTGTCTAATTCCGACTGTCCGTTTATTCGAGATTTGTACGCAGGGTTTGCAATTCACACCATTTCGGCCACTCGCGCCATCAATTCCAACGCCCAGCGGCGCGGCAAAATTACCGAAGTGCTGGTCACGTCTTAATTAGGCTGAACAACTAGCGGCAGGGCAAACAAATCGAGCGATCGCACCTTTACGTCGGCAACCCCAGGGTGACAGATCCCCGGCTTTTTCAAAAAGTCGGGGATCTGCGGTGCCAGGTAAGCGATCGCTAGAAGGGTGATTTGAATTACGAAAGAGGCGATCGCTTTAAGAACATCGCTGTCTTTAAACAATGACCAGAAAGCCCCCAATCCACCGCCAGCAATTCCCCCTGTCATAATCACTTTGAGCAGAATGTCTGCAATTTGATCATTCAGCGATGGCTTTGGATCTGGCGGCTGAGTCATAGAGAAGGCATGGGGGTGAATGAAATTCTTTTCATTGTGGCTTAATTTTCATTCCTCAGCTCCTTGAGCGCAGCTTCCCTAGCTCCCTGAGCGTAGCCGAAGGGAGCGGCGTGCCATGCCCCTGTGATTGTAGAGACGCGATTAATCGCGTCTCTACCCCAACGACTGGAGTAAACCGATTCCCACCGGACGATCGGGTGACGGCGATTTTGGTCAAACACCTGTGGGTCGATTAATGGCGTGATGTGACAAAAAAAACGTAGAGACGCGATTAATCACGTCTCTACGGGGGAACTGGCGCGATCGCCTACTTTGCTAAACCGACTTGTTTAAGCGAGCCAGCATTTGCGGCGAGGGCATAATCACCTTTTTCGCCAAACCTAGCGCCTTCAGCGTATTAATCACCCACCAGGTTGGGTCCACTTCCCACCAGCGCAACCCAGCCTTCGCCACATTGGGATAGGCGTGGTGGTTGTTGTGCCAGCCTTCGCCATAGGCCAAGATTGCCGCCCACCAGAGGTTGCGGGAGTTGTCACCAGAATCATCAAAGTTGCGGTAGCCAAACAAATGGGTTGCCGAGTTGATAAACCAAGTGCCGTGCCACACCAAAACAGTTCTTAAGAACATGCCGTAGAACACAAACGACCAGCCGCCGATCGCCAACAGCACAAAGCCTAGAGCGATTTGAATAAACGCAAAGTTGCGTTCGAGCCACTGATAGTAGGGGTCGCGAGCCACATCGGGAGCATAGCGCTGATAGGCTTCTCTGTTGAAAAATTCTTTTTGAGGATAGATCAACCACAGCATGTGGCTCCACCAAAAACCACGGCTAGAGGAATATGGGTCCTTGTAGTCGTCTTCGGTATGGGCGTGGTGTAAGCGGTGGCCAGAAACCCAGAAGATTGGCCCGCCTTCTAGCGCCAGCGCTCCTATGGTCACCAAAATATATTCCAGCCACTTGGGCACTTGAAAGCTGCGGTGCGTCAACAGCCGATGGTAGGCTAGGCAGATACCCACGCTGGCAGTCAACCAGTGCAGCACGATCATGAGACCCAACGCTGACCAGGAGAAAAACCACGGAGACATCAGTGCTAGGACGTGGTAGACACCAAAGATGCCGACACTAAACCAGTTGATCGGAGGAACTTTGTACTCTTCAGGAACTGTTGGAGCAGGAGGAGATGAAACAGAGCCAAGTGTCATAAACTTACCTTTTTATCAGCCTTGCGTCCGCTACTGCTACGTTCGTTAGAGTTGTAGATGAACAGTTCCAGACGGGGTATCATGATTCAGAACAGATGTTCAGAAGCAGAACAGAAATCCAGAGCAGGTTTGCAAGAGAGTGTAGGAAACCACTGTGTGATTGCTGTTTTGTGATGCGTCGCTGGATTTAAAGTTCTACCTGTTCGGAAAATCGCTACAGTAGGAGTCTATGCAAGTCTTACTTACATATTGAGCATAACAGCGCTACCGTTTAAATGCAAGTGCCACTTGCATCTGACATGACTGACCGCCAAACTCCTACTCGCCACCGCCTGATTCAAGCTGCGATTGAGCTGTTTATTACGCAGGGTGTGGCCGAAACCACCACGCGGCAAATTGCTGACCGGGCAGAGGTAAATGAGGTCACGCTATTTCGGCATTTTGGCAATAAGTATGGGCTGCTGCTGGCGGTGATGCACGATGCCGAGGCGCTGAGTCGGCTGGGGATGGCGCTGGGACAGCAGGCGAACCAGATGGGCAGTGTGTCGCTGGCGCTGAAGGATTATGCCAGTGTGCATTTACAGGCGTTGGAGCAAATTCAGGAATTTGTGCGATCGCTGATTGGAGAAGCCGGACATTACCCGATTGAAAACCGTCAGGCATTGGGGCGGGGGCTAACCCAGGCCAACCGCTACACGGCGCAGTATCTGGCTACCGTCATGCGTCACGAACAGCTGCAAACGCGGATGCCGACCGAAAAACTGGCCAGTCTGCTGAATAGCCTGCTGCTGGGGTATGCCGTGCTGGAGTTTACCAGCGAATACAACGAACTTTGGCAAAACCGCGACAGCTTTATTGATGGGTTGGTGGAGCTATTTCTCTATGGCGCGCTGGCTCAACCCGACTCGGCGCTGGTGCCAACAGTCGCTCAAGCTAGTTTGATGGCAGCGGAGGAAACCGATGCGGCCTTGGTGGATGAGGCGCGATCGGATGCCGCCTTAGCAGCCAGCTTGGGCAACGGGGTGCAAGATATTTCCACCGTGCTCGTGCATCAAATCTTGAAACGCGCCAAGAAGCTGGGTGCCCAAGATTATGCGATCGCCTACGTCTTATTTGGTGCCGGGTTAAACGTTGAAGAACTGGCGCGGCTGCAACGCGCCGATTCACTCAGTAGTGCCGACCAGCATCTGCTGCAAGTGAGCGGCGATCCGCGCTCCGTGCAGGCCAGCCAACGCCCCCGTCTGGTGCCGCTGAACCGCTGGATTTTGGGACGGCGCTACGGCACTTCTACCAACAATCCGCTGACTCAATGGCTGCATAGCCGCAAAGACGCGCAGCCTGCTGTGTTCCTCAGTCCTGCTGGCACACCGATGAGTGCGGCAGAACTGCGGCAGCGCTGGCAATGGCTAGTAGATGGCGTGCTGATTCCCGCTGGTTTCCCAGCACAAGCCCACCATACCTGGTGCGTTGAGATGCTGATGCGGGGCATGAGCCAGGATAATTTGAGTATTTTGACTGGAAGCAGCGCCGTCGAGTTGCAGCCCTACATCCAGCGTGCCCAAGAAAAAGCGGCTCTAGAACAGGCCATTCATCTAGATCAAAAAAGTGCTGGCCGGGTACTGCCGCCACCGTCTGCCCTGACGCCGCTCAGGGTCACCGATCCATAACACCAACCATGGCACCGAGCATGACACCGACCATGACACCGACAGGGCAGCGCGTACCCTAGGGTCGAGAGGTGCGATCGCTCGTGAGACTGAAGGCGCGAAAGTGCAGCGCCTGTTGTTCGATGCGCGTGGCGAGGCGATCGCATACCAAGTTACATAATTCAAAAATTAGGTTATCTTGCACGCTGTAATAGGCCGAGGTGCCTTCGGCACGACGGGAGAGAATCCCGGCCTGGAGCATAACTTTGAGGTGTTTTGAAACATTGGCTTGACTGGTCGCGGTAGCTGCGACTAAATCTTGCACACATTTTCTCCACTTTTCAGCACATCTAAAATGCGCAGTCGCGTGGGTTCACTCAATACACTGAAGTATCCGGCTACCTGCTGCACCACTTCACTCGACGTAGGCTCTACTCGGTTCATGCCAACTTAATTCTCGCAACGTGGTTGAAACAAATTAATTTCAAAAATGAGAATGATTGAACACTCCTCCGAATAATAACAACTAAACCATAGGAGGAAATAGAGTAGTAGATTACACATACGCCTAGAGATGTCATAAACCTGATGTTTCTTAATATTTTTTGCATAACGAGATGAATGACGGCTAGAGGAGGATTAAGATGCAAATTGCTGAACGGGTGCAGTGGTTGCAAGCACACACACCGCTAGGAGAATTATCGGCGGATGTGTTGGAGGCGATCGCCAGCCAAATTGAAGTGGAGCCGGTGGCGGAAAATCGCCGCTTGGTGCTCGAAGACACGCCGCCGACCGCGCTATACATTCTGAAATCAGGTCGGTTGGAGCGCTATCGCACCAGCCCCGATCGGCTAGCCTCTGCCGTGAGTTTGCTGCCCGGTTCGGTGCTGCATTTGAAGCAATTGCTGCTTGAGCGACCTGCCGAGGAAACCGTGATGACGCTGAGCGATTGTGAGATTTGGACGGTGCCAGCGGCGGCATTTGCGGCGCTGGTGGTGCAATATCCAGAAATCAGCCAAACGGTGTCGCGCCAGATGGCGGCAGAATTAGACCAGATGGCGGCGCAACTGACCTTTGAGCAAGAGCGTCAAACGGCGCTGCGCCCCTATTTAATGCCCAAGGTGCAGCGGGGAATTATTGGTTCTAGTCGGTATGCCACCCGGCTGCGGCAAGATATGCGCAAAGCAGCAGGCGATCGCCGCTCGGTGTTAGTTTTTGGGGAGCCTGGGCTAAATAAGGACAATGCAGCGGCGCTGATCCATTTTGGCAGTCGCGATCGCAAACAGCCGTTAATCAAACTCAACTGCGAAACGCTCCAGCCCAACGGGGCAGACTTGTTTGGCCGAGCGGGTGGCAAAGTCGGCTTACTCGACTGGCTAGGCAGCGGCACCCTCTTACTCAACAACATTCAAGATTTTCCCAAAGCGCTAAAACCGCAGCTGATTCGGCTACTCGAAACGGGCGACTATGGGCCTGCTAGCCGCGAGGGCGAACCCGAAGCGACCCTGCACCACTCCGACGCCCGCATCATCATGACCTCGGAGAAAGTGTTGCCTGAGCTAGATCGCAAAAACCGGGTGGGGCATTTAATTAAAGTGCCGCCTTTGCGCGTGCGCAAGGCCGACATCGCCGCCCAAACGACCTACTACATCAACCTCTATTGCAAGTCGAGGGGGCTAACGCGTCCCACAATTGCGCCCGAAGCGCTGCGGCGATTGCAGGGCTACGATTTTCCAGGCAACTTGGCAGAGCTAGAAAGCTTAGTCGGTCGCGCCTTGATTCAATCTAACGGCGCGTCTGTGCTCACCGAAGAGGTGTTTTGGGCAGTGGGCAGCAAGGCGCGTCGCTTTCGGCTGAATTTACTCAATACCTATCCCAGGCTGCGGCAGTTTTTGCGCAGCCCTTGGTGGCCTGATCGGATTAACTACGGCCTGACGCTATGGGCATTTCCGCTGGTGGTGGCGCTGCTGCTGTTTGGCCCCCAAAGCCGCGATCGCAACATTGCCCTCAACTTATTTTGGGCGTGGTGGTGGCCGCTGATTTTGATTGCCTTCCCGTTTGTGGGGCGATCGTGGTGCGCCGTGTGCCCGTTTATGATCTACGGCGAAGTCACCCAGAAATTGTCCCTCAAGCTGTTTCCCAGGCAGCTACTGCCCTGGTCACGACCGGAAGCCGAGAAATGGGGTGGCTGGTTTTTGTTTGGCCTATTTGTGCTGATTTTGCTGTGGGAAGAATTGTGGAATCTGGAAGATACGGCCTACCTCTCTGGCTGCTTGCTGCTGCTGATTACAGCGGGCGCAATGATTTTTTCGGCGCTGTTTGAACGGCGGCTGTGGTGCCGCTACCTCTGCCCGATTGGCGGCATGAACGGCATGTTTGCCAAACTGTCGATGATTGAACTGCGGGCGCAGCAGGGCATTTGTTCTGCTAGCTGCACCACCTATCAGTGCTACAAAGGCGGTTCGCAAAAAGGGGAAGGGATGGAAACAGGCGGTTGCCCCGTCTATTCCCACCCGGCTCAGCTGCAAGACAATCGCGATTGTGTGCTGTGTATGACCTGCCTCAAGGCGTGCCCGCATCGCTCGGTCGAGCTAAACCTCCGCCCTCCCGGCAGTGAACTGTGGACGACGCACACAGCCACAGTCTATGAAGTGTGTCTACTGTTTTTACTCTTCGGTGCCGTATTTTTGCATCGGCTGCCCGAAATTAGCGCAGTTTTAGGCATGCCAAGCAGGTTGCAGCCAGCGGGGCTACAGAATGTCTGGAATCATTCCGCCGTCTCAGTTTTGGTGTTACTTGTACCGGCGGCGATCGCCCTCCTCGCCCACAGGTTAGTGAAATTGCAAAGTCGCTCTACCAAACCCAAGCCATTTGTGGAGCTTGCCTATGGCTATTTGCCGCTGGTGCTGGGCGGCAACCTGGCGCACTTTTTGCGGATGGGCTTAACCGAAGCCGGACGCGTGGTGCCCGTTTCGCTGGCGACCTTTGGCTATAGCGGCGTTGGCATGCCCGTGGCGATCGCCCATCCTGCCGTGGTGGCATTTCTACAGGCCGTGACGCTGATTGCCACCGCTGCCCTCAGCATTTTCCTCACCCAAAAGATTGCCCGTCAGCCCTTTGGTAAGTTGCTACCGCAGCACTTAGCGACGGTGGCGATCGCAAGTCTGATGTGGCAAGTTATCGTGGGCTTCTAACCGTCTTGACTCTGAAATCTTGGCTCTTATGGGTTTGCTGTGAAAGTCGTATAAGTAAGACACTTTACAAAAGGTGCATCTTTATGGATCTCTATCTTGACCGACTGCTTAATCTGCCGGGTATAACAATTGAAATGTGTCAACAGGCCGAAAAGAATATGGTCTTAAAAGTCGGTATTTTGGGCGAGAACAGTACCTGTCCTCATTGTACAAATTCTGGTGCTGATATTAATCAAAACAATCCTATCCTAATTCGTTACTTATCGATCTCTGGACAACACATTTACTTGGAAATACCTCGACGGCAATTTTATTGTAAAAATTGTCGAAAATATTTCACTGAACGGTTAAGCTTTGTCGATTGGGAACGTCGCTATACTCAACGCTATAAAGACTATATTTATCATCGGGTACAAGTGAGTACTATTGAACAAGTCAAGCCAGAAGAAGATTTAAGTTGGGATCAAGTTCATGGAATTTTCAAACACAAAAGAGAGCAGCTAAAACAGCCTCTTTTGGAGAGGTTAAACGTCTGAGTATTGATGAAATCAGTATGCGCAAAGGACATCAAGATTTCGTGACTGTTGTCTCTGATATTGACCGAGGTGAGCTGATCGACGTGATCGACAGTCGTCTTCAGGAGGAAATTATTGAAACCCTTATGCGGCCACCGATTGAGGTTCGCAAAACGTCAAAGAAGTTAGTGTAGACATGTGGGGATGATTTCCTAAAGTGATTCAAGAAGTCTTTCCGAATGCTCAAATTATATTTGACCGTTTTCACGTCATGAAGGGTGTTAATGAAGAATTAAATAAAATACGAGGAGAATGTGGCGTGGATGTCAACAAAAATCGGTTTATTATTCTGCGAAATGGCATAAGTTTAACAGATGATGAAAAAGTGAAATTAGAGTATGTTTTGGGACAGTCTAAGCAATTAAGGCAAGCTTATGAGCTTAAAGAGGAATTTAGAGGCATTATATAAGCGCTGCAACAATGTTGACCAAGGAAATGATGAGATTACGGCATGGCTGAAGAAAGCGCAATCGATTTATTGCACTGCTGCTAAAACAATTTGTAATCATTTAGATAGGATTTGTAATTACTTTCTGAACCGGACAACGAGTGGTGTCATAGAGGGAATTAGCAATAGACTTAAGCTTATTAAGCGCCAAGCTTATGGATTTGTCAATTTTGAGAACTTCCGAGATAGACTATTAGCTTCCTTCGCTAATTAGTTTTCCTTATTACAACAAATCCAAAAGACCCGACTTTTGTCAGTCAATCAGGTTCGAAACTAAGTATCGAGAATTTGAAAACTATAACTCAGCACATTCTAAAATCACAACTTTTTTTGTAAATAAGAATACTGTGTATAGAAAATAATCTTAGTAAACAAATCTAATACGAGGTACGCTATACCTGCAAAAGGATTAGTAATAATATTCAAGCCTTCTGGAGAAAGTAAAAACACTAGTGGAAATACTGACCATCCAAACAAAAAGTAAATTGATATTCTTGGTAATTCGGCAGATTTGGTTGAATAGTATATTTTAGCAATTGCCAAAAAAGCTACACTACTAATCACAAACCAGATCCATTTGTAAGTTCCAGAATACACAGATGCGAGTGCTCCAGTGAACATGACAATTGGGGTGAGTGCGACTGCAAGCCACTGAATACCTTTTGCAATATTTAGCTGTTTGGATATGTCATGAGTCAAAAGAGCGCAGCTAAGACCATAGAATACCCATCGCGTCCAATACAATCCCGTATCTGAATCACCAATCAAAAACCTTCCTTCGTACATTATGATGTAGCTGATCAAAGTAATGAAACTTACCAAAAAAGCCGAGTTGAATTCTTTTTTTGAAGTAAGCCAAAAATACAAACTCGAACAAGCAAACATGATAATGCCTGCAAGCAATATTGTAGTCATATTTCTTTTATAAGTAATGATTTCTATTTAGAGTAGCACTCTTATCCCAAATGGGCAAGTCAAAATTAAGATTTTTGGATCGCAGGCAATACTAGAATGATGAACACACATTCTCACACTCAATTTCAATACTTTCTTCATTTACACTTCTACGTACCATATCTACCAATTTTTCACGTAGTTCAAATATTTCCATGCTTAATTGAAAAATACCAAGTTGGCTATTTCTAATCCTTTTTTCTAGTATTACTCTTTTTAAGTAGTCAAAGTCTACTGGATTTTTTGGGTTTTTTAAAACTGTGTTAATCTGCAACCTTGATTAAACCCATTTGCAGACGATCGAGCACACCTCTAATTTGATCCACGTCTCCAGTGTCGAGGTACATGTTCGACACCATGACCTGATGCAGTGCCCGCTCATCTTCGCGGGTGATTTTGCCCGTCGCAAAAATGCGGCTAGTCACATCACGAATCGCTGGTTCATGGGAGCAGGAGGTTGATGTCTTCATAGAACCTTAATCGAATGGACTACTAACATCATCTCCAATCGCCCCCAGGCTGCCCTCCTCCAACTGACTCATTCTATTGGGGGCACTCTGACTCTAAGGAATGAGCCAGTTGTCGCTCACCAGCGGTTGAATGAGAGGCGTCACACCAAAGCTTAATTACACTGCAATGAATTAAATAGATTTTCGGCGGTTGATTTAGCGTCATAGCCGATCGCCATCAAAATTATCGAATAGTTTCTATCCTCTACCGTACTGCTAGATTCATACCGAACAGCGGGGTACGATACGCCATCAGACAGGGTTGCGATGCCATTGCGAATGGTGACAGTCGTGACCACTCCACACAAAGTGCTGCGGGAATTAATCGATCGCATGGCCTGAAAGTCACCTTGAATATCGTAGGAAATAGACAAGCCAGGTAGAGATAGCAAATCAAAATCTGAACCACTGTTTGGATTGCTAACTCGGGTGCGGGTGCCTAGTGGCGTGCGTGCCACGAGCAACTCTACCCGAGGGCGCAGAGTGGGGTTGAGCGCAGCAGTTTCTCGACTGCCGGCGGCGGGTGCATTGCTCACCACCGCCATTTTGATGCTGCCGATATTTAGCCCAAAGGAGCCTGTAACCTCGCCAGGAATTTGATAATTCATAATGCTATGGGCGATCGCCATCGCTCGGTCTGGGTCGGTAGCGTTGCGCGCCGCTTTGTTGCCCACCCCACCCAAGCCTGCCACGACCAACAGCAAGGCTCCAGTCGCGATCGCCATCCCTTCCCAGACGCTGACGTGATGCGGAGTAATTGGAGGAGAAGCCATAGGGGGAAGGGGGAAGGAGGAAGGAGGAAGGAGGAAGGAGGAAGGAGGAAGGAGGAAGGAGGAAGGATGAAGGATGAATGGGGAAGGAGGAATGGCGAAACGGAGGAGGAGAATTGAGTCTGCTGATTTATCCTTAAATTTGATTTCTTGCTTTCAATTGTAGATATCGATCGATCAGTTGATCGGAGATTTGATTGGCGGGAGCGTCTAGGATTAAGACGCCTTTGGCTTTGAGTTTGGCGAGGGCAAGCTGGCGTTGAGCTAGCAGGTCGAGAGCGACGGCGCGGCTGTATCCGTTGGCGATGTGGGGGATGGGGGTATGGGCGCGGGTGTCTACTTGGGGGTCGCGCAGGGCAACGCAAAAGGGCAAGTAGCGGGGGGCGAGGCGGCTCAGGGCGGCCAATAGTTCGGCGGAGGCGGTTTCGTCGATTAGGTCGGTGAGCAATACCACTAGGGCGCGGCGGCTTTGCTGCTGGGTCAGCAGGGTGACGGCACTGGGGTAGTCGGGTTCGAGCATGGTGGGTTCGAGCGGGGTGAGTCGCTCGATTAGTTTGGGCAGTTGGTGGGTGCCGCGCTCGGGAGGAATCCAGGTATGCATCTGGCGGTCGAACACCCCCATGCCAACGCGATCGCCCCGATTTAGTGCGGTCAGCGCCAGCGCCAGCGCGGCATTTAGCCCCCAGTCGAATCGGCTCAGCCCTCGCACCTGTGCCGTCATCAGCCGTCCGCCATCTAGCAAAATGATTAACGTTTGCTCCTGCTCTGGTTCTAGCACCCGCACCAGTAATTGGCTTTTGCGGGCAGTCGCTTTCCAATCGACAAAGCGCAGGTCATCGCCCATACTGTAGTCGCGCAGTTCGGTAAACTCGGTACCTGTGCCCATCCGCCGTGCCTTGCGAATGTTGCCCGTAGTTTGCAGCGCCAGCCGCACGGAAAGCGATCGCAGCCCCATCAAATCGGGATATACCGCTACGGTTACCGCCTGCGGAATCTGCCAATCGTGCCACGCCAAACCCCATGCGCCCAGCTGCCGCACTTGGATATGACCCCAACGATATTCGCCCCGCTTGCTGGGCAACACCGTGTAGGTCAAGGCTTCAGTCTGGTGAGGCGGCAGCGCCATTTGGAGCAGATCGGCAGACCCCGTAAACGCCGCAGGATAGTTATCTCGAATCTGCAACTGCGCGGCGCGATCGCCTGTTTGCACCGTTAGCTGCACCGGATTCTCCCGCCCAATCGACAGCTTTGAGAGCGGCTGACGGCTGACCTGCACCCGATGACCCTTCATGCTCCTGCCATCGCAAACCCCCAACCCCAGCACCACCAGGTCATATACCAAGGTCGCTCCCAGCGCGATCGCCAACATCGACGGCTTGGTTCGCTCACCCCCAAGGAGCGCGATCGCCAACCCCACAGCGGTACCCAGCAGCAACAATTGGTAAAGACGAAGAGAGGGAAGCATAAGATCAGGCAGAGGAAGGAGGGAGGGATGTAGCTTGAGTTGAGCCAAGCTGTAGGGTGCTGTTAGCGCCAGCGTAACGCACCACCATGATGGGATGGGTGCTTGGGTAGTGCCGATCTGCCTGTCAAGATCCAAACCGGGTCAACCACCCAATCCAAACCCCAGGCTTTCATACCTAAGGCAGGGTTAGAGTTCTTCACGAATCGCTTGTGTTTCTAATCGGGGCGATCGCCCTCGCAGAATTCAAACTATCTTCTATAATTTGAGAACGATAATCGTTCTTTTAACTCAGAGAGATAACCTATGGTCACTGCTGATATCCCAAGTTCCGTCCCTGTTACCCTCCTGACTGGCTACTTAGGCGCAGGTAAAACCACCCTGCTCAATCGCATCCTTACTCATGAACATGGCAAAAAAGTGGCGGTGATTGTCAACGAGTTTGGCGATGTGGGGATTGATCACCAACTGATCATC
>Ga0163148_10006085_pt1 | contig 11806 bp, 5 predicted proteins | sample OliLakLV19MP7P2_FD_148606 | JGI IMG/M metagenome (GOLD analysis project Ga0163148, IMG submission 148606) | Freshwater microbial mat bacterial communities from Lake Vanda, McMurdo Dry Valleys, Antarctica- Oligotrophic Lake LV.19.MP7.P2 | ecosystem: Environmental > Aquatic > Freshwater > Lake >... | reverse complement strand
ATCGATACAGTGGGAGGAGGCTTTGCACCAATCGAGGAAGTGAAATGCTTGTCGCGTATAATTATGATATCTACTTCTTTCACTGCATGTGGATGCAAGATATATGTTTATATATATATATATATAGAGAGAGAGAGAGAGAAGGCTTGCTCCAGCTTGAGAGTAGTTACAGCTACTAGAGCTATCTCTTTGGATTGACTATGACTACGACTAATGTAGTTGTACGTAGTGCGTTTGTAGTTGTAGATAGTTGTTGTGTCTGCTACCTGGAATAAAATGTCCGGTGAATAATTAATTTTTATCTCGCCAGTTGAGCAGATGGGTGTGAAGCGAACTCTGTTGCCAGCTTACTGGAAATTTTAGCAGCTGTCGCTTACTAGCTAGTAGTACATAGCTTTTGCGGCCAAAAGAGAAGTTTAACAGGGAACTGAGGATACTCCTGAGCAGTATTGTACTCAGACAATTGATGAGTGGCGAATTTAGTAGGTAGACTACTAGCTAGTAGTCTACTACGAGTACTTTGGAGTAGCAGTGCTGCTTCTACGAGACAGTCATTCCGAAATGGAACAATAATTATGATTGGTGAGAAAATTGTTCAAGAGGCTACTTAGTTGTGATGTTGTCGGTGGTGCTGTGCAGAAGCCTGAACCGACAGAACTTCTTCGAATAACTCATGCATGCTAATGACTGATGCTGATTGTTGCTGGGTTGAGTAGACATGAAGAATCTACAGCGAGATCTCCTTAGTAGCGATTTTTGCACGACTGAAATTTAACACGAGGCATTGGGTCAAAACAACATTTCCATGGTGTTACACTGGAACGTTACCAGTTGTGCCTGTAATAAAAAAACTGTCATAATGTACTAAAATGCTGTGATAAAATCATGTGATATTTTTATCACATGTTTGTACTCAAACACTGTGATAAAACATGTGATAATAAATCCTGTGATAAAAACATAACAGTTTTTAACGGTTGCTGTAGACAATTTAGCAAAATCCTGTGACATTTTTGTCACATGATTGTGCTCAAACACTGTGATAAATCATGTGATAAACAATCCTGTAATAAAGTCATCACATGATTTTTAAAAACACTGTGACAAATGCAGCACAAAAAAATCCTGTGATAAACAATGCTCGACTGGGAACGTTCCTGTTAAACTTCTGCCATAGTTGCATAAGGAACAGACCACTCTCTAGCTAGATGACCCATGCAAAGTGCACTCATCATAGTCCAATGTAGCTCCAATGAGCTTTACATGTCCTTAATGGTCTTTCATTAGGTAGATCTGGGGTGAAACCCTTAAATGATCGATTTTTGGCCATGGCTAACTAAAAAAAAATTGTTAAGGACATGTCAGAGCAGTTCTGGCACCATTAGCATGTAGGCAAGACGTTTTGCATGGGATGCATGAGCTAACAATGGACCTGTTGTGACCCGGTTCACTGCTCTGATCTGCACCCATGAACCGTGGAAGTGTTGTTTTGACCCAATGCCCCGTGTTAAAAAATTCAGTCGTGCCTTAATCGCCCAATTTCAGCGAGTGCTCACTGGACATCGTTAAGCAACAGAGTGACTGCCTTAATGAATCGTGGCTGGTTGTGCCCGCTCTCCAATGAAGTGGTTGGAAATTGCCCCCAACTAGTCAAGTGGGGTTCATCCAAATTTTATTGACAAAAGGGACTCAAAAGGGATTCAAAAGTGACTGAAAATGGCGTGGTTGTGTGCATGCATGTGTGCATGCATGCATGTCACATCAGGGAAGGTGCCCCTGGGACAGTGTTGATTCAAAAAAGGCGCAAGTGAGACAGTGCTCTCATGACAAAAGGTGCCAGTGAGAGAGTGCTTAAATGTGGAAAGGTGCCAGTCATGAGTGAGACAGCAGTTCTAAAAATGTTTGGGGCTAACCACATCAGTGGCTTCCAGTCATTGAATGCAACATGTCTGGACCTAGTGCTGCGCGTGTCAAATGTGGTTGGGTGTCGTGCCACTCGTTATTGCTGCTACCGCACAAACCATGCTTTGCGACTTTTTGGAGCAACAGCAGCGGCAACAAGCAAACTGTCATCGGGCGACAACATCACACCAGTCCGAGCTCAAATTAGCTCCACCCTCCACAGAATCACACCAGTCCGAGCTCAAATTAGCTCCACCCTCCCCAGATGTCAGACACGATCCATGACCATGAATGAGGAAAAGAAAGAATTGGAGGACAAGGAAGATGTGCATTCAATTGCGCCAAAAAGGAGCGGAATCGAGTCTGAGGCAGAGACCGAAGATTGCAGTTTCACGGAAGAGCTTGAATTGCCCACAAAACTCCGAGGTTTGAAGGAGAAAGAGTTCAAATTTGAGGAGGATCTTGAAGCAGAACTGTGAAGTCGTGACTTTCCAGGCCTGCCGGTTGTCCTTGACCCCAAGAGTGGAAAGGCCAGACGCAGAATGCCAACGGACGCCCACAGAAAGGTCACTTCGCTCTGTGCAACGGCATTTGATGCCAGCTGGAATGGTGTTGCGTCTGTGGTCAACTCAGACAATAATGTTTACATCCAACCAACACAACCTGGTCGCAAAACACACACAAGGGAACCGGACATTGCCTTATGGGGACCCGACAAGACAGCAAGTGTCACAAGGCGTGGGGCAACTTTTTCATGTCCTCTGGAATTGGACAATCCACCAAAGCGATTTTCCAACCAAGATCAAGTGGAAAGAGTCAACCCTGATGTTGTTATCCAGTTTAGCTGGAAGAATGGAGATTCCTACGAAGAAAAGGCGATTGATGACATGATGAATCGAGCGGATGTGGTTCCGCAAGCAAACAACAGTCCACCAAAACTCGGCTACCTCCTCGAGATCCGCACCAAGGCGAGCAAGAGAACTGCCAATGGCCGCTTGATTTTGCAAGCAATTGATGTGCATAGAATTCCTAGGGGTGCTACAAAACAAGATGCCATCAACAACACGAAAGGGGCATCCTATTCGAGGTGCATGCAAGGTGGGCCTGATGTAGTGATTCAAATCACACCCAATGATCTTGGGATCCCATCTGGGACAAATTCCCCACCCACATTCGATATTTATGCCAGTGACATGTTCGATGATCTTTCTTAGGCCACACCTCAGTTGACAATCTTCCCCTGGCAGCCGAAGATGTGTTGTGTGTGTGTAGCTGCCTGATTTCCTTCAGGTGACCTGAAGGAAATCCTAGCCGGTCTCGACAAACGCCTTTCAAAAAGAAGCCGAGCGTTTCATCAGACCCCCGTCAGCCAGCCAAAGGCAACATAGTTTACTTATCACGCACCTACGACATTGTTTTTACAGCAATTGCTAAACAAGGCTACAACTGGCATGGAGAAGTAGTCAGTCAGTGGGCACTGAAAAAACGAGAAGGCTATGAGCTCCATGTACCTAGTCTAACTAACTAGCTTGGCTCTACTAGCTTTTAGTAGTTTGGGTGCACGGTAGCCTCCACTCCAGAGCCCGGTCATCGGCGGGGAGGCGTAAATTCCTCTCTTCTGTAGTACCTAACTGGAAGGTCATTGGAACAGCTATTGGAGCAGATTCAGTAGAAGGATTCTCGATTGAAAAATGAGAATACTACAACGAGCTAGCTAGCCAAAGGAATAAAGTAGTTGAATTGCACAGTGGCCTCTACATTTTTTTATTTTTCTATTAGAATTTACTTTTGATTGTCTAGCTATCGAGGTGGGAAAAGGAAGACTCCGAGAGTTCAGAAGTGCTGGTTGTGAAGGCGGTACATACACTGCAAATTACATTCGATCCTGGGTTCATTGCATTGTACCGTACTTGTTGTGCAGATAACCCTGCTGCGATGTGCAATGAATCCATGCATGGAGCAGGGAACAGTTACTGTATCATGATATTGGAGGACATCCATTTCCTTGCATCTGATGCGTCCATCCTAGGTACCTTCTTTCCAGGCCCCACGACTTCTACCTAGCTAGCTACCTAGCAAGCTCGAGTATCAAGAAAAGTCAAAATGTCGCAACGACAGAGCTCGGTCCACTTTCTTCGTTTTCTGGATTCCAAGTCATACTGTAGGAATAAACGAGATGTACAGTCGTTGCCCCTCGTTTGCATCCCATAGAGAGCCGGGCCAAAGCCAACAGAGATAGATGCGCTGTTTGTTTTGCGTGGTTCATCCATCATGCCTTTTCGGTCTCTGTGTCGTGAATTTGTGGGGGTGATTGTCTGTCCAATTCGTATCGTTTGTCGCACATGATGAAACTGGCGCTGGCAGCGAAGATCCTTTTGTGCTTTCTCTAGAAGAGTTGTACCACTCTTCCATTTCTTCGTAGAATAGCCTTCTTTTCCATGGGCCTTGCACACCAATGAGACTTTTGTGGAATGGAATGTTGATATAGGCAGAGAGGCGCGGTTTGGATTATTGTTATTGTTTCGATTATGATTATGATGTTGATGTATTGTACCACGAGAATTCCACGCCAATGGGCAAATGATCGGACGGAAAATCTTTCGATGGCCATGGTTGTCGGTCTTTTTGAAAGGCCAGTGGATGAAACACCATGGTTTTGGTAATCTCCATAACTTTATTCTCGTGGTTCGTATGTTTGGTGGTGGTAGGCGCGGTGGTGGTCCAAATATAATCCAAGACACTGCCCCCACAATAGGTCATGCCAATGGGCTTGCCGGCCATATCTGCTTCTTCCTCTTGCTTTTTCTCCTTGTCGTTGTCGTCGTCATGATCATCCACTTGCTGTTGCAGCTGCTGTGGTTCTAGTTGACATAATACGGGCGGTAATTGACGATACACATCCGTCAAGGGCAAGAGATCGACATGTTTGCCGCGGGTTGGAAATTGAAATTGGAGAAACAATCCCGTCCCCGCATCGCGCATATTGACCTTGGGGGCGGCATCCGCCAGAGCATCCTGTTGTTGTTGGGTATGATCGGCGGTGGCGTCCAAATGATCTCGATGCGACAACCACCGATAGACGGGATTGGTTGGGAGCATGTTCATGTCTCCGGCAATAATGACGGGCGCCGGTGGTCTTGTTTGTGGTTTTGGCTGGGCTGCTTGTTTGGCGGCAGCTTTGCGTTTGGACTTTTGTAGGATGGCATCCTTTTCTTCTTGGCTCAAGGTCTTCCACAAGAGCTTGCTTTTTCCCGCGTCCGCTTTGCTGGATACTTTTTGAAACAAGTCCTTGGCCTTTTGTTTCATGCGCTTGCGTTTGCTGCCTTGGGCCTTGACATTGCTATCGTCATCCTCCATGTGAAAGACCAACCGCTTCAAGAGCGATTTTAATTGATTGACACGGGTTTCATCATCGTCCAATCCCGCTTGCAAATGAACATTGGCAAGATACAATAAACGCTTGGGTGGTGGTTGTGGTTCTTCGTTGATATAATCATCATCATAAGGAGTATCCCCGTCATCACTACTAAAATCCTCCAAGACCAGAATAAGGGCCCGTGATCTGGATTCCTGCTCCTTGACCCGAAATCGGCCATCTTTCCGCAACAAGACGGCATTGGCCACGGGATGATCGTTGGTCATATTTTGCAAAATGCCAACATATTGGTCCTCTAACCCAATCATAAAGTCGTCCCATATATCCGTTTGGACTTCTTGCAAACAGACAATATCGGCATGTATCGTCTTGAGGGTCGATTGGATCCGAGGTCCTCGATGCGAATGCCAATCCAAATCCTCTGGATCGGACCAATAATACTTGTCGGCATGACAATACATGGGCGCTAAAACATTCCATGTCACCAAGCGAATAATGGTGTCGGGTGTTGTGTTGTTGTTTTGATACGGCTGTTGATTATTTTGATTTTGATTTTGAGGTGCTTGTGATGTTGCTTGTAATGGATGTTTAACAATATTATTATGTTTATTATTGTTGGAATTGCCGGAGAAAGACAATGATGCCGAGGACGACGAGAGCCAAGCAAAGGTCGTCGGTAAGGGTAGGACTTGGAGGATACATAATAGTATTATTTGTAGTTGTCGTCTTCGAAGTAGCCGCAAAGACAATGTCTGGGCCATACTTTGTGTTTCGATTGATTTTGTCTTGTGTTCTGTCCACAACAACCCCAATCGTCAATCTTTTTCTCGGTGACAGTAGCTTCGGTGCCTATATTAGAACCACTCTATATAGAATATATACGTTGAGATTGTTTGTGTCCTATATAAAAGCTTTCACATGTATACTTAAAATACTTCTAAGAGTATCCGCTAACGACTTTTTAGGCCAAAGTGTATGGAATACAGTACTTGCAGACACGTTGGTTGGCTGAGTGAGCGAATCAGCTGAGTGATGATGCTGTGATGATTCATCCTTTGTGATTCATTCTTCATTGTTGATTGGTGGGTCCCAGTCCACACGGAGAAACATGCAAGGATCGCACCCCAAAAAGATACCTAAAGCAGTTGAAGTAGTGTGCGACTTTAACGGTTCGACCCATCTGTTGTGACCGGTCTTAAGACTGACCGCAGTCTTAAGATTGACCGCAGTCAAAGTTGAGACTGGTCAGTCTTAAGACTGAAAACCAGTCAGTCTGAAGACTGGCAACACCCCCTCATGGCCAAAGTTGTGACTGACCCAGTCTCAAGACTGACACCAGTCAGTCCAGTCAGTCTCAAGACTGATTCAGTCAAAGTTCAGACCACTGACTAAACTGACTAAACTAACCAAACTAACCAAACTAACTGAACTGACCAAACTAACTGAACTAACCAAACTAACTAAACTAACTGACCAACTGACTGCAGTGACCAACTGACTGACCAACTGACCAACTGACTGAGCAACTGACTGACCAACTGACTAACTGACTAACTGACAAACTGACTAACCCAATCAATTGGTCATTTGCTAGTTAGTTGATCAGTTGATCAGTTGGCTGGTTCTTCAGTCAGTTGGCTGGTTGGCTTGTTGGTTAGCCATTTAGTTGGTTCAGCTGAGCAACAGACCAGCTAGCTGGCCAGACTGGCTGGCTGGATGCAGCTCGAGCTAGATGCGTTGTGTCAAAGCATTAGTGCAAGTGTGCGTCGCCGTGTTTTGTCGATGCCGGTCTTAAGATTGACCGGTGACAGTCTTAAGACTGGAGTTAATGTTTTGGTCAGTCTTGTGACTGATTCAGTCATCACATTGGTTGCAACAGTTCTGTCTGATCTTGGGCCATGACCGCAGTTTAGAGAAGTAGATCTAACTGTTTTTGTTTAACTAGCTAACGTGATCAGTCCAAGAAACACCAAATATTGAGTACTAGTATAAAGTTGGACGAATAACAGGTTACATACTTAGTAGCATGTTCCTACTGCTAGCTAGAGGTGAGCGCCTCGGTGCTAGACAGGCTGGAGAGTTGTACCCCTGACATGGATATACAACGGCCCTCGCAAAAACACAGCGACTGTTGAAAACATTGGCAGCTTAGAGACCGCGAGTCAATATTTTGACGCTGTCAGAGGGGATAAAATCTGATGTCAGAGATGCTTCCCCCAGGGAAATTTTGCGGTGCAGTTCAATAATGTTATCTTCCATCGTGTTGACAAAGAAATACTTGACAACCTTGACTCGGGATGTCTGACCAAGGCGATTTATTCGCCCTGCTGCCTGTATTTCAGTTGCTGGGTCGATGCATGGGTCCATCAAAAAGGCACGCGAAGCAGCAGTAAGAGTCATCCCCACGGATCCGGAGCGCAGAGTAATGATAAAGGCCTTTGGCCCGCGTCCTGTCGATTGAAACTGGCGGATAGCATCGTCTCTCTTACTTGGTTGTGTTGAACCCGAAAACTGAAGAACCTCGATTCCGGCTCTTGCTACCTTTTCGACGCACTCCGCATGAGTTTTCCGGTACTGAGTAAACACGACAACACGCATATCAGGTTCTCTCTTTTGCAGCTTTTTCAAGTCGCTCAGTAGCATCCGGACCTTGCTAGCTGGTGGAAAATTGAAAAGCCTGTAAGAAGTTTGGAATTGAAATGGACAAAACTTGGATCCGGAAATTCGCATTCCTTTCAAAGTGTTTAAATTGATGGCGCTCACGCCTTCTTCGTAGCGTCTTCTATCGTAAGCACTCATAACTACGGCAGTGCGGTGGCTTGTGGATTTCGGAAGGGCAAGAGCCTTGCCTCCTTGAATTTTCTGATCCTTTGTGTGCCGGGCCATCATCTTCTTGAGAATAACTACGAGCCGAAAGAAATCAGTGCGACTTTTCAAAGAACGACTTAGTTCGCCGAAATGGTGTGCCACGCCCAAGAAGGCACACTGGTACCACAGCTCGCTTGGGCAAGATGACGCTGGTGTCGCTGTTACACACCAGCGTCTTTCAGAAAACAAGAATCTCACGTAAGCTGATTCCCGCATGGAAGAGGTACATAGTAGGTGAGCTTCATCCACGACCACGCGGTTGAAGGAATACGTAAGTCCAAGCTCCTCTGCGACTTTGAACGTCCCAGAAGTGACGATAATGTCAGCTTTCTTTATATTCCAATCAAAGGCTCCTCCTTGGATCAAATTCATGCCGTATTTACTCTTGCTTTTATGGAATCGATAGCAAGTCAGCCCAGGAGCATGCTTTCTGACTTCGTCTTCCCACTGGCCCATCAGCGAAACGGAAGTAACGACAACTGTAGCTTTGGTTTTTGTTTTAGCATGAACATACTTTATGTCTTTGTTACAAGAGAATGAAGGAAGAATCTTGCCACCATCTGAAGCAGCAAGCGCGATGACAACCAGGGTTTTACCCATACCAACTTCGTCCGACAACCAGCCACCGTAGGAACCGTATGTGACAGTCTCACCTGGACAGCAACATTTAGGGTAATTTATTCCTGCAATGTCTGGATCCTGAGACTGTTCCATTTGCTGCATAAAGGCCAAACTTTGCTTTTGGTAATGCTTCAATGGCGTCACAACGATTCCAGGTGGTGTCACTTCGGACGGGTAAACAGATGTCACTTCCTGAAGCAACGCCGGGACCGAAAGTTGGACGATGACGGTAGGCTTGACTCGAAGTGTCTCGTGCATGCGCTGTGAAGTTTGGCTTACTGTTCCATTCGCAGCTACAGCTGCAGTACCATCCGGTGTTGCGGCTGCAGCTGCTGCGGGAGCAGCTGCCTTCTTTTTGACCAATACCTGTCCTCGCATCTTCTGCCATTTCGCTGTCTTGTGCCGGGCATGGCAGTGACGCCTCCAATTGGTACATTCCTGGACAGGGACATCGCAGACGTAGCAATAGCAATTTGGACAATGCATGCGATTAGTATCATGATTGTCAGCGGATGCCATGGGTGCAATCACGCAATTTTCTCGAGAATGCGGAAAGTCCGTCAGAGTGTTGGTTCCTGTAGATCCCAGCAAAAAGCAACCATCATCATCCATGCCTTCAGTAGTATCGCTGTTCGGCCGAAAGGCTCTTGCTGCAGCAGAAACGACTGCTACATCGCTTTCTTCAACGCCATTATCATCATCCGATGAATCGGATTCTTCTGAGTCTGCGATATCATTGTTGTTGGTTGCCGTTCTGGATGCAGTAGTAGGACGCGCAGCTGGTTTTCGGTCCGATTCTTCCGAGTCCGAGTAGCGATTCATAGTCAGTGTACTCGTGGGAGAGAATCGTTTATTGGTTTTACGGCTTTTCTGGCGGTTGTTGAGATCCTTGCGGATGGATCTCGATGCTTGGGCGGGTTTGGAGGCAGATGCGGCATTTGCTGGGCGTTTCTTGCTGGCCGTATTAGACGATGGTGAGTTGCTCCCATCGTCTTCGGAATCGGACAAGATAAGAATGGCCCCGTCCTCGTCAATTTCTATAGCAATGGGATTTTGAGGCGGAGGCTCCTCCTCCTCCTCTGAGTCAGACAAAACAATCACTTCGTGTTTTGATGGTGCCATTGCCCTAGTTGCAGTCAGTCGCCGGCGGCAGGCTGGTCTGGTCGAATACTGGGATACAGTAAATTCTTTCTTTCTAACTTTCTTTACGTGTTGACAAACTAAACTTGTCTACTTATGCCATCAGTTAGCAGGCTATGTGATTTCGTTCGTTGCACAGTAAGCTATCTTACTTGCACGAAAGAATAAATCTATTTGAATGCATGTTTTATCCGTTGCCGTCTTCAGATTTTTGGGTGATTGTCATTGTCGTTGTTCTACAGCCTGATAAGCTAGCCCGGGTGGAATCCTTTTTTCCCGACTTTTGTCCCTCCGTTGTTCCGCTCAACCCCAGCTACTTGTAGCTAGCTAGCTTTCACTGAAGCGCCACCCACCAAACGCTCAATCTAGAGCTAACCCAATGAATCTCATCGCCCTGGAGGAGCATGGCAAGGATAGAATGATAATGACTAAGGATGACTATTCTGGTGTCAATGAAACACTTCCAGTAAAATGGAAAACACGTCCTCAAAGTCAAGCGTGAGATCAGTCCTAGCAAAGGAGCTTCACTGCTCTCTTTGGGGCATTCTTTGACTCTGTCTGTTGCAGAGCCAATCTTGTTTCCAAGGATTGTTCCAGTCATTCTTGTCTCTTCCAGCTCTACAAAAGAGGCAGGCCAGTTACAACCATTTATTAGTTGGGGTGCGGCCTAAAGAAAGAAAAGAATTCTGTTTTCATTCATGGTTGTTGCTTCCATGGGGGGCTAAATGTAATTAGCAATGGCAATCCCGCAGGTTTAGCAGTTACCGACCACTTTAGTTTTATGTCCAAGGATATGGCAACCTTCATTGAAAGAAATTGAGTACAACACTTCAAGTGTAGTCACCTCAGTTTTCAAAAAGACACTGTACCGACTGTTGAGCAAGTCTTCCCCAAGAGCTTCAGTTGCTGATCACAAGAGAATGACTTTAGGAGAAAAGTGTCGGCCCCCGACTTGGCAAATGCCTCGGCCATGTTGTTCGCCGACAACCCACAAATCAGATTGGCAAAGCCCTTGGCTTGGAGGGCACACACAGCTTCTGTCCCTAAGAGCTCCTTGTCTACCGAAACCACGTACTGGTCCATAAAGATCAAGTCAAAGTTGCTGCTGTCTGTCAAGACCGATGAGGTTTCACCATTGAATGCCTCCTGAATGTTCCAATTGGGAGCTACACGCATCAATGATCGACCCAGTGCGGGCAGTGTCTCTGGAAGCGCCTCTGGAGGCAACGGTGCGAAACCCGTCTCAATGTCGTTCAGCAGCTCGACAGCAAAATCACCGCCTGACTCCATCGTGCCCATGGTATCAATGCTGTTGGCGCGAGACATGGTCCTTCTTTGACTATTGGTATTCGTACGCGTAGAACGGCGACGTGAATCCGATTCTCGGAAGCCCTTGAAAAGTGTGGAGCTGGGGACCAAGACATACTATGGGGTATCTGTGCGTTCTTCTGAAAAAATGAGGCGAACCCAGTCATCAATCAATGAACGGCGGGTTCTTTTTTTCATTTCTCACCGTAGTTGGTTTTCGTCAAGATGCATCATAACATTGCCTCTACTAGCTAGAAGCTATTACAGTAGCTAGCTAGCTAGTCGATCGTTCGCTTTACCTTGCTTGCCTCATTGTTTGTAACAATGTGCCTACGATGTAACGAAAGCCACCGCAGCTTGGACAACAATGATCAAGCTTACTACCACAGCACGACAGAGCAAAGGACTAAAATGGCGACGAAGACGATTCCTACCACCGTTGCCTTGGGATGAGCGATGGGTCTCCATTTCTTGTTTGATTTGGTTGATGCTACTGCAGCAATGGATGCTTCCGTCGGCCGCCTCCTCGGATGAAGATTTGATCATGGTGAAAGTTCATTCCGTGTCGGGACAATCGTTTCAATTTGATAC
>Ga0163148_10006081_pt1 | contig 11810 bp, 10 predicted proteins | sample OliLakLV19MP7P2_FD_148606 | JGI IMG/M metagenome (GOLD analysis project Ga0163148, IMG submission 148606) | Freshwater microbial mat bacterial communities from Lake Vanda, McMurdo Dry Valleys, Antarctica- Oligotrophic Lake LV.19.MP7.P2 | ecosystem: Environmental > Aquatic > Freshwater > Lake >... | reverse complement strand
CGACCGGCTACACGTTCGACACCATCGCGGTCTACGGTGGGGTTCGTACGAACTACAGCGATACCATCACCTATGGTTGGCTCCAGCGGATCCAGAATTACAACGCGTCGTTCGCCGGCCTCAAGCCGGGCGAGACGCCGAAGGCAAAGAAGACGGGCGTCTACGGCGTCCGCCACGATGGCGAAACCGCAATCGTGGTGACGTTGGGCAACGTCGACCGGACCCAAACCTACGAAACGGCCGACGCGCTGATGGATCTCGGACGCGCGGAGTGCACGTGGGACCTGGCGGCGCGGGGCGACGGTTCGCTCGCGGCGGCGATGGCGATGCCGGCGGCGGCTGAGCTGGACGCCTTCCGCGTCGATTTCGGTGAGCTCCCCACGCAGGTCGGCGCGCACTCCGGCGGGGCCAGCGAACTGCAGCCGCCGACATCGGCGGTCGCCGGCTTCACCCAACTCGACCTGCTCCGCCCGGTCGGGAGCGGCCTCACGAGCTGCCAACTGAAGCTCTCGCGCAGCGCTGAACTGGAGCTGGGACCGTTCGCGGAGGCCAACCTCGGCATCGGACCGTTTCAGTCCCACAACGGCCTCGTCTTGATCAATCACGGTGAGGCGTCCGCCACTGTCCTCTTGAACACCAGCCACACCGGCACGCCGATCGTCGTGTCGCTCGATCCGGGCGAGCGCTACAGCATCCCGCCGTTCAACGGCGCGGAGGTCGCAAACTTCTCGTACAGCATCGAGAATGTGAATCAGACCGAGACGGTCTCGCTGGGCCTGCGAGAGGAGTGGACGTGGAACAAGTCCGGCATCCCCGTCGGACCGAACCCCTTCTGGAGCGCCGCGCTCCAGCACTCCGACGCGATCGGCGAGCAGGCCTTCCGCGTGCATGTGACCGGCAGCGATCCGCAGCCGGGGCGCATGGTGCACGTTTCGCTGCATGATCCGGGAGTCACGGTCGATGCGCCGGATGCTCCGACGGAGACGACCGATCTCACGGCCTTGAGGGTCGAGGCCGCGCGGCCGAACCCGTTCTCCACCGCCACGCACCTCGCGTACACACTGCCGACCCCCGGCGATCTGCGCCTCGAGATCTTCGATCTGAGCGGACGTCGTGTGCAGAGCTTCGAGCGCAAGGCGAGTCCCGCCGGCCCGGGCTTCTTCGATTGGGACGGCGCGGACGCCCACGGACGCGCCGCCGCTCCGGGCGTCTACTTCTTCCGAATGACCCGTGACGGCGCCGACGCGGTCTCGGGGCGAGTCACGCTGATCAGATAGCAGACTGGCCGCCAACGGTCGGGCGCGGCTGAGTGTTGTCCGAAGTCGGGGCAAACGAACGACATCACGGAGTTAGGGGCGCCCGACCTGGAATAGTCGGGCGCTCACGATCTCTCTCCCCCGCAAACGCTCCGGAGGACGTAGGATCCCGGGATGAAGACAACTCCTCCTCGCGATTCAAGCTCCGATTCGGCCCCTGATCTGACCGCTGAGTCGACCGCCGACTCCACCAACGAAACCACCACCGACGGCGCCGCCGACACCAGTCGCGACGCGGTTCCTGGGTTCGCAACTCTCGGGCTCCTCGAACCGCTCGTGGCGGCGATCGTCACGCTCGGGTATGAGGAGCCGACGCCGATCCAGCGCGCGGCGATCCCGGTGCTCCTGAGCGGTAAGGATTTGGTGGGACAGGCCGGAACCGGCACCGGCAAGACGGCGGCCTTCGCCTTGCCGCTCATCCATCGACTGGCCTCAGACCAAGAGCCCCGCACGGGCAAGCCGCGCGGATTCATCTTGGTGCCGACGCGCGAGTTGGCGATGCAGGTGGCCGAGGCGATCCACAAGTACTCCAAGGGATCCGGGCTCGCGGTGGTCCCGCTCTACGGTGGCGCTCCGATGGAGCAGCAGATCCGCGCGCTGCGTCGCGGCGCGGACATCGTCGTGGCGACCCCGGGACGGGCGCTCGATCTCTTGCGGCGCGACACGCTCGATCTGAAGTCGGTCCAGGTGGTCGTCCTCGACGAAGCCGACGAGATGCTCGACATGGGTTTCGCGGAGGATCTCGACGCCATCCTCACCGCGACGCCGAAGACGCGTCAGACGGCGCTCTTCGCCGCGACGATGGCGCCTCGGATCGCGGCGATCGCCGGCCGCCATCTGCGCGAACCGGCGCGCGTGACGATCGAGCGAGAGGCGCGCGCGGCCGGCAAAGTGCCGCGGGTGCGGCAGACCGCGTACATCGTCCCCCGCATGCAGAAGCCGGAGGCGTTGGCGCGGGTGCTCGAATTCGAGAGTCCCGCCTCCGCCATCGTCTTCTGTCGGACCCGACTCGAAGTGGACGATCTGACCGACACGCTGAACGCCCACGGTTACAGCGCCAAGTCACTGCACGGCGGGATGGACCAACGCGACCGCGATCGCGTGATGCAGGGCTTCCGCAGCACGCAGGTCGAGATCTTGGTCGCGACCGACGTGGCCGCGCGCGGACTCGATATCGATCATGTCTCGCACGTGGTCAACTACGACCTGCCGTCCTCGGCCGAGGTCTACGTGCACCGGATCGGACGGACCGGACGGATCGGGCGCGAGGGCGTGGCCATCACGCTGGTCGAGCCGCGCGAAAGCCGGTATCTACGCAGCATCGAGGGGCTGACCCGTCAGCGGATCGAGGTGCTGCGCCTTCCGAGCGCGCACGATCTGCGGGCGCGACGCTTGGAGAATTTGAGCGCGACGCTGCGCGAACGCCTGGCCGCGGGCAAGCTGGAGGAGATGCGCACGATCGTCGAGTCTCTGGCGGCGGAGTTCGACATCTTCGACGTGGCGGCGGCCGCGCTCAGCTTGGTCCATGACGAGTCCGAGCCCGCGGCGGAGTCGACCAACCGGCCGCGAGCGGGGCGCTGAGGGGCGCGTACCCGACTCAGGAGTATGAGTTTTCTAAAGCGCGACTTTGGAATCCTCACACCGTGGACCGAAGATCTGCGTTGCTCATAGCCTCCGTAACATCTCGTGGGCCTTCTGGATACTTGAATCTTGCGCGCCCGGGCCAGCACCACTTTCGGACCCACAACTGTCGAAAGGACGCTGATCGATGAGGCTCGCCATCTTGACGCCGGATCCCGAGTACCTGGAGTACACGGAGTACTCGGACCCGCTCTTCCTACGGTACGAGGAGGTGTTCGGGCGAATCGGCGTCGAGGTGGCCGCCGCGCCTTGGACCGAGCCTCTGCCCGACGGACTGGATGCCGCGGCGCCGATGTTGGCGTGGGGGTATCACCTGCAACTCGACCGTTGGCGACAGGCGTTGGATGCGTGGGAAGCAAGCACCACCCTCGTCAACAGCGCGAACGTGCTGCGCTGGAACACGCGCAAGACCTACCTGACCGAGATGGCGCTGGCCGGCGTTCCGATCGTTCCCACGGTGATGGCTCCGTTGGCGACCCAATCCGAGATCGAGCGCGCCGCCAAACTCTTCAACTCGGATGAACTGGTCGTGAAGCCGCAGGTCTCGGCCGCGGGATTTCGGACGGTCCGGCTGCGGCGCGGCGAGACGCCGAGCGAGATCCTGCCCGACGCGATGATCCAACCGTTCCTGCCCGCCGTGAACGGCGACGGAGAACTCTCGCTCTTCTTCTTCGGCGGGCGCTTCGCCTACGCCGTGCGGAAGGTGGCGGCCGCGGGCGAGTTCCGCGTGCAGCCGCACTACGGCGGAACGCTCTCACTCTTCGAACCGACGGAGGAAGCGCTCGAGACGGCCGCACTCGCGGTGGCGGCAGCTCCGGAACCGGTCACCTACGCCCGCGTCGATCTGGTCCGAGGCTGGGACGGTCAGCCTCTCCTCATGGAGTTCGAGGCGATCGAGCCCGACCTCTACTTCCATCTCGCCCCGGATGGCGGGTTGGCCTACGCACAGGCGGTCGTGTCGGCGGTTTCCGCCGCTCGCGCCTAGAAGACGAGCAACTGACAGACAGGCGGATCGGCCGGTATATTTCAGCGTCGGCCGCGCTCGGATTCCGCGGTTCCGGCGTCACCTCGGATGATCGGAGTCAGTCCCCATGCCGCTCATGCCCCCCATCCATCTCGCGAAGTGGATCGAAGAGAACCGCGATCTGCTCAAACCGCCGGTCGGCAACAAGATGATCTGGCAGGACGCGGAATTCCTCGTGATGGCGGTGGGCGGCCCGAACGCGCGGAAGGATTTCCACGTCGAAGAGGGCGAGGAGTTCTTCTATCAAGTCGAGGGCGACATCGTCCTCCAGATCGTCGAAAACGGCGAGATCCGGGATATCCCGATCCGTGAGGGGGAGATGTTCCTGCTCCCGGCGCGCGTGCCGCATTCGCCGCAGCGTCCGCCCAACACGGTCGGCCTGGTCATCGAACGGAAACGCCGCGCAGGCGAGAACGACCACCTGCGCTGGCTGTGCGAGAACTGCGGCGAACTCCTCTTCGACGCGAGCTTCGAGATGACCAGCTTGGGCAACCAGCTCGAACCGGTCATGCGCGACTTCTGGTCGGACGAAGCGAAGCGAACCTGCCAGGCGTGCGGCGTCGTCATGCAACCGCCTGAGCCGGTCGCGCCCAGGTCTTGAAGGCAGTGTTGAAGTCAGTCTTGAAGCCGGCCTTGAAGATCGATCTCCATACGCACGTCCTTCCGAAGACGTGGCCCGATCTCCGCGAACGATACGGCTACGGCGGATTCGTGCAGTTGGACCACTTCGAGCCCTGCCGCGCACGCATGGTCATCGATGGAAAGGCCTTCCGCGAGATCGAGGACAACTGCTGGGATCCGGCGCGGCGCCTGACGGAGTGCGACGAGTTGGGCGTCGACGTGCAGGTGCTCTCGACCGTCCCGGTGATGTTCAGCTACTGGGCCCAGCCTGCGGACGGCCACGACCTCGCGCGACTCCTCAACGACGACCTCGCGTCGGTCGTGCGCGCGAACCCCAAGCGATTCGTCGGACTCGGCGCGGTTCCGCTGCAGTCGCCCGATCTCGCGATCCCCGAGCTCGAGCGGTGTGTGCGCGAACTCGGACTGGCCGGCGTGCAGATCGGCTCGCACGTCAACGCCTGGAATCTCGACGCACCGGAGCTCTTCCCGTTCTTCGCGCGCGCCAGTGAATTGGGCGCCGCGGTCTTCGTCCATCCATGGGACATGCTCGCGCCGGAGCGAATGCCGAAGTACTGGCTGCCCTGGCTCATCGGCATGCCGACCGAATCGGCGATCGCGATCGCGTCGATGCTCTTCGGCGGCGTCTTCGAACGATTGCCGGCCCTCCGCATCTGCTTCGCGCATGGCGGCGGCAGTTTCGTCGGGATCCTGGGACGGCTGGAGCATGGCTTCGAGGCGCGTCCCGATCTCGTCGCCGTGGCGAATCCGCATCCGCCTTCGAAGTATCTGGGCAAGTTCTTCGTCGATTCGCTGACGCACGATGCCGCGATGCTGCGCCGCCTGATCGAATTGATCGGCGCGAACCGGATCGCGTTGGGCTCGGACTATCCGTTCCCGCTCGGGGAGGCTCGCCCCGGCGAGCTGATCGAGGCGATGACCGACCTCACGAGCGCGCAGCGGGAGTGCCTGTTGTTTCGCAGCGCGGCCGAGTTCCTGGGGAGAGCGCCGGAGTCGTTCCAATGAGTTCGAGCTTCGATCCGTCGGAAGCCTGGGCGCTCGAACAGGACGCGTCCGACCCGCTCGCTCCGCTGCGCGAGGAGTTCGAGCAGCCGACCGACGCGAGCGGCGAGCGATGGGTCTACCTGTGCGGCAATTCGCTCGGACTGATGCCGCGGCGCGTGCGCGAGTTGATGACGCAGGAGCTCGACGACTGGTCTCGTCTCGCGGTCGAAGGCCACATGGACGGCCGCACGCCCTGGTACTCGTATCACGAGAACTTCCGCGAACTCGGCGCGCGACTCGTGGGCGCGCGAAGCGGCGAAGTCGTCCTCATGAACTCGCTCACCGTGAACCTGCACCTGATGATGGTCTCGTTCTATCGGCCCGAGGGACGTCGGCGAAAGATCGTCTTGGAAGACGCAGCGTTTCCTTCGGACACCTATGCCGTGGCTTCGCATCTCCAGACGCGCGGTATCGAGCCCGGAGACGGCGTGCTGCGTCTCTCGCCCGCACCCGGCGAATCGTGCCTCACGAACGAGGCGATCGAGCGCACTTTGGCTGATCACGGTGACGAGATCGCGTTGGTGCTGCTGCCCGGCGTGCAGTACTACACCGGCCAGCGACTGGACATGGCGCGGATCACCGCCGCCGCGCACCGCATCGGCGCCATCGCCGGTTTCGACCTGGCGCATGCCGTCGGCAATGTCCCTCTGGCGCTGCATGACTGGGACGTCGACTTCGCCGCCTGGTGCTCCTACAAGTATCTGAACGGCGGGCCCGGCGCGGTAGCCGGCTGTTTCGTGCACGAACGTCACGGCGCCCAGCTCTCGCTTCCACGCTTCGCCGGATGGTGGGGCAATGATCCCGCCACGCGCTTTCGCATGCACCTGAACGAGCAGTTCGTCCCTCGCGCGGGCGCCGAAGGCTGGCAGATCAGCAATCCGCCGATCTTCTCGCTCACGCCGCTCCTCGCCTCGCTCGCTCAGTTCGATCGCATCGGCATGGAGCCGCTTCGCCAGAAGTCGCTCCGACTGACGGGTTACCTCGAGTCGCTGGTCGGCCGACTGCCTTCGACCCAACTTTCGCTCATCACGCCGAGTGATCCCGAGCAACGCGGCTGCCAACTCTCGCTCCTCATCCCCGAAGGCGCGCGCGCCGCGTTCGACGCCATTCGTGCGCGCGGGATCTTGCCCGACTTCCGCCAGCCCGACGTCATCCGCATGTCGCCCGCACCGCTCTACAACTCGTTTCACGACGTGTGGCGCGCCGGCACCGCGCTGGTCGAGGTGCTGGGTGGCTGAAGCAGCGCGGCCGACAGCAGTGCGGCCGACGTTCGTGATCGCAGGCGGCGGCCTGGTCGGCTCGATGCTCGCGGCCTTCCTCGGTCGAGCGGGATATCGGGTCGAGCTATTGGAGCGTCGCGGCGATCCGCGCGGCGGACAGATGGAGGCGGGCCGCAGCATCAACCTGGCGATCTCGGCGCGCGGACTGAACGCGCTGGCCAAGCTGAAGCTCGACGACCGACTCTTGTCGCTGGGCGTGCCGCTCTTCAAGCGCGCGATCCACTCTCCGACCGGCTCGATCGCCTCTCAGCCGTATGGGATCGGGGATCAGGCGATCTATTCGTTCTCGCGGTCGGAGTTGAATCGGGCGCTGATCCAAGCGGCGGGCGAAGCGCCCAACGTCCAACTGCAGTTCGGGCGGAGGTGCCTCGAGGTCGATGTCGCGGCTGGGTCGATCACGCATGTCGACGCCGCGACCGGGGGCGACATGCGTACAGATGAGGGCATCGTCATCGGCGCCGACGGCGCGTTCTCGTTCGTGCGCGCCGCGCTCCAGAAGCGAGAGCATCAGGAGTACGCGCAGAGTTACCTCGAGCACGGCTACAAGGAACTCTTCATCCCGACGCGGCCCGACGGCTCCGCCGCGCTCGACGTGAACTGCATGCACATCTGGCCGCGCGGCCGTTTCATGATGATGGCGATGGCCAATCTCGATGGTTCGTTCACCGTCACGCTCTATTTGCCCCGCACCGGAGAGAACGGCTTCGATCGACTCATGACCCGCGATGCGGTCGACGCTTTCTTCCGCCGCGAGTTTCCCGACGCCGTGCCGCTCATGCCGACCCTGCACGATGACTTTTTCGGCAATCCGATCGGCGCGATGGTCACGATCCGCACCTATCCCTGGCGTTCGAGCGACAAGGTCGTGCTGATCGGCGACGCCGCGCACGCCATCGTCCCTTTCTACGGCCAAGGCGCGAACTGCGGCTTCGAAGACTGCCTCGAGTTCATCGCGCAGCTCGAGCAACTGAAACAGAGCCCAGGAGATCTCGAACGCGCCTTCGAGGAGTTCCAGCGCATCCGCAAGCCGAACGCCGAGGCGATCGCCGACCTCGCGCTCGAGAACTTCAACGAGATGCGCGACCACGTCGCGTCGCGCAGATTCCTCTGGAAGAAACGGTTCGAGAAGCTCCTCGCGCAGTTGTTGCCCGGCTGGTACCGGCCGCTCTACCCGATGATCGCGTTCTCGCTCATCCCCTACGCCGAAGCTCGCGCCCGCGCCGTTCGACAGGCCCGGACGCTGCGTCGGATCGGCGCCAGCATGGGCGCGCTGCTCGTGCTACTCATCACCTGGCTCGTACTGAGGTAACCGTGGTCCCGCTCACCTACCCGTCGTATCTGGAACTCGAACGACTGCTCGACCTCCAGCATCCAAAGTCCGATCCCGAAGAGCACGACGAGTTGCTCTTCATCGTGATCCACCAGACCTACGAGCTCTGGTTCAAGCTGCTCCTGCACGAGACGAGCAAGGTCATCCGCGATCTGAACGGCAACGATCTCTTCGGCGCGATCTCCACGTTCAAACGCATCCGCACGATCATGAAGACGCTCGTCGGGCAGTTGGACATCTTGGAGACGATGACGCCGCTCTCGTTCTCGTCGTTCCGCAACCGACTCGACACAGCGTCGGGCTTCCAGTCGTATCAGTTCCGCGAACTGGAGTTCATCTTCGGCTACAAGCGCGCCAGTCGCGCCCCATCGGACGATGACCCCGGCAAGGTCACGCTCGAGCGCCGCTTGGCCGAGCCGTCGGTCGTCGACGCTTTCTATCGGCTGCTCGCCCAACGCGGAGCGAGCATCCCCATCGAGATGCTGGAGAAGGACGTCCGCCTCGCCACCCAGCCCGACGAGCGCGTACAGGACGAGGTCTTCCGTCTGTACAAGACGCAGCCTGAGCTGGTCATCCTCTTCGAATCGATGGCCGACTTCGACGAGGGCATGCAGGAATGGCGCTACCGCCACGTCAAACTGGTCGAGCGCACCATCGGCGCCAAGAGCGGGACCGGCGGGTCGGCGGGGGTCGATTTCTTGAAGCAGTCGTTGTTCAAACCGCTGTTTCCGGACCTGTGGGCGGTGCGGCATCGGATGTAGTAGTCAGACGTGCGCCCCGCACGTCTGACCTCCCCTACGACGCTCACACCTACCACCCAACCTGAGGCCCGAGCCCTAGACCGTCGCGATGATCTTCAACTCTATCGCGATCGCCGTCGGGAGCGCCCCGACCTCCACCGTGGTCCGAGTCGGTTGGTTCGTCGTGAAGTACTCCGCGTAGACACGATTGAAGGCCGCGAAGTCGTTCTCCATGTCCGTGAGGAAGACGGTCACGTCGACGATCTGGTCCCAACTCGAGCCGGCGTCCTCCAGGATCGTGCGCACGTTGGCCATCACCTGGTGAGTCTGCTGCACGATGTCGTGCGAGATGACGGCGCCTGAAGCGTCGGTGATGTTGCCGGGGATCTCGTCGGGGGCGGGTGCGCTGGCGGGTGCGCTAGGTGCGCCATGTGTGTCGGGCCTGCCGGGCGCGCTAGCCGCGGCGGTTGCTCCTGGTGCGCCGACCCCCCGCTTCCGCGAGCCGATCCCGGACAGAAAGAGCAGATTCCCGACACGCCGCGCGTGCGGATAGGCGCCGACCGGTTTCGGCGCGCGTTCGGAACGAGTTTCGTCATTCGCCATGCATCAACCTCACGCAGCGACCGTCCTCTACATCCTCCGCCGCGACTCAACGATCGTGTCGCTTGTGAAAAATGGTGCAACTATTGCCGGCAACAGTTGCACCATTTTTCACAAGCCATCTGACGATGGATCCACGGTCTCGGATCGCCTCAGCACTGTCGGCCGCGTCACTACAGCTTCACACACCCATTTTTCGGCTCGGTGAAGAACCGAATCGCTTCGTCGTCTGCGAGTTCGATGGCGTGGGCTTCGTCGCGGAAGGGCATGACGGTGACGACGGGGCCGAAGATCTCTTCTTGGTCAGCTGATGGGTCGTGAAGTACTCGGCATCCACCCGACTGGACGCCGCGAAGTCGCGCTCCATGTCCGTCAAGAAGACCGTCACACCCACGATCTTCTCCCAACTCGAGCCCGCGTCCTCCAGAATCGCCCGCACATTCGTCATCACCTGATGCGTCTGCAGCACGACGTCATGCGCAATGACCTTGCCCGCCGCATCGACCACGTTCCCCGGTGTCTCCTCACTCCCCGACCCACCCGCAGCGCATGCGAAATCCTCGGGAGGAACGTACGGAGCGGCTCGACGATCGCCTCGCGCTTCCAAGCGGACCGGATGCTGTCCGCGCAGTCAGCGACGGTCAATCGAATTGTGGTCGGCGAATTGTGGTCGGCGCGAGAGAGGCGCCGAACTAGCCGCGGCGACCGATCCACGCTCCCTCGCGAGAACTCAGTTGGCGTCCAAAGCAAGCACCACCCGGGCCATACCGGTCAGCAGAACCGCGTGTTCCTCGCTCGACTCGGGCTCGAACTCCTTCGACGCGAACGCGAACACTCGCGCCCCCGCGATTAGACATCGATCGGCCAGGTCACCGTCGATCCTTCGGAAGGCGTCCGACGCCAGCGCGAGCACGGAGAGCGCGAGCCCATACTCGTACTCGATGTCTGACTTGGTCGCGACCATTCCCTTCACTGATCCGTCCCGCTGGGTCGACGCCAGCAAGTACTCGAGTTCTCGCCGCGTCGGAACCAGGAGTTCACGTCCTCCGTCCGCGATCAAGTACTCCAATGCTCCCTCTTCCATATGGAGCGCGTACTTCCAGTCGTGCTCCTCCCAGTCCACCCAGTCGCCGTGAGACCAAGAGAGCGCATGGATCCACAATCCTCGTTGCGGGTCATAGAATCCGCCCTGGTCCGCCGGAAGCACCGCCTGCTTCACCAGGGCTCGCAAACAGTCTCGGCGATTCGCCGAGGGGACGCCGCGGTCCAGCCAACCCGACTCGCGATGCAGCGCCAGCGACCAGAGTGCCGCCCCCACTTCGTACGATCCCTTGAACGGCGCCTGCGTCTGCAGATTGCCCGCGCGATCCACGCTGCGATACGCGAAAACCGCACCCGTCTTCGCTTCGTTATCGAGATAGAAGTCGCGCCCGGGGATGTCCCGTCCGCCGTTGAAAGTCGGCGACGGTCCGGGTGCGAGAACATCTACGCGACAGCTTCCTCGATGTCTACATCTTGGGGTCTGACGGTTCGCTTCAGGGCCTCGATGAGTCGGGGCATTTGCTGATGACCTCGGATGCGGCGGAACTTCTTCTGCGCCTCGAGTGCCGCCGTCACGGCCCAACGAAGCGCCATCGACCCGCTCCGCCACCGCTTCACGTTCCTCGCGCTGCGCTCCAACGATCCCTGTACGTTCTCGATCGGATTCGTCGAACGAAGCGTGCGCCAGAGCGCGTCCTCCAGACCCAACCGCGTGACGGTGAGCGTCTCCGCCAGCCCCTCTTCCAACGAAGCTGCGGCGCCCGGATGCGTCACCTTCAACCGCGTGGCCAAACGCTCCAGCCTTTGCAGCGCCTTCTTCGCGTCTCGGCACGCGTAGGCGGCCAGCATCTCCTTCTTCACCCACCCTTGCTGCTCTCGCGGAAGGTGTTCGAGCACGTTGCGAAGCTTGTGCACCTGGCAGCGCTGCACCACCGCCCACGAGCCGAAGACCTCTCGAACCGCCTTGCGCAGCCCCTTGCCTCCGTCGATCACGATCAACCGTCGCTCCTCGATCGAGAGCCCGCGATCGACCAGATCGCTCAACAACCGACGGCAGAGCACCGCGTTCTCCGTACTCCCCTCCGCGATCCCCAGCACCTGTTTCGTGCCGTCAGACGCGATGCTTCTGATCACGATCAGAAGATGCTCGCCGAA
>Ga0163148_10006080_pt1 | contig 11812 bp, 8 predicted proteins | sample OliLakLV19MP7P2_FD_148606 | JGI IMG/M metagenome (GOLD analysis project Ga0163148, IMG submission 148606) | Freshwater microbial mat bacterial communities from Lake Vanda, McMurdo Dry Valleys, Antarctica- Oligotrophic Lake LV.19.MP7.P2 | ecosystem: Environmental > Aquatic > Freshwater > Lake >... | reverse complement strand
GAAATCTCGGCGAAGTGATGAAAGAATCTGCCAGTACGGCGCTCAGTTTGATTCGAGCGAATAATGAAAAGCTAAATATTCCCAGTGAATGTTTTGAAAATTATAATGTCCACTTGCACGTACCGGAAGGCGCGATTCCAAAGGATGGTCCTTCGGCGGGGATTACAATGTTGGCGGCGTTGACTTCGGCATTTACCAAACGTCCGATAAAGCCATTTTTAGCGATGACGGGGGAAATTACCTTGCGCGGAAAAGTGCTGCCCGTAGGCGGAATTAAAGAAAAAATCTTGGCTGCGAAGCGCGCGGGTATGAAGGAAATTGTGCTGTGTAAAGATAATCAAAAGCACGTCGCGGATATTAAAGAAGATTATATCAAAGGTTTGCAATTTCATTATGTGAATCGGATGGAGGATGTATTGAAGGCGGCGTTGCAGGGAGACTAAGAGACTTAGTGAAGGAGAGACCAAGTGAAAGGAAATGGTTTTACGTTAAGCGGAGGCTGGCTCGTAATTTACTTTCAGCAATTGGGAAGCTTGTAATTCTAATATAGCATACGATTTACCGGTCTTATCTGCAAATTCTATTAAGAACCAGCCATCGTCAAATGTTTCCAATACGGTACCAATAGCGCCTTGTTGGACTTTTTGTTCCAGTATTGGATGTGTGATAACCACTACGTCTAATTCATTTAAATTACTATCTGTTTGCATAAATATTCCCGTTTACAAAATATAACAAGTTGTTAGCCTCGGAAAGTTCTCTTCTAAACGAATTATCCAGCCGGTTCGTATAATTGCAGTATTTTTCTCTTTTTCTATACTAAAATCTACCTGCCATAATGTGCCGTGCCGAATAGTGCTTACAAGTTTAGCTTCATTTAGCAAAATATTTACAAAAATTTGTTCTATTAACCAATCAATGTCTGCTGATGTAATATTTAATCGCTTTTGAAAAACGTAGGCTTTGTGTTTTCCAGTGGGATGTTCAAAATTAAGACTATACCCAATCAACTTTTCTTCATCAATAAAAGCATCTGCTGCATTGGGTAATATCGTTACATCCATCTTTCAAAATTAAGCAAAAAACTTGAGAAACAAAACTTGACATCTTTCCTTTCAAAATCTGTAACTTTGAATAACATCCTTCCCAAATGACGGCAATATTAGACCGACAAAATATAGAAGGCTATCTTGATATTCAATTACCATTTAATATGACGGATGAAGAATTTTTCCTTTTTTGTCAAATAAATGGCGATTTGAAGTTGGAAAGAGATTCAAAAGGTAATATTTTAATTATCTCACCTTCAGGACTTAGAACAGGCAATTTCAACTCAAAAGTTGGAGCAAAATTAGAAATTTGGAACGACACATACCAGTTAGGTATAACAGGTGATTCTAACACAGGCTTTTACTTACCCAATGGTGCGATGCGTGCGCCGGATGCTTCTTGGACATCTAACGAGCGATTAAGCCAGTTTACAGAGGAAGAATTGGAGAAATTTCCTTACGTATGCCCGGAGTTTGTGATTGAGATCCTTTCGCCTTCCGACAGTTTGAAGAAAACTAACGCCAAAATGGTAGAATACATCGAAAATGGTGCCTTACTCGGCTGGCTGCTTGACCGCAAAAAAAAGACAAGTTTTTATCTATCGAGCTGATGGCAGTGTGCAACATTTGAAATCCTTTGACGAGCCGCTTTCCGGTGAAGATGTGTTGCCGGGTTTTGAGTTGAAATTGAGTAGTTTTAAGTAATTCCCTCCGAAAAGATTGAACATTCAAAAAGATAAAACCTTCCTTACAGTATGCTATCCAGTGTAGGCCTCCTTGTAAAGTGAATATTTTATTTCAATAAGAGACTTCAAAAATTTTCAAAAGTTAATTTTTAAGTAATTATATTATTTATGAAAACTAAATATATTTTATTACAATCAATAAAATTTATCCTACTTTTCGTTTTTCCACTGTTATTGGGTAGCCAAGTGGGCACTCAATCCTTGCCGGAGGGTTACACAGCTCAAAATATGCAAGTAATCGGTTATAGCGACCTCAATAATCGTCCTGCTTTTAAATTAAGTATTAAAGAAGTAAATGGGCGATGGTATCTTTACACGGGGCATACGTATCATTCGGGGTGGACTATTTTGGACGTTACAGAGCCTGCGAAACCTGAAGTGGTAAAGTTTATCGAAGGTCCTGCTAATACATGGACGTTGCAAATGGAATTGCATGATACGATTATGATTACTGCTTTGGAAAAAATTTTTCCCAATTTTGGTGGCAATAAAAAGCCGTTTACGGAAGGCGTTTATATCTGGAGTTTGAAAGACGCTTTGAATCCTAAACTTTTAGGGCATTATAAAACCGGTGGTAATGGTACGCATCGCAACTTTTACAACGGGGGCAAATACATACACCTTGCGGCTGGAATGCCCGGATTTAAAGGAAATATTTATGTAATTGTGGACATTTCCAATCCTTCGCAGCCCAAAGAAGTGTCTCGCTGGTGGGTGCCCGGACAAAAAAATACCGAAAAGGAGCATCATTATGTAGAAGGAAATAATAACACAGCTGCTCCAACATTACATCCGTCCCATGTATTTTGTGGCTCGGATGCAGAAGTATCGCTACACGGTCCGCCGTATGTAATAGATACCTTGGCATTTCTTCCTTATGGCGCTGCGGGTATGATAATTCTAAATATTAAAGATATAAAAAAGCCTAAACAAATTGGGCGACTTGATTTCAGTCCGCCTTTTCACGACCGGTTTGGGGTGCATGGCGTGCTTCCTGTTATGAATAAAAAATTGGCTTATGTCAATTCGGAAGATGTATCTTATGGCAAAGGTCCGTTGCCACACGCTTCCATTATTGATATATCCGACTTGACCAAACCAAAGCTGCTTTCGATTTTGCCAAGACCACTGGATGAAAACGGCGTTGATTTTAGACAAAAACCGGGTTGGTCAGGACCTCATAACTTGAACCATTTACAACATAATCCAGCTGTGCAAAAACAGGATAGTTTATTATATCTAACTTATTTTAATGCAGGACTTCGCGTATTCAATGTGGCGCATCCAGAACAGCCGCGTGAAGTAGGCTATTTTATGCCACCACCGCCTGCCAAGCGTTTCGGACCCATGCCAGAAGGGGAATTGGTATTACAAACCGAAGATGTGCTGGTTGACCGGAGAGGATATATTTACATTTCAAATAAAAATCAAGGCGTTTGGATATTAAAAATGGGTGATAAGACTGAATGAACATTTTGAAATTAAATTTTTATTTCTTATTTATACTTCTACAACATTCCAATTCCATCCTCTTTTCAATCAAAATCCAAACTGCCGCGCATTCTCTTGACTACGGCAATACTAATTTACATAATTGATTAAAAGTTAGCATTTTAAATTAAATCTATTTTTTTAATACAATTTCATCCTGAAAATATTAGTGCTCGCTAACTGAAAATTTGTAGCTTGTCCTTTGAAGCCAAATTTTTTTAGGATATTTTACGATTTGACCGATTATTCTCTTTGCGACGCAGCCTAATCATCTCTCTTTTGAATATATCTATCAACGAACGAACCCGTCTGATAACTATCTTGGTAAAGTATTGAAACACACGCTTATCATCTTGATAATTAGAATCCCACACGCTATTCTAACCAAGTGAAATATTTGATATATGGTTGCTGTTTTTTGCAATTATAATAGAATTTCTATTTATTTATTTATTTATTTATTTATTTATTTATTTATTTATTTATTTATTTATTTATTTATTTATTTATTTATTTAAATCTAAAATTTGTCTGGTAAACGTTACAAAACACGCACGGAACATCCTGTTCCAACCTTTTATTTTATTGATGATTTTAATGGCGGGGACACAAGCGTATGCGCAAGACCGCACCATCACCGGAACGGTAACGGAGGAAAACGGGCGCGCATTACCCGGCGTTACGGTCATTTTCAAAAACAGTAATATCGGAACGGCGACGGATAATGATGGAAAATTCAGCATCAACGTTCCGAGTTCTGCCACGACTTTGACTTTTTCTTCTACTGGTTTTGAAACGACAGATGTGGAAGTTCCAGCCTCTGGTGTGCTTAATGTGAATAATACCATTTTCAATCAATGACGACGTATGTTTTTTACATTAGTATGCTGTTTTCCAATGTGTTCTGGTATCTGGCATCTGACTTCTGGCATCTAAATTAGTATAATACGCTTTTTGGACCCACGACTTTTCAAGATTTGGACAATGGCGGCTCGGCGATGGAAAATATTAAGCAAGAATTTTCGCCAGCATTCGTTACGGATTTGAATGTAGACTATAATTTTACAGACAAAGTCGCGCTTTCGATTGGTGTAAATAACGTATTCGATATATTGCCTTCTTGGGAATTAAACGCACTAAATCCTGCCGGGCAAGCGGTTTTGGACGATGCCACCGCCAAAAGTTTATTGGAAGGTTTTCTTGCCTTCAGCGGCAGATACCGGATTTTGTTGTACAATGGCTCGCAATTCAGCCAGTTAGGCACTATTTTTAATGCGAATTTGAATATTAAGTTTTAATTTTTCTTCGGCACGGGTTCATGTCTCCAGACATGAACCCAATATCACAGCGTCTCCTGACGCTCAGGGAAAATTGGCAGTCCGCGTGGCTGCCAATTTTTATATGATTTCCTCTCCTTACACGCCCGTATCGCATTAATTGGAACGCGGATGATCCCGCCGTATGGCAGGACGGATTTTTTCGCTTCTTCGCCGTAAATTGCAAACATCTGACAACGTCCGCACGTATCAAACACTAATTATCAATAAATTTTTTATACATTTTGAAATATGGAGTGGCGGCTGCCTGGCAAATCCCCCGGAAGATGAGTGTGCTTGAGCCAGTGGCTCAAACAGCGTGTGCCAGTTGGAGTTGCCTAGCGTTTTTTGACTTTTTGTTCCCGCCATGCGGCGGGAACAAAAAGTTACAAAACTCAAGTGCAAAGAAAAAACTCAAAATAATTTATTAAAATCCAAGCCCACGCCTCTGAGATGGTTGTCGGACAGATTTGATTTTTTTATGTCAAAAGCTACAAAACTCTGATGTAAAGGGTTTTTGGTTAAAGAAAAAAGCCTAAAATAAAATCCGTGTGAATCCGCCCAATCCGCGTCATCCGCGTTCCAATTAATGCCCTAAGTGTGCGCACATAACACCAATGAAAAATCATTTTCTACACTCCAAATTCTTTCTTAGATTACATTCCCATAATACTAAAACATCCTAACACTAAAACACCGTACCATGAAATTTAAACTTTTACTCACATTCATAGCTGTACTCACAACATTTGCATCACACGCCCAAGGCACCCGCCTACTCCGCCAGCCCACCGTCAGCGACCAATTCATCGCCTTCATCTACGCCGATGATATTTGGATGGTCAATCGCGAAGGCGGCGATGCGCGACGCATGACCAGTTTTGAAGGCAGCGAAAGTTTCCCACATTTCTCACCTGATGGAAAAATGTTGGCGTTCACCGGGCAGTACGATGGCAATACCGACGTGTTTGTCATTCCAACCGAAGGCGGCGAACCCAAACGTTTGACGTGGCATCCGAGCGCAGACAACGTGCAAGGCTGGACACCCGATGGAAAGGAAGTCGTTTTTCAATCCTCGCGCGAAAATGTGCCTACGAAAATTGTGAAATTTTATACCATTGGCATGAACGGCGGTTTGGCAAAACCGATGGCAATTCCACAAGCAGCGTATGGCGAAATTTCTGAAGATGGAAACCACGTCGCGTACCAGCCCATCACTTTTTGGGACCCAGAATGGCGCAATTATCGCGGCGGACAAGCTATGCCGATTTGGATTTTGGATATGAAAACATACACTTTGAAACGCACCCCGCAAACCGACCGCGAGCGACACACCGACCCCGTTTGGCACGATGGCAAAGTGTATTTTTTATCGGAACGCGATTATGCGAACAACGTCTGGTCATTCGACCCAAAAAACGACCAATTGCAACAAATCACGCGCCACGCCGATTTTGATGTGAAAAGTCTCGATGCCTGCAAAGACCGAATCGTGTATGAACAGGCGGGTTATTTGCATCTCTTAGACCCAAAAACAAATACAGCTAAACAATTGACAATCAATGTGCGCGGTGATTTCAACTGGGCACGGCCACGCTGGCAAGATGTGAAACCAACCCAATTACAAAATGCGTCGCTGTCTCCCACCGGCAAACGCGCTTTGTTTGAATATCGAGGTGAAATCTTCACCGTTCCAAAAGAAAATGGCGATGGACGAAATCTAACGAATACTTCCGGCGCAGCAGATCGCTACCCGACGTGGTCGCCGAATGGGCAGCAAATTGCGTGGTTTTGTGATGAAGGTGGCGAGTATCAACTGATAGTGGCTGACCAATTTGGACAAAATAAAAAGACCATTAAAATTCTTAATCCGACTTTCTTTTTCAAACCCGCTTGGTCGCCCGATGGAAAAAACATCGCTTTCACGGATACCGATTACAATTTGTGGTACGCCAATATCGCTTCCAGTGTTGTAAAAAAAGTGGATACGGAACGCTTTGCGCATCCTAATCGTTCGATGAATCCTGTCTGGTCGCCTGATAGCAAGTGGATTACGTATGCGAGATTATTAGATAATCAATTCAAAGCCATTTTTGTCCATAATATTGAAGCCGGAAAGTCCACGCAAGTCACCGACGGTTTATCCGACGCGATTTCGCCCGTTTGGGATGAAAGTGGGAAATATTTATATTTTTTGGCGAGTACGGATTTTGGTTTGAATACCGGCTGGCTGGATATGAGTGCTTATAATCAACCGATTACCAGAGGTTTATACGCCATTGTATTATCAAAAAATGAACCTTCGCCGCTAATGCCGCGCACGGATGACGAGGAGGAAACGAAAAAAGACGAGAAAAAAGATTCCACGAAAGTGAAAGTCACGATTGATTTTGAAAAAATTGACCAACGCATTATCACGTTGGACGTGCCGTTGCGAGATTATCAAGGTTTGGCGGACGGTCCGCGGGACCACGTTTTTTTCTGGGAAAGTGTGCCGAATCAGGAAGGTTTTACCTTGCATCGTTATAGTTTTAAGGAGCGCAAAGCCATTGAGTTTTTAAAACCCGTGCAATCCGTCGTCACTTCGCACGACCGCAAGCAATTGCTCTACCGTAGCGGCGATACTTGGGGCATTGTGAAATCAAACGAAGCAGCTCCCAAAATGGGCGACGGCAAATTGAAATTAGAATTGAAGGTAAAAATTGACCCGCCTGCCGAGTGGAAGCAGATTTACAAAGAAGGTTGGCGTTATATGCGTGACTTTTTGTATGTGAAAAACACGCACGGCGCACCGTGGAAGGATGTTTATAATTGGTACAGTCCGTGGCTTGACCATGTGCGGCATCGGACGGATTTGAATTATGTGGTGGACATCATGAGCGGCGAAATTGCAATTGGGCATTCGTATGTAAGTGGCGGCGATTTTCCAGACGTAAAACAAGTAAATGTCGGTTTGCTGGGCGCGGATTTAGAAGAAGTAAATGGTTTTTATCGCATTAAGAAAATTTATAATGGTGAAAATTGGAATCCTGAACTGAAAGCACCGCTCTCTGGTCCGGGCATTGACGTGCGCAAAGGCGATTATTTATTGGAGGTGAATGGCGTTGCCTTGAAAGTGCCGACGAATCCCTACAGTTTGTTGGAAGGCACTGCGAATAAACAAGTACGCATCAAGGTGAATGGCACGACTTCCCTTGACGGTGCGCGCGCAATGACGGTCGTACCAGTTGCGAGTGAAACCGCGCTCCGCTCGCGGGATTGGGTAGAAAGCAATCGGCGCAAAGTGGCGGAATTATCGGGTGGAAAACTGGCGTATGTTTACATTCCCAACACGGGTAATCCGGGCTACACGTACTTCAATCGGTATTATTTTGCGCAGCAAGACAAGAAAGGCGCGGTCATTGATGAGCGCAACAACGGCGGCGGCTCGGCAGCCGATTATATGGTGGACATCATGGCTCGCAAACTGCGCGGCTATTTCAACAGCAACGCCAATGACCACCGCCCGTTCACCACGCCCATGTCGGGCATTTGGGGTCCGAAAGTGATGATTGCCAATGAGCGTTCCGGTTCCGGCGGCGATTTGTTGCCCTACTTGTTCAAAGACATGAAAATTGGTCCGCTGGTGGGTACGCGCACATGGGGCGGTCTGGTAGGTACCTGGGATACGCCGTCGTTTGTGGATGGCGGTCGCATGGTCGCGCCGCGCGGCGGTTTTTATGATGCCAATGGCAATTGGGCGGTCGAAGGCGAAGGCATTGCTCCCGATATCGAAGTGCTACAAGACCCGGCTGCGGTCATCAAAGGCGGCGACCCGCAGCTCGAACGCGCCGTGCAGGAAGCGCTGAAGCTGTTGAAAACGGAAGGTGTGGAGTTGAAGGCGGAGCCAGCCGCACCGAATCGTTATAAAAGACCGAAGAGTAAGTAAAAATCTTCGTAAAATAATTTCAAGAGCCATCTATAGAGTTATAGATGGCTCTTTTCATTTTAAAATAGACTATCATTTTTCTATAATTGTCATTTATAAAATTGCGAATGCCTCCTGCAATGTTGAAATCGTAGCCCGCAACTTTGCGCTACCCCTTCGCAACTTTGCGCGACCCTCTCACAATATTGTAATTGTAGTTTGCAAATTTTTAGGAAACCATTTCCTTTCAGTAGATAAGCTTAGAAAAATAAATGTTGAAAAAATCAACAAGCATATTGGCTTTTTAAATGAATTATTTATATTTGTTTCATTATTGTAGACGCGGCAACGACGAGCATTACGCCCTGTTTCATTACTGAAAAAACAAACCCTAATAACACATGACAAATCCTACCTGTACCATTCTGATTCCAATAATTCTGGTTCATTTTATAGCAGATATAAACGCAATAGCGACTCCATAAAATGCGCAATGCGTGTTTTGGTTAGTCGTTATTGCAGTAGTATGATAGTTGTAATCAATAAAAAATGAAATAAAAACCAAATAGAATGCAACATGTAACAGTTTTTATTGCAGATGCTTGGGACACTCTGCCCTGCATTAGGTAGTTCAGCTGCGTTATCCGTTCTGTTAATTACTTCTATTTAGCATTAAAAAACCATTCGTTGGCCTCTGTTTTATTTCTCCTGGAAATTGGGATTTCTATTCCATTTTTTAAAACAAAATGATCATTTTTCAATGCCTCAATATGGTATCTATTCACTAGATACGAACGATGATTCCTGAAAAATTTTTTATCCATGAGTATGTCTTCAAAGTAAGCTAAATTTTTCGAGGACAACTCCCGGGAACCGTTTGACAAATAAATATAACTGTAATTTCGCTCGCCTTCAATATGCGTAATTTGTTTTAACGGAAATCTAAAAACACCGTTTTGTGTTGACAATACCAGTTTTTGATTTTCAACTGATTGTGCTTCGAGATTAGACAAGGCATGCTTAATCTCCAAACTATTACTTACAGACTTCAACAGACGCTTTATCGCTTCGTCCAATTCGCCTTCTTTAACCGGCTTAATCAAATAGTCCAAGGCGTTAAATCGAAATGCCTTGATCGCATAGTGACTATGCGAGGTGGTAAAAATGGTTTGGAAATTGATGTCATCTAACTGCTGAAGCACTTCAAAACCCGTCATATCAGGTAATTCAATATCGAGAAAAACAACATTGGGTTTTTGGGACGCAATGTAATGTAATGCCTCCTCCCCGGTATTGGCTATTCCTACAACAGCAATAGCGCTTGCATGTTCTTTAAGTAAATCATGCAAAACCGTTGCCATAAACGCATTGTCTTCTACAATGAGCGCTTTTAATGGTTGCTTTAATGCCATAGTTGTATATACTGAATTTTCAGGGTAAAGGTATATAAAACAGGGCGGGTGCCCCTCACCCAAATCAAAATAAGGTAAAAATTATGCAGCACTTCAGGGCTTCTGCGATCAAATGTCTGGTAATTTGAAGCGGTCGACAAACCGTTTGATAAATACAACTACCTTATGATAAGCCACATGCGGTCGCTTCGCATACTACGCCTTACTTTTGCTCAACAATCATTTAGCGGGCATACGAATTGCTCCACAAAATGAATCAACTAATAAAAAAACGATGATGCGCCATTTACAAATACATCTAAAATTTATCCTGATTGGCATCGGTATTTTTTTTACAACTATTGTTTTTGGACAAACCAGAACCGATGCGGAACTATTTGCTACATGGTCAGATAAATCGAAATCGGAAACAGCGAGATTAGAAGCAATCTTTGAGAGAATGAATATAGATGACATAACCTTTCAAGAACCTGAATGGTGGAAGAAATGGGAAAAGGAACTTAAGGAAGCCATTGACCTGGCTATTAAAAGCGAAAAAAAGGAGTATTTACCCGTGTTTTATATGTATTCGATAGTAGCTTGTGCTGGTAACAATGAATGTATGTGTACTGCAGCCAACAAGGTTATAGAAAGTGCAAAAATCGCCAATGCTTCCAAATTGCCGTTTACTTTAGTCGCATACATGATTTTAAATGATCAATGCAAGGAAAATGTTAAAGAGGAAGATGTGATCAATGAATTCAATAAATTTAAAAGCACTTTGTCAGATAGCCCTAAAGATATTACAATGCTACGGGAATTAAATGCTGGTTTAGGAAATTGGTATATGGGAAACAACAAATATCCAAAAGCGTTAGCATACATCCGGGAAAGCCAACGTTTATCTGAAAAACTACAATTAAGCGACGCCTATTATGCACATAATAACGAACTGCTTTCCGTTATTCATACCAACATAGGAAATTACAAAGAATCGGAAAAGTATGTTGTTAAAAGTTTAGCGTTATCTCATCAACTAAGAGATACTTTAAACATCGGAAGTTCATATATAACCATGTCAAGATTGAAGTTAAAGTCAAAAGATGAAGTACAGGCGAAAATCTATATAGATTCTGCTATGTACTTCATGAAAAATGTTAAGCAATGTGAGGTGTGTTATAATATTGCAAAAATTGTAAATGCGGGCATCAAGAATTTATCAGGCAACTATTCAGAAGCCTTAACAGATTTGAACGAGGTTGAAAATTTTTCAAAAGAAGAAAATAGTGGATTTAAACTGGAACCTGATTTTTTCATCGAAAAAGCCAATGCCTTTATGGGGCTGAAAAGGTATGATGATGCTATCAAGACGCTCAAACCCTCAAAAGATGTTGAAGTAAGATGGCTTAGAACTACCTCAGATCAATATGATATTTTACTAAGAGCATACGAAGCAAAAGGAAACTATAAAAAGGCATTAGAAAATTACAAACTATATGTACAGGTAGAAGATTCATTAGCGGTATGGAGAAATGGCAGCGAAGTAACCCGTTTGGAACTGGAAAATCAATTTACGCAGCAACAACTGAAATCTGAACTCGATTTTCAAACCCAATTAAATAAACAAAAGTCCACCAAAAACTGGCTCCTGTTTTTAGGTATTTCAGCCTTGTTGCTTGCTTTGGGATTGTATGCCAGACTCCGATATACCAGAAAAACCCAAAGATTATTGCAACACAAAAACGAAATCATCGAAGCCGAAAAGGAAAAAGCCGAAGCCAGCGAAAAAGCCAAACACCAGTTCTTAGCCAATATGAGCCATGAAATCAGAACTCCCATGAATGCCATCAAAGGCATGACCGATATTTTAATCCGGCGCAATCCAAAAGAAGATCAGAAAGAGTATTTAGAC
>Ga0163148_10006079_pt1 | contig 11816 bp, 5 predicted proteins | sample OliLakLV19MP7P2_FD_148606 | JGI IMG/M metagenome (GOLD analysis project Ga0163148, IMG submission 148606) | Freshwater microbial mat bacterial communities from Lake Vanda, McMurdo Dry Valleys, Antarctica- Oligotrophic Lake LV.19.MP7.P2 | ecosystem: Environmental > Aquatic > Freshwater > Lake >... | reverse complement strand
TCTTTGTGTGACTCCACTTGGTGGCAGCCAAAACTCCATTGATGCTAGCACATCAATTCATCTGTTTCTTTGGAATGTCTCTTTTTTTGTAAGGACCTGGTGGAATTCCTTGGTTCCTTCTGTTCTGATTCCTCTAGGGGGATTCCAAAGGGAATTCCTTGGACATCCCTGTTCTTGAGGATTCCAACCAAAGAAGCATGCAAACTTTGACTTGAAAATGAAGCTTAGATTGTGGCTATGATGTTCGGAAACCTTGGAGCCAGGCCCATGCGGTGCTAACTTCTAACAGCTGACCCTCATATTTTGCAACACAACCCTTGGGCAACTTTTAAAACCCTTGGAGGGTTTCACAAAACTCTCTTCTTTTTGTTGCATCCCAATCACTTTTACATACTACTAGACTAGCATAACCTGCACTAGCATCCACCAGCAACACAAAAAGTCCAACGGGGGCCCTTTTTGGAAAAAGGGCCGGACCAGCCCTCTTTTTGATTTCGTCCACGCACGTGCACTGGCCCCACTGTCAAGCGCGAAATGGCAAACCCACGAGTCTTGTTGTGAGTTGACACTCTAGTGCGCGAGCGAAGTGCGCACTTGGGGTTTTTCAGTGCCGGTTCAGCGTCACCACTATTTACGCGATAAACAGCTAATGTAGCATGTAGCCACACAACTAGCTAAACGCTAATTCTCGACACAGCCTTTTACATATAACCTAACTCCATGCTATAAGAAGCTACCTTGTCAAAGTCTGCGCTGAGATTTAATGTTTAGCTAGTTTGTTAAGCATCCTACGTTGATGAGATTCATAGGAGGTTTAACCAAATTTAAGGGTCGAGTTAGCCGATTCCATGTGATGAAACATGTTTCAACCGGGTGTCTCCACTCGCATGAGTAGTTTTTCCGATCAAAATGACTTTCTCCGGAGTTCTCATCGTTGATGGACAGACGTCTTGGTACTGGTGCTACGGTAAATCTAAGACCCACATTTTGAGTGAAAACTCATCCAGAACAAACTACACAACCCAAATAACGAAAGACTATTCCAAACTAGCTGTTTGACCATACATAAAGCTACCCACACAGGGGACTAACAGGCCCTGCTTGCATCTGAACGGCTCTTTGATTGCTTTGTGGTGTCAGCCGTACGCGTTAGCATCAACAATGAGTAGCTCTTCTAGCAAGACGAAGTCTGTCGACCATGGCAACAGGAGGAACACACGATCGATCTCCCCGATTCCTCCCCGTAATCTTCACAATGATGTTGCCAACGAGACGCCTAATGCTAATCGATTGTTGCGTCGGAATCGAATTCAGCATTGCACAGAAATTGATGGATTGCCGCACGAGTTGCGTTGCTCTGGGTGTGTTGCATTCGGTCAATTTGGAACGAAAGAACGGCATCAATGCACGTCCGATAGATTCGCTTGTTACAAGGCTTGGTCGCAAAAGAAAAACGAGATTAAACCCCGTTTCAGGCATCATTGGGATGGAATCGATAAGTTTCTGAAAGAGAAACTTACCATTGATCAGTCTTCATTTGATGACGACGACGAGGAAGAAGAAGAAGAAGAAGAAGAAGAAGAAGAAGAAGACGACAATGCCGTAACATCAACGGCAACAGTCGCCACTCCATCACCTCCAAAACCCAAAAAACCACGCAATGTAACAATGAAGAAAGCATTCGCTCGCAGTCAGGGACAGTTGTTTACTTATGACATTCCAACATCTCATCGATTGGTCCATAAAGATCATTTGAAACGATGGTACAACGATAGTCGAACGCTCAACTCAATTCGCGATAAACTGAAGTCGACAAGCTACTCCACGGATTCCGTGTTTGCACAAGGGCTATGGTCTATTGCCTTGTCTGCTGTGCCTGCTCTCGCCCTGTCTGCTGCACAGTATCTGATACCATTAATCACATTGGCCTATTTCCATGACACGGGGTTGTTTGAGGGTGTGTCGCAAGAGGAATTTTCGAAGGCATTTCCATCCGACTGGACTCTGCGCAACTACAACCTTCTACAAGCAACGCGGGATACCATGCTACTGGGTGACAAGCTCCGTCAAAAGATAATGTACATGTCGTGTGACAAAGGAAACAAAAAGGGCATTGGGCATTTTGTTAAAATGTTGTCGTCTTATGATCAGGTCAAAGGCCAAGTCGACACCCAGTTACTTGACATCGACGCTTCAGGAGGTCATTCAGATGAATGTGCTGCTGCAATTCGAGCCTCTATGAATAAGCTCAAGGACCAAGATGATGCAGCAACCCATCTCCTTAATGGACAGTGCACAGACAGTGGTGGTGGAGGGACACTCGACAGTTTGCACGTCGAAATGAGCAAGCTTGGGCTTGTCGAACCACATAATTATTTGATCGCGAATTGCTGTATCCATGCAATTCAACTACAATTGAAAAATGCTGTTAGTAAAGCTTTTGGCGAAGGAGCATTGGATAAAGTGAATGTCATGCAAATGATCCACTCTGTCTATCGACTACAAGAGTCTTTGGATTCAGAAGAGTGGCGCCATGTTCTTTTCCTGTCAAGTGAATTTGCCATTGATTACGATCCTGACGAAGTGACCTTTACGGAAGAAGTCGCAACTGGCGACAATGACAGTGATGAAGCTGTTGGTGTCAACGATGCGGCAGCGGCACCATCACAATCGGCTGACAGCAACAAAGGAAAGAAGAAGAAGAAGAAGAAAAAGAAGAAACGAACGAGGGAAGAGACGCAAATCATCAACCGCGAAGCTTTCTACAAAGAGTACAACAACGTGCTTAGCTTTAATGGCGGCTTCACAGTGGTTCCTGTTGACCCTGACGGCGACTACGAAGGCACTGTCTTGCAGAAGATGTCAGCGCCTATATTGACACGATGGTGGACAGTCGGCGCAGGAGCATCCTATTTGTACACTTACTACCCACAAATATACCATGCATGCCAAACTGTCATTAATGTTTATCCATCAGGGTCAAACCCATACAACATTGCGTCCAATCTTTTCTCTTTGATGTCAAACCAGGAGACTTTCATTGACCTTACTTTGACACGATGCTTTAACAAAGCATACATCAACAAGCACATGGATTGGTTCCAGAACAGCGAGGATCTGTCATTGGTTCAAGGCTTTCAGTCGCATCACGTTGCTGCAAGGTATTTCATCATGAGCAAAGACTTGGAATACATCATGTGTACCGGAGCCTCAGTCAAAGACTATCATGTTGCCGTAGACAAATACACTGCCAACGGTGGCACTGACGCCCCCCGTCAGCTCAACAAGCTGAAAGTGTTTATTGAAGAAGTGGCAATCTCTCTTCATAAGCATTTTCGGAGATGGGTTAGCCCGTCATTACTTCCAGCCGCTTTGATGAGCGAAGCACCACTTGCTGCGATTGTAGCAAGAGCAATGCTTAAGCAGGATCCGCCAACAACTCAATCATTTGGAGACGCTGTGTTGTACGAAGCCGGATCGCAGATTAGGTGGTTGTACTCCAATGTGCATGGCGAGAGAATCAACGTGTTTAAGTTCGATAAATTTGTTCGAACCATAATCAAAGAAGACTCAATCGACACAGGTGATTGTGTTGTCCAAGCACGGCAAGCCGCGGAGCTGTTAGCGACAGGAGTTGACTTTCGTGTCAAAGAGTATGACGGCAATGATGGCCGCATTCGTCTTTTCATGCATTCCACATACCTTGCTCTGGCTTGTCAAACTCAATTTGTTGAACGAGCAGTCAAAGAAGCAAAGCTACTGTAGCAGCATCGACGGATCGGTCAGAGCAACAACGATCTTGCATTGCCATAATCAGGTCAGCTACACCTTCAGGCAAAGAAAAGAAATTCGCGAACCAAAAGAAGATCCAAGCCATAGTCGGTTCTGCAATTCAAAGAGCGAATCCTCACATACAATGGAAACGCAACGCCGACTATTCGGAGAGATTTGCTAGAGTGTCAAGAGCATTGAAGGAGCAGCATTTTAGTGAGGAACGTGCGGAAGCAAAGAGAGCAAAAGTCGATGCCACGGGTGACACTTACAAGCCGCCAAACGTTTATCAGCAACCAAGACAGCAAGATCTCACCGCAGCGGTGTCTGGTTTGATTCCGTATGGCAAATTAGTCAAGGCAAGAAACATGGCTGACCTCGAAGAAGAGCTTTTGTTTCGGCATGTCCCAATTGAAGAGATTCCAAAAGGAATAACTGAACGAAAGGACATGTTAAAAGAGATGGAGGACATGAGGTTAATATGGGAAGGAGTCAATCCAGAGGATGCCGTAGCTTTAAAGACCTTCAAGAAGCTGTCGAATGCTCCATTCAAATTGTCGGATTGAGTAAGTCTGTTGTTGGATGTTGTTATCTTCATCCCTAATTTTGATCCGCGGTAACTGCCGCGGCACAACTTACACCCTTTCCATTGATTGATATAGTGAGATGAATGGAGCAACAATCGGATAGATGAAGCGTCCAGAACAAACCAATTCGGATAACCAGATGAATAATTAATCGCCAGCCTCGACCATGGTAAGTCCATTGCCGGCGTCCATTTGCCGGCGTTCAGTTGGTTCGATCGCAAAATCGAAATTCGCCTCTCCATAGCACAAACTCACTGCTAAGCCTACCACAATGGCTGACAGGCCGTCGCTTGCTTTGATAGTTGATTGTTACATACTTTTTAACTACATAGAAGATAGCATATAACAAAAACATCCTCGTGTTAATTACTGCTTGTTATTTGTTTTATTGTTCATTCCCGAATCTCGCGGGATCCAAACCTCCGAAGTACGTACGCCTCGATCACTACACTCGTCGGGTGGAGCACGCGGTTTTGGAACGGTCGGGAACAGCAACAACGACAAGGAACAAGGAGCGAGGTCGAGTCATTCAATTGATTCATCTACTATAATTGCTATCAATGCTCTCCTAACTCCACGAGCTAGCTAGTTAGTAGCGAATAGAAAGTAATTGGACTATTAATTGACTATTACTTACGGGTACATTACTGTGTACTTATCTGCGCTTCATTGGCGGTCTTTCTGGTTTTGTTGTTGGATGGAAGGTTGCCAAAAAAGCACGAGCGTCAAGTCCTGAAACACACAGAAACCGTTCAGCTAGCTGGGTCGTAATAATTCACAGATCTACTAAAGTAGAGTGCGAAAAAGAAAGAAGTGTTCGACGAGAGACACGGCGCGATAGAGACACAATGCCCTATACAACAGCCATAGCAACAAGAAAAAGAACTGAATTTTAGGAACGAAGAAAAGAAAAAGCTGCCCAATTTGCAATTTATTCCAAGAATCTTTGTGTGGACAACCGCAACCACAAAAGCATGTTCCGCGCTTCTGCGACTGCTACGGATGAGCCGCCGCGTCGTGGTTCACAGTCTCCTCCTTCGCGGGGATCTTCCCAGGGAGGCGGCAATCGACAACACAAGTCTTTGACATCCATGAAATTGACAAGTGATGCTACTGCTGGTGCTCCTTCTATTGCTGGTGCTCCTGCTGCTGCGAGTACTACCAGTGTAAATGGGGGCGCTACCACTACTACTGCTGGTGCAGCTACTACTGGCATGTCCATCAATTTTCCTTTTCGCAAACGCAAACCCATTCAACGACAACGAACGTGGGGAGGGAAGGACCTCAGCAGCAGCAAAGATGGAGAGGATTCGTCGGATCATCATCCCAATAACAATAGTAACAATGGCGGTGGGTCATCTCTGCATCGCAAGAATTCCAATACTAGTAAAATGACCAGTGGTGGTTCCATGACAACAGACAATATTGCTACAACTACGAGTACGAACCAAATGATGAACACTCACAGCAACAAAGAGCATCAAAATGGGGAGACATTTCATGCGTCCATGGCGACTCTGCATACTTCTGCCAGCACTCTTGGTACTACAAGTACAGGCACTACCACAAACAACAATACTAGCAACAACAATACTGCAAATGTGCCAGTCATTTCCATTGCCAAAACCATCAACCAACTACTCATTAATCCATCCAATCGATGTTGTGCCGATTGTCGATCCTCGCTCGTGGATTCCAGTCAAATTCATGCCTCCTTTCGTCCCAAACTAGTATCAAACAACAACAACAACAACAACCACCATGCGAACAATGACAAGACATCTCTGGCAGCAACCACAGGTACCACTCAAAGTGCTTCTCGTAGTCGACTACTTCTACGATCAGATTTTGGAGTTCATCATCGACAATTTGCACCACCACCAGCACCACCACACGAACGCCAATCCCAATCCTCATCCCAACTTTTATCCTCCATGGATACCGCAGACACGACGGTTGCCAAGAATAACAAGAACGACTTGGATCGGCATTCGGATCATGCCAGTAGTACCACGTCCAATCCCTACAACATTTCCGACATTATCGGCGAAACAAAGGATGATGGTCATACTATCGGCAATAATAGTCACAGTAATCTACCACCACTGTACCCTCAACATCAACACCAGCCATCAGTAGATGATAAGAAAGAAACCTTGGTGGACCCGGCTGTTTTGGCACTTCGTCATGTTCCGGGACACGGAGTCTTTCTATGTGCACAATGTGCGCAAGCGCACAAAATGTTGGGACCAGCCGTGACCGTGGTGAAACATGTTCAACAATATCATACATGGACACCCGAAGATGCCTTACTCATGAAACAAGCTGGTGGCAATACCAATTCGTCCGACAAATTGTATGAAAAATTCGTTCCCGAAATTTGGAAAAAACGGCGTCCCAATCATGCCAGCCCCATGTCGGATCGATTGACCTTTTGTCGTGCCAAATATGAAGCACTGGCCTTTTGTTTACCGCCCATCCAGAATAATAAAGCGTGGCATAATCTATTGGAAGTCAATGCCTGGGCCAATGATCCACACAACCAGGCACAAACAGCCGAATTGCGCGATGTCGTGTCGTTGTGTTTGCATGCCATGGAAAGGGAAGGTGGCAAAACAAGTAAAAGGCAGTCCCTATTAGCAGCTGGCGCGTATGGAAACAAGGGTGCACTGGCAGCAGCCGCTGCACCTCCCATGCCGCAGCGGTTGGTCGATTATTTTTGTGTGGTGGGGTCATCGGGATTTTTAGATCCAAATATTATGCAACGAGAAATGTTGGATTTGTCGACGTTGGCCAGTCCCGAGGATGTCATGTTGGAGCCGAGAGTTACCGACTGTTATCCTCCATCGGATCATCATTCGGATACAGAATTTCCAGAGCATGTGGCAACCTTTGTTTTGCCAGAAGGATGTTGTCCCAGTGATCAGCAAAAATCGCCCTTCTTTTTCAGCTTTGTATTGACGTCGGCAACGGGACACAGGTTGTACGGAGCCTCCCTGCGATTGTACGATGAAGCGATTGAAACGCAGGAATTACGTGACATTATGGAAAAATCGGGATACCAAGGACCGTTCCCGACTTGGCTTCCTTCTCACCAGCAGCAACCATCATCCAAGAATGTAGACGGGGATAAATCGGTGGGTTCCTCGGTCAACTCTTCCGACTATATGGACATTGTCTATCTGCCCAAGTGTCTGGTGATCTTGTCGCACTATCCATTCTTTGATCTGTTTCGAAACTTTTTGCTTCAATTATACCGGATCACACTGGTGGAAGCGCCCCTGCCCATTGAACGATTTATTGCCAACTTTTGCTGTGAAGTACCACTGCCACCTATGGGAAAGGTGGAAGTGAAGTTTGGATTTACTGTGAAGGACATTTGGTCCATACAGCGTCCAGCAGAAAATCGCTTGCCTCTTGTTGGGTTTTCCTATAAGCCAATCTTTGCTTGTTTGAGCGTCGGCAACATCATGGCGCTGGTTGGATCCCTCATGTCGGAGGGACGAGTCGCAATCTGCTCCCGGCACTATGCATTATTGACGCCCGTGTGCGAAGCCTTGCTATCATTTCTATTTCCTCTTCAATGGCAAGGGATGTATATTCCCATAATGCCCTATGCCATGTTGGATATATTGGATGCTCCTGTGCCTTTTCTGGTCGGCCTGCATGCACGCTATCTAATCGAAGCTAAGCCTCACATGAGACCACAGGGGGTTATTTTTGTTGACTTGGATCGGGACATTGTTCATTTGGGATACGATGAAGACAGCAATGCTCCTCGTATGCTACCATCCTTACCCGAAAAAGGCGCGCTAAAATTGCGCGGGAAACTGGAGGACCACGCGGCTTGTTTGTACATTACACCGGACAATGCCAAACACGAAGGAAGCAGCATTACGAACGGTCACGGCCAATTTCTCCCGGATTACAAGCGAGAGTCGTATGCCGCAGCCTACACTCCTGGGCAGTTGTCCGTGAACGATCGAAGCAGTTCCGGTGGGAGCCTGGAGCTAGCCCGCGAAAAAGAAAACAAGCAGCGTCGGCGGGCTGTGCTGCGGAGCACGGATAAAGCCTACCATGAAAACGAGTTGCTCACTCCAATTACGGGTTTTCTGTCCGAGCAGGGGCAGCTTTATAATCGAGAGCCGATGCGTAAAATCAGAACCCAGAAGAGTGCTGCAAAAGGGAAGATGTTTGGTGGTCTTCGTCGGTTGAGAAGTCAGGGTTCCATGCGCGAGGAAGAAGCCAATGGCGTTGGTCCATCTCAGAACGGGGGGATTCTCGGGTCCTTGCTGGATCTAGAAGAAGTAAGAAGAATTGACGGATCTGTTGTTGTCTTAATAATTACCAATGCTCACACAATGTCGTCTGTTTTTTTATTTTATAATTCGCACAGCCTCCTGGATTCAGCGTCACTGAAATTCGGGATGCTTTCTTGCGATTTTTTGTGTCGTTATTGAAAAGCTACGAACAATTTCTGAATAGCAACAATCCACACCAGCTTTTTAGGGTCGATGAGTTCCTGGCGGATCTCAATTTGTCAATTGCGAACTACGAGTTTGTGAAACAAGTTGTCCAAACACAAATGTTCCAGCGGTTTTTAGAAGATCGCGAGACGGATCCTTGTGACCCGCTCTTTCTCTTTTTCGATGAATGCATCATTGCGAAACAAAATAGATCCAGGAGGCTGGGTGTTCGACAGAGAGACACACCATTTCTGGACGATCCTTCTGGTGCTATCAAAGAAACTTTTACTCCGCCGCCACCATCCAACTGGGGGTTACCAGACGACGGGCGCGCGTACCAGTACGGAGCATTTCCCAAACTGAATTACGAGCTATTTGGCAAAACCCGACCCCCTATTCAATGGGCCAATCCGAAAAAGAGTGCATCACTCCGGAACTTGCATGTCCCAAATTTCCCCACAGTGGCAAATAGCCGGGCCTGGCAGCATGAATACTTGGCGCGCACTCTGGTACCGGGCGCTGGTGTTGCCTGGGCAGCAAAGCAAGGCCTGCAAACCCTGGAAGCTGCAATCAGTGCTCTGTCCCAAAACATTCTTAAAGACAATGATAACTCTTCCTCTTCCATTTTCTCAAGCACCAAATCTGCCTCGCCATCCAAGGGGAAGAGAATTTCACTGGAAAAAAGCCAACCCCCGAGACCAGGGGACAAACAGCTGAGAAGAACTGGTTTCGTTAGGGATTTTTCAGCTACGACACTCGCCGCTGCCGAAAATGTAATACTGAATGCAAGGAGATTCAAAGGCCTTTTGTTGATTGTTATTGTCAAACTCCAAGCGCACGTGCGTAAACATTTGGAGAGAACAAGATACCTACGGTTCCTGAGAGCATTGCGGTTTCTGCAGTACAAGTGGCGAAGACATGTACCTGAGGGGCTGGAAGAGATGGATGCCTTGGAGAAGGCCCGGATTTCCGTGATTCGGATCCAACGCGTCGTTCGAGCTTATCTTCTAGTTAAGGGATATCAAAGAAAGTTGAGAGCGATTGCCCTTATTCAGCGGTGGTCGCGAGGGTGTCTTTGTCGAGTGCGAATCAAGAATTTGGAGCGGGCCTGCAGCAGGATTCAAACAATTGTTCGTTCGAGACGAGCTCGCTATGGCCTGCAACTTCTGATCCGTCTTGTTGTAAATGTTCAGGCAAAGTGGCGTGGCCACTTAGTAAGACATCGCATATCTTCCCTCAACGAAAGTCGCATGTCACGATACCGAGAGCAAATCTTCCTGCTATGGAAGCGATCGCACACACCACTTTCCTATCGTACTAAGTTTTGGCCCATGATATCCGACAGATGTGGCTTCCTTCGCCTCCGAATCGCGGAATCGGAACTCGAGCGGCTTTGGATTGTGCTGGAAGTGGACTTTAATACAGGGAGTGTGACGGAGAGCAATATGGATCACAAACACGCCGACGAACTCCGGCTAGGGAAATTGCTTGGTATCACGGACCACACATACTGGAGGTATCTGAAGGTGAAGGGAATGACAGAATCTGTCCTTCTGTTTCCCGCAGAGGAGAAAAGAAATACCGAGCTCCGACTAGGAGGCGACCGCGTTGAGGCAGAGCGTATTCAGATCTACGAGCGCCTCTCTGCTAGTAACCCATCTATTGCTGCTATGCTTATTACGCTTTATGGGTTGTTCAAAATCGACAAGAAAGACAAGCATAAAAAGTTCAGACTGGCCGAGATTGTTTGTAAGTGAAGAAGGATATGCATTTCCTGTGACTGTACAAAGGTAGGCGTGCTGACATTTCCTTTTCCTTACGTTTCTTTCAACAACTCCAGGGACTGATCAGAGCCGTGCACAGCAATCGGAAAATTTGATGATGCACGTCTTTCCGGAATTGGAAGAGGCCTCGAACATTATTTTTAATCCTCCAGCCAAGAAAACCTTGAAGCGATTTCGCAACGTGAATCCTTTACCTCCTCGTCTTGGAAAATCACACTGGGCCCATTCCATTCTCAAGAGTCAAATCAGTCGAAACGTACGTGAAGTAGCTGTCAACGCTCTTCAACGGCACACTGTTTTGTCCCAACCAAAGATGAAATCCTCTGTCGATCTGTACCTGGATCGACACTGTGCCACGATGAAGGCGCCCAACAGACACGCACGAAAGGCTCTGCGACGGGAATTGATCGAGAACTTGCTGTTGATTCGTACTTGGGTAGGAAAAAACTAAGAGATATGGTAAAAGTCTGTTAAACTTTCCACCTGCTTGCTATTTCAATTCAATGGCCATGTGCATGCCTTGCTCACACGGCCTCATAATACGTGTTACTAGCTAGCAAATACCTACTAGCTAGCTAGTAGTAGGCTATGGCAACCATTTAGCCAGCCTACTAACGACATGTATAATATCCCTATCGATCAGATCTCTTTTCTAATTCTAGGGACGCAACTACCCGGGCGTACATTTCATCCGATCGAGAGAATGATGAATCAATGAATCGAAGCTGCGAAAGATCCCTGCCATGCACAAAAGAGTCACTCACTAACTTGACTGCAGAATATTAGCTAATAGCTACTATTAGCTACTGGTAGCTATATATTAGCAAGATTATAGTCTAGATCGGTGATTTTGTTCTAGTGCATGCTACTTTTTATTGTAAACAAAAATGAGGCTTTCAGAAACCAATGCTCAAAGAAGAGAGAGACCGCAACCTCGTGCGGGAACAAGACGACCCCACCTCCCCATTGTCTACATCATTCTTACCATCATTACTTTGCTACCATGTTGTTGCGGCTTTGTTCGTTCCCTCCTCAATCGCCAATCATGGAGAGTCCATGATGCATTCCATCCTTATGATCCACCTTGTAATTTTGTCGGCAGCAGTCATTCTGCATACCGGCCACATCATCTGTTATTATTGCCCGATGCACATCAAAATTCCCAAAAAAGAAGATTGCCGACGTTTTTTTCAACAAATAAAAATCGA
>Ga0163148_10006074_pt1 | contig 11825 bp, 7 predicted proteins | sample OliLakLV19MP7P2_FD_148606 | JGI IMG/M metagenome (GOLD analysis project Ga0163148, IMG submission 148606) | Freshwater microbial mat bacterial communities from Lake Vanda, McMurdo Dry Valleys, Antarctica- Oligotrophic Lake LV.19.MP7.P2 | ecosystem: Environmental > Aquatic > Freshwater > Lake >... | reverse complement strand
CGTGGGTCGCGTGGGTCGCGTGGGTCGCGTGGGTCGCGTGGGTCGCGTGGGTCGCGTGGGTCGCGTGCGTCGCGGGGGTCGCGTGCGTCGCGTGCGTCGCGTGCGTCGCGGGCGTCGCGGGCGCGACGGGCATCACATGGGCATGCATTACCTCCGCCACATGCGTCACGTGCTCCGTGGGCGGAACGGGCGCAACGGGCGCAACGGGCGCGATGGACGCGATGGACGCGATGAAGCGCAAGCACGTGCTCGGCGCGGTACTCGGTGTGAGGCGTGCAACTTGCGCAGCGCGCGGTCCGAAGCCTGATGCGTGATTCGTGTTCCTGCGCAGTGCTCGCGGCGATCTCTGCCGAATCAGCGGATGATGGAGCATCACTCTCGACGGATCCTGCGGGTTTTTTCGAGAAATGGTGCGACCGTAATCGTTGCCGATCGTTCAAGGATTGGAGGTCATTGATGACGACGACGAACGCAATGAAGACGACGAAGGGAACCTCGAACTCGATCACGCAACTCTCCCTCTTCCGACGCGGCGGAGAGCGGCGTGGTGCGGGTCGCAAGCGGAAGGGCGACCGCGCTCTCGTCCCGCACTCAGGCAGACCAGCGTTGACGCCGCGCGATCCTGTGCTCGTCACGACGCGGTTGATGCCGGGGCTACCGAATCTGCGGCGAGAACAAACCCTCATGACGTTGCGCGGCGCGCTCGCGGCCGGCTCGGACCGCTTTGGATTCCGCCTGGTCGAGTTCTCGATCCAATCGAACCACCTGCACTTCCTCGTCGAGGCCGACGATGCACGCGCGATCGCGCGCGGCATGCAGGGCCTGCTCGTGCGGGTCGCGAAGGCGCTCAATCGCGAATGGGGTCGGCGCGGCAAGGTCCTCGCGGATCGCTACCACGCGCGGATCCTGCGCACGCCGCGCGAAGTGCGCAACGCGCTCGTCTACGTGCTGCAGAACGCGCGCAAGCACGGTGCGCGCATCCTCGGCATCGACGCGTTCTCGTCGGGAGTGTGGTTCGAGGGTTGGAGCGACCGCGTCGCGCGGGCCTCGCGGCCGATCGCGTCGGCGTGCTCGTGGCTGCTCACGACAGGGTGGCTGCGCGGCGGTCTTTTGTCGACGCACGAGGAACCAGCTTGGAGAGCATCCCCAAGTCTAAAGGGCGGATCGGCGCGCGGGCGAGGCGAGCAAGAAGGGGCACCGGGGACCGGAAGCCTTGTTTCGGCACAGATTCAGGCTGTTCGCCGCCGGCGAATCGACCGCCAGACGACTCGAACCTCCGCCGTCCCATTCGATCGAGGGTCGATGCCGGAGGAACGGCCCGCACTCTGATCTCGAGCGGCCTACCCCGATCGAGGGATCTCATCGAACATCGCGCGCGTCGATATCGAGACGTTCTGCCCGCGCGGAGTCTTCGAGCGTGAATGCCCGCGTGGTGCTGCCCTCGCGGAGTCTTCGGGCGTGAATGCCCATGTGGATACGTCCAGCTGGCCTCGCAGTGATCCGTCGTTCGTGCCGGCAGCGCGTTCAGAGAATGCGTGACGGTCACGGGCCTCCAGCACGGGCTGACTCCCGCAACCGCAAGGATCGCGCGGCGCGAGGAATGCCGGAAGCAGGAGCTCACTGCCTAGGGACGCCGCCTCGCGACGCGAGAGACCGTGATGGCCTGACGGGCTCCGAGCCCGCTCAGAAGCTCGTGCGCAAGCCGAAGTACACCGCGCGCTCGATCTCGACCGGACCGGCTTCCGGGTGCGACGGATCGTTGGCGTTCTGGACCCCGATCGAGAACTCCGTGCCCGGGCGCGGCCGCCACGCGAGGCGCATGTCGACGCGCACGTACGAATCGACGTCGAAGACGGGCAACCGATCGACGTAGTACACGGCACCGTCGAGGTTCCAATCGTCGGCGATGTCGTAGTAGGCGCGCAAGCCGGCGTGGTGCACCGGCACGAGCTCGTCGCGGGCGTCGATCGAGTCCACCACGAAGCTCGACGCGTCGGCCTCGAAGTCCATCTCGAAGTACGTGTACGTGCCGCGCAGGCGCAGGCTCTCGCAGACGTCGTAGTCGATCCCGGCCTCGAATCCGCGTGCGATCGCGCGGCCTTGATTGCCGTACGTGAGGATCGTTCCGTCGGGATCCTCGAACGTCTGCAGGTTGTCGTAGTCGTTGTAGAACGCCGCGAGATCGACCGTTACGCGGTCGTCGATGCGCGTGCGCACGCCGAGTTCGTAGGCGAGCAGTTCCTCGGCCTCGAACTCGTCGTTGCCGATGAAGAACGGCTCGGTGTCGCTGGGATCGAAGTACTGGATGATGTCCTTCTCTTCGATCGACGGCGAGCGAACGGCACGTGCAACCGAGGTCCATACCGAAGTGTTTTCGGTGACGTGCCAGAGCCAGCGCGCGTTCGGTTGGAATTGGAGGTCGTCGAAGTTCGATTCCTCGAACTGGATGCCGAGGATGAGCTTCGAATCGAGGCTCTCGATGCCGATCTCGGTCTGCGCAAACGCACGCGCACTCCAGATGCGCTGGAATTCGGGTTCGAAATCGATGTAGCCGTCGTCGCTACCCATGTCCGCCTGGACGACGCGACCGCCGACACCGACCGTCAGGCTGCTCGACTCGGACAGCATGCGACGGCGCGTCCACTCGAGGTCGAGCGTCTGTAGATCCTGCTTCAGGTCATCGGTCGTGTTGTCCGGCAAGGTCTGATGATCGAGCAGGAACCAGGCCTGGAAACGCTGTTGATCGTCGGCTTCGCCGGTCTCGTACGTGCCCGACAGGAAGCCGCCGTACTTGTCGTGGTCCCGTTCGAAGTCGGAGCTCGGCCCGAACTCGCCGGCGTAGGCCGTGCCGAGCACGCGAATCCGGCTCGACTCGTCGACCTCGTAGTCGGAGCGCCAGCCGACGCTCCGCATGCGCCAGTCGCCGTCGCTGTCGCCGACCAGACTGTCGTGGTACGTCGTCGACGCCCACGCGCGAAACCACGAACTCTCGCTGAGCTTACCTCCGACCGAGCCGTCGAAGGACGACACGGTCGAGCCCAACGTCGCGTCCAGCGTGACGCCTTGCGTGTCGCGCCCGTGCTTCGTGATCACGTTCACGACGCCGTTCATCGCGTTCGTACCCCACAACGTGCCCGCGGGACCGCGGATGATCTCGATCCGATCGATGTCACCGATCGGGATGTCGAGCAGCGGCCACCAGATGCCGGCCATCGCCGGACTGTAGAGGCTCACGCCGTCCACCATCAGCAAGAGCTGATTCATGAACGACTGGTTCTGTTCGGAGAGTCCGCCGGTGAAGCCGCGCGAAGCAACGTCCCAGCCCTGCGTGCGCCACTGCGCTACGTGGAAACCGGGGACCATTCGCAACGCTTCTTGGACGCTCGTGACTCCTTGACGACGCAATTCGTCGCCCGTCAGGACGTACACGGCCGCTGGAACGTCGAGGATCTTCTGGCCGTGACGCGACGCCACGGAGACCTCGATGTCCATCAAGTCCTCGAGGGACATCTCGACGAGCGCGTCCGCATGGACGGGGTCCGGAACCTCCGGGTCCTGCGCGTACGCAGAGGGAACCAGGGCACTGAGCGCGAGCACCGCGAGCGGGACGGGGGGACGTGCGGAGAACATCGGACTCGCCGGTCATCGAACGACCACGGCGCAAGCTTGAACGACACGGCCTTCTTTTCCGGCTGCGATGCGCGCGCCGGACCCGCCGGAGATGGCTGCGCGATGCAGAACCACACCTGCGGATCAGATTTCCAAGGGATCGCGCCGATCTCTCTCCCACGCCGACTCTTCGAGTCCCCGTCGAATGCCCCGCCCCCGCCGAAGCGCTCCAAGCGTGCCCCCGCACGCGGAGAGCCGTCCCGTCCCCCGCCGCAGCCCCAGGGCGTCGAGGGGCGGACGCATGGACCGAGGCGTGCGGCGCGCGTGGTGCAGCGCACTCGCGCTCGTCGGGTTCGGCCTACTCGTCCTCGGCGGAGGACCGACGCGCGTCCACGCCGGCTTCGAAGCGTCGCGCGCTGTGTCCGCCGCCGATGCACGCGACGCGAGCTCGGTGAAGTCCGCGTTCGTCTACAACTTCGCGGCTCGCCACGTGAAGTGGCCCGATAGCGCGCACAAAGACAAGACGTCACCCTTCGTCATCGGCGTCGTCGGCGCGGATTCCATCGCGAAGACGCTCGCTGCGACCTGCCGAGACCGCAAGAGCGGTGAGCGCACGATCGAGATCCGCGTCCTCGACGATCTGTCGCGCGCGAAGGATTGCCACATCCTCTTCTTCCCCGAGGGCCGCGAGGGGCAGATCCAAGAGATCGCGAAGGCGCTGGAGAACTCCCCGATCCTGCTCGTGGCGTCGACGGAGAACGGCGTCAACAAGGGCGCGCACATCGGGTTCTTCGTCGAGAAATCGAAAATCCGCTTCGCCGCTCATCCTCACTCGGCGAAGAAGGCCGGACTCGAAATCAGCTCCGAGCTCCTGAAGCTCGCGCGGGTCGTCGAGAAACGGGACGAGGCTTTCCGATGAAGGTTCATCCGCGCCGCACTTCCATCGGCTCGCGACTCACATGGATCCTCGTAGGGACGTCCAGCGTCGCACTGTTGCTCGCGGCCATTCTGTTCGGCATTTACGACCACGGACAGTCGAGGGACGCGCTCGCCGGTGACTTGCGCGTCGCGAGCGAGGTCCTCGGAACGAACTTGCGCTCGGGCATCGAGTTCGACGATGCGACGTTCGTGCGCGAGCAGCTCGCGCAGTTGGACCGTTATCCGCACGTTCGTGCCGCCGCGGTGACGGACAAGAGCGGCCAACTCTTCGCGGAATGGTCGCGCGTCAAATCCGGGCGAACCGATTACGTGGACGGAGCCGCGATGGACGGTGCGCGTTTCTACGAGCAGTCGGTCGTCGTGAAGCACGCGATCATCGTGGGCCGGATGCACCTCGGAGCGATTCACGTCGAGAGCGATCTCGGACCGGTCACGCACCGTCGAGAGCGCATGATCTGGATCGTTTCGGGGGGATGGCTCGTCTGCGTCGCGTTCGCGTTCTTCATGGCGCGCGTGCTGCAGGGCAGCGTTTCGCGTCCGATCGGCGCACTCTCGGAGATCGCTCGCCGTGTCCGTGAAGAAGGCGACTTCGCCGTGCGCGCCGGTCACTCGAACCTTCACGAAGTCGACGAGCTCGTCGAATCGTTCAACCGGATGCTGGACGAGATCCAGGAACGCGATTCGTTGCTCGCCGAGCACCGCGACCACCTCGAAGCCGAGGTCGAGCGCCGCACCGCCGACTTGGTCGACGTGAACGCGCAGCTGAGGACGTCCATGGAGGAAGCGCGCGCCGCCACGGTCGCGAAGTCGCAGTTCTTGGCCAACATGAGCCACGAGATCCGCACGCCCATGAACGGCGTGATCGGGATGACGACGCTGCTCCTCGACACGGAACTCGACTACCAGCAGCGCGAAACGGCGAGTACGGTCCTCCACTCGGCCGAGAGCCTGCTCGTCCTGCTCAACGACATCCTCGACTTCAGCAAGATCGAGGCCGGCAAGCTGGAGCTCGAGACGATCGACTTCGACCTGAGGGCCGTCGCCGAGGAAACGGTCAAGACCCTCGCCGCGAAGGCGCATGAAAAGGGCCTGGAATTGGCCTGCCTGATGCACGCCGACGTGCTGCCCGGGATGCGCGGAGATCCGACACGCTTGCGTCAGATCCTCCTGAACCTGGCTTCGAACGCGGTGAAATTCACCACCCAGGGTGAAGTGGTCGTCGAGGTCGCGCGGACGACTCTCGCCGACGGTCGACCGGCGATCCGTTTCAGCGTCCGCGACACGGGCGTCGGCATCAGCGCCGAGCGGCAGGGCAATCTGTTCCAACTCTTCTCGCAGCTCGACGCTTCCACGACGCGCAAGTTCGGCGGAACCGGACTCGGCCTCGCGATCTCGAAGCAGCTCGTGCAGCTCATGGACGGCGAGATCGGCGTCGAGAGCGCAACCGGGAGAGGCTCGACGTTCTGGTTCACGGTTCCGTGGACCGCGTGCTCGGAGCCGCTGGAGCCGCCGGCCGCGCTTCCGCGCCGTCCCCCGCCGGTGCGCATGCTCGTCCTCGACGACAACCAGACGAATCGCACGATCGTCGTCCAGTTCGCGCGCGCCTGGGGCTCGGCCTGCGACGAAGTCGCCGACGCGCGTACCGCTCTGGAGATGATCCGCCGCGCTCGTGTCGCAGGCGCACCCTACGCTCTCGTGTTCGTCGACCACGACATGCCCGACATCGACGGCGAGATGTTCGCGCGGACTCTACGCGCGGATCCATCCATCGCCGCGACACCGCTCGTGATGCTGACTTCGATCGGCGGAGCGGGTGAATCGCGGCGCATGGAGGCGTTGGGTTTCGCCGCGTACTTGGTGAAGCCGATTCGACAGGGCAGCCTCGAGGAGTGCGCAGCCAAAGTGCTCGCGTCCGACGAGAAGGGCGAGAAGCTGAAGCGCACCGGCATCATCACGAACGGCATGCTGCGCGAGGTCGCACCGATGCGCGATGCGCGGATCCTGGTCGCCGAGGACAACGCTGTGAACCAGCGCGTCGCCATCGGGCTCTTGAAGAAGCTCGGTTACGCGTGCCGGATCGCGGGCGACGGCAACGCGGCCGTGAAGATGGCGAGCGAGTCGACTTTCGACCTGATCCTCATGGACTGCCAGATGCCCGACTGCGACGGGTACGAAGCGTCGCGCAACTTGCGCGCGAAAGGTCTCGACGTGCCGATCGTCGCGATGACGGCCAATGCCATGACCGGTGATCGCGAGCGCTGCCTCGAAGCGGGCATGGACGACTTCCTGACGAAGCCCGTGTCGCCCGTGGCCCTCGGTGAGATGGTGCGGAAGTGGATCGGGCGTCGATCGGAACGCACGGAGAATGCGCAGTCCGGCGCCGAGCGCAACGCGCTCGAGAGCCCGTGAAAGAGTCGAGTCCACGGACTCGCTGAAGTCGGCGGAACCGCCGCGCGGCGGCGCCCTAGTGGAGTGATCCCGTGACGCGATTCCCGGACGTACCCGACCCGACCCGGCGCGGCTTCAGCGCGCTCGGAACACGCTCGCTGGAAAGCCGGTCCTCATCGTCGGATGCTTCACGGTGCGCTTCAGCACGAGATCGAAGAGCAGCGGGTTCACGGCCCAGATCTCGTCGAGAGCACGCGCCTCCTCGGTCGTGAGGTAACCCAGGTCTGCGAGCTCACCGGTGCGGAACAGCGCATCGATCGCGGGCAACGGCCAATCGCTGCCGTTCACGAGTCGTTCGTGGAGATCCGTGCGCGCGAGCATCGTCGCGAGAGGCCGCCCCGACCGACCCGTCTGCGTCAGCGCCGAGATCTCGCCGAATGCGCGCCCGACGTAACGCGGATCGTCCATGACGCGCAGGAAGAGGTCGAAGCTGTCCACGCGCTTCCCCGTCGGATCGTCGAGGTCAAGGCCCTCGCCGAGCGACGCGCAGTGTCCGAAGTACACGCGCACGCCGGCATCGAGCGCGCGCCGCAGGCGCAACGGATTGCCGTATTCCTGCGTCGTTTCGGACTCGACCGCCTGCTCTTCGCCCGCGTGCGAGAGCAAGGTCATCCCGAGTCGCGCCAGCGCCGCATAGAACGCATCGCAGCGCGGATCCGCCGGATCCATGCCCATCGCGTTCGGCAACCACTTCACGATGCGCGTGCCGGCGGCGGCGCAACGTTCGAGCTCGGCGACGGCGTCCGTGCGATACGGATGGATGGAAGCGACGGCGACGAGGACGTCGGCGTTCGCGCGCGCCAGGGCTTCGACGTGTTCGTTCGGCACGTAGAACTCGGTGTCCGCCTCGTCCACCGATCCGTCGGGACGATGGAACGCGTCGAAGGCCATCGCTCCGTGGCGCGAGACGCCGGCTGCACGAGCGAGGCGCAAGAAGTGCGTGGCGCTCTGCGATTCCGCGCGCGCGATGTCCTCGATGCCGAACGCGCGCTGGTACGCGAGGAACTGGACGTGTTGCTTCGGATGGAGCCACGAGAGAAATCGCGGGCTGATGCGCGCGCCGCTGCCCTTCTCTCCCGTCCCGACGGTGTGGACGTGGTGGTCGAAAGCCGGATCGGCGCGGAAGTCGGCGATCGCGACCTCGAGGATTTCCCGAGCTCGCGGCGAGAGGCCCGACAGGTCCTCCGGGCTCTCGCCCGGCCGACCGATCGCGGACTCGAACGCGAACCAGGCTCCGCCGCCGAGGAGGACTAGAACTACAGCGAGGACGGTCAACACACGGCGAGGCCGTTGGCTCATCCGCCGAAGTCTAGGCCGGTGCCCTCGCGTTCGTGCGCGCTGCGTCCTGGATCCGAGACCGTCGAGCCTCGAGCGGCACGCGCGACGAGGACCGACCGAAGAGGGGCGGCGAGACGCAGTGAGCAGCGAGCGATCGTTCGAGTGAGTCCTAGCGCAGCGAGCACGGTCCGCTGTCGATCACTCCGCATTCCACCGACTAGAGCTTCTCGGGTTGCCCTCACGGAAAAACCGGATCCCGCAGGGCGCCGTCCCGCCAGGACGAGCCCTCTCGTCAGGAGCCCTTGCTTTGGGCCGCGATCTGCTCACGCAAGGCTGCAGCGGGTAGCTCCAGTCCCAGCGCCTCGTAACTCGAGAGGAGCAGCTCGCGGCACGACCGCGCGCGTGGGCCGCCGGTTCCGCCGGCGAGCACGCAGGCCTCCAGGATCGGCTCGAGCAGCCCGGGAACGGGGTCGGGCTGACCGACACGGAGCCATTGCTCGGCGAGGCGAAGTGTGAAGTCGAGGCGTTCCGGCGAGTCAGGTGGCAGCGTGCTCGCGGCCGCGTGCGCCTCTCGGTAGGCATCGAGCGCGTCGAGTTCCCTCCCGAGCGCCTGGCGCAACACGGCGAGAGCGGCGCAGCCCTCCGCGACTTTGAGCGGGAACGATTCCACCTGGAACGATTCCACCTGGCGCCAAGCCGACGACATCTCGCAGAACTCGGCCTCGGCTTCCTGCAGCCGCCCCGCATCGTTCAGGAGCCCGGCCAGGATCTCGCGCGATCGGAGGGTGCCTGCGTTCAGCGCGCCGAACTTCTCGACGCGCGCCGCCAGGGCCTCACGGATCACGAGTTCGGCTTCCAGGCGGCGTCCCGCTGCCGAAAGCGCGAGAGCAAGCACATTGAGACCTCGCAACGTGTCGTCGTGCTCTGGACCTTGGAGACGGCGCTGGATTTCGACGTTGGCCTCCATCGTTTCGACCGCCTCGGGCGCTCGCTTCAGGTCGATCAGGGTGATCGACAGCGTTTGATACGCGTTGACCACGACGCGGGCGGACCGCCCGTACTGCTTCTCCCCTTGTGACGCTGCCTCGCGTGCTGTGGCTTCAGACTCGGCGAGCAGCCCCGCGCGCCTCAGCGCGACCGCCAGCAGAGTCGCTGTCTGAACCGTCTCCGCCGCCCCGACCAGACCCCGGTCCACCCTCTCCGCGTAGGCCTCGCGCAGGATCGGAAGGGCCTCCGTAGTTTGACCGCATTGGTCCAGCATCCAGCCCAAACGCGATCGAACGTCGATGGTGCCGATGCTGTCCCCCCGGCTCAGCGGCTTCGAGCGCGACGCAACGTCCTTCAGGGTCTGGACAGCCTCCTGCTCGCGGCCCAGTTCGAGGAGCGTCTGGCAGTGCACGAGTTGCGCGCTCAGGGTGTCGACGTGCTCGGGGCCCGAGCGCTGGACGTACGCCTCCACGGCCGTGCGCGCCAGTTGCTCGGCCTCTTCGCCAGAGCCGCGCAACGCTAGGCAGTTGATCAGCATCGTCTGCGCGTCCAGCGTCCGTCTGTCCGTCGCGCCTGCGCGCCCGCGACGGATCTCGAAGAGCTCACGCAGCAGCCCTTCCGCCTCGGCGAATCGGCCAGCCTGCATGAAGTTCTCCGTCAACGATTGGATCAGGGCAGCCGCCTCTTCGCTGTCCCTCGAGACGCACTGGGCGAGCGCGTCCCGCGCGACCGACTCGGCCTCTTCGAACGAGCCCGCACGGGCGAGATGTCCTGTCAGCACGCGGGCGCTGCGCAGCGTCTCGGGCGCCGAAGGGCCCAGGCGCGCCAGATTGCGCTCGAGCAGCGACCGCGCCTCGTCGGCAGCTGCCGCCGGGTCCGCGCCCAATTTGCAGCGGAGGTGCACGACGATGCGCTCGAACCCCGCCAGACGCTCGATCGAGATTCCCGTCGAGGATCGCGCCAGTTCCAGCGTCGCGCGGCTCTCTTCGAGCGCATCTTCCAAACGCCCGAGGTTCGCATAGGCCTCCCCCAGCGCGCGGTGCAGCTCCAGCGCGACCTCCGGCTCCTCGTGCGTCGTACGCAGCTCTTCCCGTGCGATGTCCAGGAGCTCGACGACGCGCACGTCGTATCCCTGTGCGTCGTGCGACGCCGCGGTCAGCAGTCGGTTCTGGAAGGCCAGCACCCGGTCCTTGCGCGCGGTCTCGATCTCGAGCTCCTTCGCGCGGACGGCGAGCTGGTCGCGCGCGGATTCGGCCTTGGCGCGCTCGCGCAGCGTGAAGACGAGGCCGATCGCAAGGGCCATGAAGACGGCCGCGAGCGCGCCGACACCGACTCGGTGGCGGCGGACGAACTTGCGTGCTTCGTAGAGCCGGGAGGGCGGGCTGGCCAGCACGGGCTCGTGCGCCAGCAGGCGCGCGAGGTCGGCGTCGAACTCGGCGACGCTGGCGTAGCGGCGCATGCGATCCTTGTCGATGGCCTTCGCGAGGATCCACTCGAGCTCGGCCGGGAGACTCGAGCGCACGGATCGTGCGGACGGGATCGGATCCTCGACGATCGCGCGCAAGGACTGCGTGAGTGCCTTGCCCTCGAGCGAGTACGCGCGCTTGCCGCAGACGAGCTCGTAGAGCACGAGGCCCAGCGCGTGCACGTCGCTCTGCGCGTCGACCTCACCGGCACGACCCTCGGCCTGCTCGGGGCTCATGTACTGCAGCGTGCCGATCAGCTCGCCCGTGCGCGTCATGCGCGGCCCTTCGCCATCGGCGTCGTCGAGCGCGCGCGCGATGCCGAAGTCGATCACCTTGGGAACACCCGCGGCGTCGACGAGCACGTTGCTGGGCTTCAAGTCGCGGTGGACGACACCCTTGGCGTGCCCGTGAGCGACCGCAGCGCACACGTGACGGAACAGCGCAATCGTCTCGGTCGCCGAAAGCTCGCGCGCGCTCGCGCGCGCGCACGAACGCGGTGATGGGCAGCGCATCCTCGACCAGCTCCATCGCCAGGTACGGCGTCGTCCCGTCGACGCCGGCCGCGAAGATCTGCGCGATCGACGGGTGGTTCATCCGCGCGAGCAGCTCGGCTTCCTGCGCGAAGCGCCGCGCGGACGAAGCGTCCGCGAACGGCGGCAGGACCTTGAGCGCGACCTGCCGGTGGGGATGGCTCTGCTCGGCTTCGTGCACGCTACCCATGCCGCCCGTGCCGATGCAGCGCACGAGACGGAAGCCGCCGACCACCGCGCCCGGCGTGAGCGGGATCGCGGGCACGAATGTCGCGACGTGCGGCGGCGTCAAGTAGTCGCCGGCGGAATCGTGGTGCTCGAGCAGCGAGTCGACCTCGCGCCGCAGCTCGACGTCGTCCGCGCAACGCTCGTCGAGGAAGCGCGCGCGCTCCTCGCGCGACAGAACCGCAGCGGCTTCGAAAAGCGCGGCTACGTCATCCCACGGGCGCTTCATGGCCGCCCTCCCGGCGTGTGGGCCGTGGGCGATACGAGCCTTCCACAGGGCGAGCGCTGACGCAGTCGTTGGGGTGCTGGGCCCGAGCCGACTCAACCACGAAGGAACTCGCCT
>Ga0163148_10006069_pt1 | contig 11835 bp, 6 predicted proteins | sample OliLakLV19MP7P2_FD_148606 | JGI IMG/M metagenome (GOLD analysis project Ga0163148, IMG submission 148606) | Freshwater microbial mat bacterial communities from Lake Vanda, McMurdo Dry Valleys, Antarctica- Oligotrophic Lake LV.19.MP7.P2 | ecosystem: Environmental > Aquatic > Freshwater > Lake >... | reverse complement strand
GGTCAGCAGCGCGGTCTGCGTAAAGCGCACGGGACGGTGCAAGTTACCCAGCTGAAACCCCACGATGCCCCAGGTGAGGGCATCCCCCGGAGTAATGACCAGTACCTGTTCTGGAGCTGCCTGGACGGCGATCGCCACCCCATCGGCGATCGCCAACACATCGCCATCTACTAGCTCTGTGCCCCGTGGCAGCGAAACCCGCAGTGTGCGACCCCCCACACTGTGCATCACCCCATGGGGACTCAACCGCTCCTCTGCCGTGAGCACCACAAAATCGGTCTCACTGTACTGATTTTGTAGATCTGCCAAGGTTCCCAGAATTGTTGCAATCACCGTCACGGCTGTTTTACTCCGCCCTGCATTCAGGTTTGAGACATGTCTTCTAGCCAGAGTTTACAGTTTTGCTCAGATGCATGAGATATAAATTTAGTGATCAAATTCCAGCCAATTCGTTACTATTAACGTCCGAATACGGTACAACCACGATTAAATTCATCCATCCATTGAAGACCGAGGCACGGGGAAAACGGGTATGCACTTATCAACGTTTTTGGCAGTGCAGCGCTGCCTTTTTAAGAACACATCGGCTCAGCCAACCTCAACCAGCTGGATTGGCCGAACGGAAGCGGGTTTGGGGGTGGCGATCGCCATCATTGCCACCAGCCTAGTCACCCCTGCTTGGGCAAATCAGCCTCGCATCAGTGACGTCTCACCTTCCAGCCAAAATCGCGCTGCTGTATTCCAACTGCTGTTTGTAGACCCGATCGCCGGAAATGACCGCAGCGACGGGGGGCAGCGATCGCCCCTACGCAGCATCACGCGTGCCGTCCAGTTGGCTCAGTCAAACACCGTCATCTTATTGGCCGCAGGCACCTATAGCGCCCAAACTGGCGAACGGTTCCCGATCACCCTGCCCCCAACTGTCAGCCTGCAAGAAAACCCTGCCAGCGAGGAGCGCGGAGTGACGATTCAAGGCGATGTGGTGGGTGGTCAATTATCGCCGACTATCGTCACCAGCCGGGTGGCCGAAAACCCCACGGCAGCAGTCAATCGAACACCAGCAGCGGCTACCCCAGCCGCATCCAGTTTCTCAGTGTTGACGGGCGACTACCCCCCCGGAACGCTGGCACCTCGTTCCCAATTCCGCCCTACCACCCGGTCGAATGCGGCTTTGCCTAATACTGAACTGCCCAATGCCGAACTGCCCAATACCGTAACAGTCCCTGCTAGTCCCTTTAGGACAACTAGATCAGCGGCAACGTCCCAGGCAGGCTCGACTCCGATCGCCCCAGTCAGAGGCGCACCCATTAGCGTTCGTCCGCCAACCCTGGCTCCGAATCCAAACGCGCACGAACAGGTGACTGCCCAACCCGTTGCACCGCCGTCTAGACGAGTGGCACCCTCAGCTCAATCGAGTGTTGCCATTCCCATTCTGGTACCGCCGCCAGCCTCTTTTGGGCGCTATCGGCTACTGGGTGGGGTCAATGCCTCGCAGGGCGGGATGGGAACCGCAGCGTCCACCCCGCCCCAATCCATCCTCAACTTTCAAGCCAGCGTCGAAGTGCCAGTTTCTGCCCCGGCAAGTCCAGAGGCTACCGAACGGCAGTCGTTTAGTAGCCGCCGCGATCGCGCCAGCCGCACAGCCGCTCGTCCTAGCCCCGCCCCCCGCTATGATTTACTTCCCGTTCCCGACCCCAACGCGCCGCTCGGCAATATTGGCACTTTGCCTACGATTACAGTATCGGGTGCGGGTGCGGGTGCGGTAAGGCGATCGCCCCCCACGACCCCGGTGGCGAGCCGCGCCGCTGAACTGGGGTTGCGCTATCGGGTTGTGGTCAATGCTCGCGATCGCAGCGTGCAAGAACGCGTGCTCCGGCTCTTTCCGGGGGCGTTTCTCACCTATGACGACGACCAAGATATTGTGATGCAGGTTGGGGCATTTAATGAGCGAGACAATGCGGAAGAGGTGGAAACAGTGCTCGACCAAAACGGGATTCGAGCCAGAGTCGAGCGCGTTGATTAAGCTATTTTCCCTTTTTGCGGCCAGCAGTGGCATCAACCAGGTCTAGTTCTGCCAAGCGAAAGGTGACCAGCTTATCCCAATTGCCGCCTTCAAACAGCACAGCGGCCTTGCCATTGCTGATGCGTTGAACCAATCCTTGAAACCCGTAGTAGGTATCGTTAGCGTTGATAACTCGAACGGCTGAACCTGGAAAAATCATATGTCTTACGGAGATCGGGGTGAATCTGTTCGTTTTAAGCTTAAAGCATTCAGATGGGGAACGTTACGGTTAGACACTCTGAATTTTTGATAGGCGCTATAGAAAATTTTAGGGTGGCTAGCGGGTCAGCAGTATGCTGGCCTGATTCAATTTGCCGCTGGGTCAAGCAGGTGCGGAATCAATCAGGTGCAGGAATCCTGCGGACGTTCTATGATTTAAATAGAACTTAAAGTTTTGTAAAATTTTGACTCCAGCCATCCGCTCCACCCAACCTCCTGCGCTGTCGGCACCGTGGCATGTACTCGACCCCCTGTGGCAAGGTGGAGACGAGGTGGTGCAGCAGGGACTGCCCCACCACCAGCTCGCTCCTGCTTGGCAAATGCTGCTGCTGGGAGATGGGTCTCCCACCCGCCATCTTCAGCTGCTGACGGGAGAACCCACAGAGGTAGATGTGCTCGATATGTCGTTGATTGGGATGGACGACGACGATGCACCCAAACAGATTGAGGTAGTCCCTGGCCCTCGGCTGCGGCGACAAGTGTTGCTGCGAACGGCCTCTGGTCAGCGGCTTGCCTATGCGACCTCGTGGTGGGAAGCAAGCCACGTTGACGAATATTTGCAAAACCGATCGCTCCCGATTTGGGCTAGCTTGAGCCGCCTGAGAACCGAACTCTACCGCGATATTCAAGGGATTCACTATGGACACTGTCCGGCTTTAGAGCTAGCGTTTGAACAGGTCGGGCCATTTTGGGGTCGCCACTACTTGTTTTGGCATCACGGGCGACCGTTGACCCTGATTTATGAGGTGTTTTCACCCTACCTGGTAAAGTATTTGGGCACCATGCAGCTAGATTAGAGGGTAATTAAATTCAACACGCGATGTGCAACTTTAAGACATCCCTCATCCCCCAGCCCCTTCTCCCAAGTGGGGAGAAGGGGAGCAAGAGTGGCTCAAAGTCCCTCTCCCGCTCTGGGAGAGGGGTTGGGGTGAGGGCGGTTCGGCAAAGTTGCACATCGAGATTCAACGTTGGTAGTTTTTGTGAAAGGATAGCGAGGCAGGTCTTTTGCAGACGCTATCAGATCTTTGTTGCTCCGCGACCTGATAGTGCGCTTTTCATCTGGATGTCTGTTAACGACCGATGATTTCCGACTCTTCTTGGCAATCTCCGTCTGATTTAGATGCCTTGGCCAACGCTAGGTATTTGGTTAATGCGTCGTCTGTTGCCGTGGGTGATGCAGCCAATGCGCGATCGCCCACCGGGCCTGAGGCAGATGCTAATGCAGTTCAAATGGCGCTGCGGGCTGTGCTCAAACAGGTCTGCCAACTCACCGATTGGAGTATCGGAGAAGTTTGGCTCCCCAGCGACGACGGCGTTGTTTTGACCTGTAGCTCCATTTGGCACAGCAATGACCCTGAAGCCCTATGTTCCTGTCATCACAGTCGCGAGGCCGTGGTGGTACAGCCCGGTATTGGGTTGCCCGGTCGAGTTTGGGTCAGCGGCCAGCCGGAGTGGGTGCCCGACGTATCGGCTCCGTCGGAGGGCGGGTTTGTGGGGCATGATGCCGCCTTTAGCAGCAGCCTCAAGGCAGGGCTAGGAGTACCGATTCTGGCCGATGGGTGCGTGGTGGCGGTGCTGGTGTTTTTTATATTTGAACCGCGCCAGGAAGACCATCGACTAGCAGGACTGGTTTTGGCGATCGCTGCCCAGCTCGGCGTAGTCATTCAGCTGCAACAGGCTGAAACGGCTCTGCGCGAAAAAGAACAGCGGTTTCGAGCCGTTTTTGAAAACGCGGCAATTGGCATCGGGTTGACTAGTCTGAAAGGAGTAGTGATAGATGCCAACTTCGCCGCCGCTGACATGTTTGGCTATACCGTTGACGAATTCCGCCATCAGCATTTTGCCGACTTTACCCATCCCGACGATTTTGCCACCGACTTAGCGCTGTTTCAACAGGTGTTACGGGGCGATCGCGATTATTATCAACTCGAAAAGCGCTACATCCATAAAACAGGTGAGGTTTTCTGGTGCCGCCTAACCGTTGCAGCGGTGCGCAGTACCGCTGGAGCGCTGCAATTTACCCTGGGCATGACCGAAAATATCACCGAACGCAAACAGGCAGAAGCGGCTCTTCGATATAGCGAAACCTATAACCGAGATTTGCTGCGGGCAATTCCCGAAATGCTGTTCCTGCTTAGCGATCAGGGTATCTATCTCTACGCCCAAGCCGAACAATCAGAGGATTTGATTCGGCTAGCGGACCAACTGATTGGGAAATCATTAGAAGAGGTCTTACCGCCTGAACTGGCTCTGCAAGCCCGACAACATATGGCCTGTCTGCAACAGACGGGGCAGATACAGACCTATGAATATGCTCTGGGGTTGCAGGGCGAAGAGCGCTATTTTGAAGCCCGCCTAGCACGCTGTGGCGATCGCTCCTATATAGCAACCGTGCGCAACACCACCGAACGCAAGCGGGTTGAACGCGCCCTGCAAGCACAAGAAGCATTTTTGCGGTTAATTCTCGACAATATCCCCCAGTCTATTTTTTGGAAGGATAGAAATTCGGTTTACCAAGGGGCAAATCAGTTATTTGCTGAGGCGGCAGGGTTGGCTAGCCCCAGTGAGGTGATTGGCAAAACCGATGCCGAGCTTTGGAACGAGGTGCAGACAGAGCGGTTTCGGGCAATCGATCACCAGGTGATGGCAACCGATGTGTCTTCCCTGCACCAGATCCGTCGCAAGCTTCATGCCGATGGGCGAGAAATTTGGCAAGACGTGAGCAAAGTGCCAATTCACGATGCCAATGGTGATGTGATTGGGGTGTTGGGCACCTACGAAGACATTACCGAACGGCGCTGGGCAGAAACAGCACTGGCTCAACGAGAACAGTATTTAGCGACGTTGGTGGAGGTGCAGCGGCGACTGCTGGCCTGCGATCGCCAAGACGATATTTATAGTGCAGCTTTGGAACTGTTGGGCAAGGTGGCGGGTGCCAGCCGAGCGTATGTATTTAAAAACAGCCATGACGCAGAGGGGCGGCTATTGATGAGCCAAGAAGGTGAGTGGTGCGCGGCAGGTGTCTTGTCCCAAATCGATTACCCTAGTCTGCAAAATCTTCCCTATGCAGATGTTACAGCTCAACTAGAGCCGCTTTTATCTCGGGGCGATGTTTATTCTGGGATTGTGGCTACGATGTCGGAGTCAGAGCGTGTCCTGTTGGAACCGCAGGGGATTTTGTCGATTCTGATTTTGCCACTGAGTGTGAATGGTGAGTTTTTTGGCTTTATTGGGTTTGATAATTGCGTTGAAATGCGGGCATGGGAACCCTCAGAAGTTGATTTGCTGCGAGCTGGTGCCGCCGCGATTTCACTAGCGTTAGAGCGATCGCAAGCCATTACCGCCCTGCGCCTCAGCGAAGCTCGCTATCGACTATTGGCCGAAAATTCCACTGATTTGATTGCCCGCTACGTTCCGAGTGGCGTCTATTGCTACGCCTCGCCTGCCTGTCGGGTGTTATTAGGATACGAGCCGCATGAAATGCTGGGGCGATCGCACTTCGGCTTTATTCATCCTCAAGACATAGACTTGGTGCGCCACTGCCATACTGCAACCCTAGCCGCCGCCTATCAAGGCAGTACCGAAGCGAGTCCCTATCGCTACCGGATTCGGCGCAAAAATGGCGAGTACCTCTGGTTTGAAACCAAAGGCAAGGCCATCTTAGACCCCGAAACCGGTCAGGTGAATGAAATTGTTGCTACCTCTAGAGATATTACCGAACGCAAGCAAGCCGAAAACCTGCTGGCAGGGCAGAAGCAAATCTTAGAAATGATCGCGACCAATGCCAACCTGACCGATGTGCTCAACGGCCTGGTGTACTTTATTGAAGCTCAAATCGACAGGGTTGTTGGCTCCGTGCTGCTGCTTGACGCCGATGGCATTCACATGCGCCACGGGGCAGCACCAAACCTGGCCACTGACTACATTGAGCAAATTAATGGGACTGCCATTGGCTCTAACGTTGGCTCCTGTGGTACAGCCATGTATCGACGTGAACCCGTCATCGTCAGCGATATTATTGAACATCCACTGTGGAGCGACTACCGCGATCTCGCCCGCCGTCATCATCTGCGATCGTGCTGGTCGATGCCCATTTTTTCGTCTCAAGGGGCGATCTTAGGGAGCTTTGCTCTATACCGTCAATATCCCTGTGAGCCAATGCCTCAAGACTGGCAACTGCTGGAGATGGCCACCCGGCTAGCGGGGATTGCGATTGAACAAAAGCTAGCTGGAGAAGCCCTGCAAACGGCTGAAATTAAATATCGGGGCATCTTTGAAAATGCAGTAGAAGGCATTTTTCAGACCACGCCTGAGGGGCGCTATATTACCGTCAATCCAATGCTGGCACGGCTCTATGGGTATGATTCTCCAGCAGATTTGAGCAGCAGTTTAACCAATATTCAGCATCAACTGTATGTCGATCCCAATCGCCGCCGCGAATTTACGCATCTGATTGCAGAACAGGGAGAAGTTTTAGGGTTTGAATCGGAGGTGTATCGCAAAGATGGGAGCATCATCTGGATTGCTGAATCGGCGCGGGCGGTGTATGATGGCGCGGGCAACTTGGTGGGCTATGAAGGCACGGTAGACAATATTACCCAGCGCAAACAGGTAGAGGCCGCGTTGCTGAATCGCGATAACCTGTTGCAGGGAGTTGCGGCGGCAACCCAGTGCTTGTTGACCAATGCCGACTCCACGCAAGCGATTCCCCAAGCGCTAGCTATTTTGGGCGAAGCGGCACGAGTTGACCGGGCTTATATCTACGAAAATCACCCGCATCTTGACTCGGGTGAGCTGGCCATGAGCCTGCGCTATGAGTGGTTGCGATCGCTCATCTCTACTGGGATTCACCAACCCTATTGGCAAAATCAACCTTATAGCACGTTTAGTGGAGGTCGCTGGTATGAGACCTTTGCCGCCGGACACTCGATTAGCCGCACAGCGCAAGAGTTTTGCGCAGCCGAACGCGAAATTTTGCAGCGCGACGGGATTCTGTCGCTGATTATGGTGCCCATTTTTATTGGGGAAGAGTTCTGGGGCTATATTGGGTTCGATGATTGCCAGAGCGAACGGCAGTGGTCTAACAGTGAAGAATCGATTTTGGTGGCGATCGCCGCTAGCCTTGGCGGTGCTATCAGCCGACAGCGCACCGATGAACAAATGCAGCATCAAGCCTTCCACGATACCCTCACCGGGTTGCCCAACCGCACAATGTTCAACCATCAGATCCACCTGCTGCTGGCCCGTGCCCACCGCACCGCAGAAACCTTTGTCGTCATGTTTTTGGATCTCGATCACTTCAAAACCATTAATGACACCTTGGGCCATTCAATTGGCGATCAGCTCTTAAAACAATCGACTCAGCGCCTGATAACCTGCCTGCGCGAAGAAGACATCATTGCGCGCTGGGGTGGCGATGAGTTTACGCTGCTGTTTCCAGAGATTACCTCTGTGGAGGCGGCGGCTAAGATTGCCCAGCGGATTTCCTATGCGCTCAAACCCGTTTTTTGTCTAGAAACCCACGAACTGCACATTACTAGCAGCATTGGCATTGCCCTCTATCCTCAAGACGGTAAAGATGCCCAAACGCTAATTAAAAATGCCGATGCAGCCCTCTACCGAGCCAAAGATCGTGGACGCAACAACTACCAGTTTTATACGCCCACACTCAATTCCCAAGCATCAGAACGACTGACGCTCGACAGCAGCCTCCACTATGCATTAGAGCGCAACGAATTCCAACTCTACTACCAGCCTCAAATCAATATCTTGACCGGAGAAGTGACCCAACTGGAAGCGCTGCTGCGCTGGCAGCATCCGCACCAAGGACTTGTTTCACCGCAAACTTTTATCTCTTTGACAGAAGATAACGGCTTGATTGTGCCGATTGGTGCCTGGGTGCTGCGCACAGCCTGCCTGCAAATTAAGGCATGGCAACAGGCGGGCTGTGCGCCGCTGCGGGTAGCGGTGAACCTGTCTGCTCGGCAGTTTCAACAGCCCAACTTGGCAGAACAAATTGGCCAAATTTTGGCAGAAACGGGAGTGTCGGCTACCTGCCTGGAGCTAGAAATTACCGAAACGGCTGCGATGCGGGATGTTGAATTTACTACGACCCTGCTGCATCACCTGCGGCTGATGGGAGTGCGCATTGTGCTGGATGACTTTGGCACCGGCTATTCGTCGTTGGGCTACTTGAAGAAATTTCCCCTGCACGCGCTCAAAATCGATCAATCTTTCGTGCAAGATTTGGCCGATAGCTCCGATGATGTGGCGATTATCACGGCCATTATTGCGCTGGGGCGGGGGTTGAATCTTAGTGTTGTCGCCGAGGGGGTAGAAACATCTTACCAACTGGCTAAGCTGCGATCGCTACACTGCGAAGAAATCCAAGGCTACCTATTTAGCCGTCCGCTAGATGTGTCTACGGCAACCCAATTTCTCCAACACAACCAACCTCGATCCAACTTAAAGCAATTGGATAATTTAACCGCAGGATGACGAATTAAACCTCATGCATCCTCACCCAAAGGCTTCTAAAATATTTTTGTGGAGAGTTCCTATCTTCAATTTCTTTGCAAGGAACGTCTCCAATGCGTTTGAGTGAACCATCATCGCTAAGCAGTTGAAATTGCTGCTCTCTACCTGGATAAAACAAGATCCCTTCGGGTCGAAAATCTGAGGGTAAACCAATGATCTCCAAGCGCTGAGGAGTTTGGTCTAATCCAGACCATTGATAGAGCGCAAACTGATCGCTACTATCATAGGCTCCTGCCACAATTAGATAGCACTGTTCACGCTGCCAATATTCAATGCTGCGGATACCTAGACCTCCTAGATCGAGTTCTATCGGCTTGCCAAAATTTGCCTTTGTCCCCTTCTTCTCGACCAGCTTACGCGGATTTTTTAGCGGTATCAAGAGAGCTTTTCCCTGAATAATCGGGTTGCGAAAGCCAATCAATAATCCCCGGCTAGGCGTAATGGTTAAACCTTCAATATTTAAACCACCTGCTGATTTGGGCGGTATCTTTTCTGCCGCTTCCAACTGATAGCATTTCAGTCGTTTATCGTTGAACATATCCCTTAAAACAAGTTGTGTATAAGAACGGCCTACTTGTTCAAACTTGATTCCTTTGGAGCTACTCAGTCGATTGGCAAAAAATTGATGGCGGGCTGGCTTAAATTTACCTTTGCTGTTTCTGCCATGTGAGGTGATCCAGTAGATCATCTCATCTAGCTGAGCTACCGCTTCCAAGTCCGTTTCTTCGCAGTTAGGGTTATTGTCAAAGTAATGATTTATATCAACCTCGACCGGCTTTCCCGACTGATCAGCCTGATAGATTCTTAACAGGTTGTCTTCATCATTAGCTACTACAAAATGATCCTCTCCGAGCGCGATCGCCCCTGAAGCATCACAGATTTGCTCATGCTGTAGCTCTTGCTCTACAGTACACCTGATTTTTTTCATTTGGTTGCTCCCTGCCTCTTGCCTCTTGCCTCTTGCCTCTTGCCTCTACTCTGCATCTTTCGCCGACATCCCATCTCCCTGTGTCCCAAAATACCAGAGGACGGCAGCAGCTTCTGCTCGGGTAACCGGCTTTTTGGGCTGAAATAGAGTTGTGTAGCCAAAGGCCCGCCGAATGTTGGCGAGGTCGGAGTTTTGGTAGTCGGCTAGCACCGCTCGCAGCGCTTTGGGATCAATCCGTGGCGTATCTTGGAACCCCCAGGTTTGCTGTACGGCATCGAGCGTGGCATTGGGCAATGCTTGACGGGTATCGAGGGGGGTTTTCCACAGAATTAGGTCTTCTCGGGTGAGGGGCGCGTCGGGTCGAAAGGTCACTGTGGTGGAATTGCCCGAGAGCGGACTGGGAATGATCCCAGCAGTGGCTAGACCCTGAATCGCGGCAAAATCGGGATCGCTGCGGGGAACGTCTTGAAATGCAGGTTGGTCTGTCGCGACTGCCAGCCGAATTTGGTTACCAGGTCGGGTGGCATAGAGGCGGTTATTGGCCGCGACTAACCAGCGGCCAAACTCGCGCCGCATCATCACCTGGTTGGGCTTAAACTCTTGGCCTGAGCTAACGTTTAACACGCCCAATTGCGCCAAATCAGCTAAGTAGGGCTGTAGCTCTGCTGGCGCTTTGGTCAGGTCGCTAAACTGTTGGGGAGTGGCGATCGCCCCTGTAGCAACCGGACTAGGGCTGCCCGCTGGAACGGTAGAGTTGGGCAGCAGCGGCCCAATAAAATTGGGATCGCCCGGTTGGGGTACAGATGTAGCAAGAGACGCGTTCGGGGCAGCATTCGGAGATGGGAGTTGATCAAAGGGAGCAGGGGTTGCCGCTACTTCCCCAGCCTCAAACTGCCTATAGGTCAGTGAAAAATCTGTAGGGCTAGCGGATGCAGGTGCGGGAGCAGCTTGGCTTGCCGCGCTGGCAGCGGCCAAATTTAGCGTTACCTGTAGCCCACTTTTAGTGGCGCGCAGGCTGTCTAGCGGGGAAGTGCCATTAGCCGCTAGCTGCCAACCGTTAGACTGAAATGCCTGCTGGTAAAACTGCTGCACTTGCGTCGCCGAGTCGGGGGTGAGCCAGCGGGTCAGGACAGCAGGGCGATCCGCGCTCCGCGCAGGCAAGCCAACGCCTCTAGCACTTCCAGTACCGCCAGTACCGCCAGTACCGCCATCACCGCCAGCACCACTGCCAGCACTAGCGGCAGCGGCGGTCACAGCTTGCAGCGCCGCACCTGGATAAATCGGAATCTCACTGGGAAAATCGGGTGGCAGGGTAGCGGTGGCTCGTAGAGCCGGGGCAGTGCTGGGGCTACCAAACCCGTCTGCCCCAGTTTGCAGCTGGGGATCAGCCGCCAGCGATCGCTCTAACGAACTCGTCAACGAGCCGCTAGCGCAAGAGGCGAGCGGCAGCGTCAAACTCAGAGCGATCCCCATCCACACCGTAGAACGTCTTAAACGCAACACATCAACTCTCAAAACACATGCTCCTCCTACGCTAGCGCAGGGTGTCCCCCCTGTGGCCATAATCTGTGCAGGATTGGGAGGATTTGAGGATGAAATGTTGAGTGACGGGTCAGGCCATTAAGCTGTAGGGGTAGAGCGGCTAGCCAATGCCAGCGCAATTCTAGAGAACCCGCTAAACAACAGGCTAATTCCTACCAATAAGCCAATGGCAAACGCTCCATTCAGAGGCCATTCTGCCCAAATCAGACCGCCTAACAGCAGCGTAGTGACGCCATTCCCTAGTAACCAAACCCAGCTAGGTTGGGGTCGGACTTGAAAGGCAAAGGCAATCTCAAAGATACCTTCAATCAGTAGGAAGATGCCAAGAGTTAGCGTTAAGGTTAGAACGCCTTGTAGAGGATTTGCTAACAAGAATACGCCTGTTGCAGTGTAGAGCAGACCCAGCAAGAGTTTCCAAACAAAACCCGTTTCAGCGCGGGACTGAATGGCATAGACCAGTTTGGAAACACCGCTAAATACCAAAATCCAGGCGATCCAAATTTCTGCTGTCAGCGTACTGAATGAGGGAAAGGCGATCGCGGCCACG
>Ga0163148_10006061_pt1 | contig 11845 bp, 10 predicted proteins | sample OliLakLV19MP7P2_FD_148606 | JGI IMG/M metagenome (GOLD analysis project Ga0163148, IMG submission 148606) | Freshwater microbial mat bacterial communities from Lake Vanda, McMurdo Dry Valleys, Antarctica- Oligotrophic Lake LV.19.MP7.P2 | ecosystem: Environmental > Aquatic > Freshwater > Lake >... | reverse complement strand
GGGGGGTGCGGGGATGGAAAGGGGAAGAAAATATCTGAATAAATAAATCAATATCATCCGTATGGAAAAGTTTTTATACGGCTCCAACGTTCATCGTATTCAGTCTTTTATCTTTGAGACAGGAAAACTGAAAGAAATTATTGGTGCCAGTGAGTTAGTAGAACAAATATGTACGACCAAATTTAGGGAGAAAGTTGGCGACTCTTTTAGTAAAGAACAACTCTTGGTTGGTGCCGCTGGGAAAATCACCTATTTATTTGAAGATTATGACTCCTGTCAGCGTGTAGTTTTTGATTTCCACAAATCTATTTGGGAAGAGGTGCCTGGGCTGCATTTGACGCAAGCGGTTGTAAAAGTTAAAGACGGGATCATTACAGGTGAACACTTGACTTGTCTGGAAGAACGCCTGGATACTCAAAAAAACAAAGTCCCTTTACAACATGGGACGGGGCTGATGATTTCGGAGCGATCGAGAAGGACTGGTGGTCCAGCAGTTTTTGTCGATAAGGAAGAAAGTTATTTAGATAGAAAACAAGTAGCAAAAAATGACGCGCAGAAAAGTGGACGTAGTACTCTGTTTGATAAAATCTTGGGAGATAAACACGACAAATATTCCAGTGAAATTTTTGCTTTGGAACCAGAGCAAATGCTTCGGGACGGGGAAAGTGGCTGGGTAGCGGTAATCCATGCGGACGGAAATAACTTAGGGCAAACCATCCAAAGCATCATAAAAAAAGTTTCAAAGGAACGAGCAGGTAAAGACGATGTGCAGAAAATGATCAAATCATTTTCTGATAAAATTGATCAAGCTACCCGAAGCGCAGCGCAGGAAGCTTTTAGTCAAATTGTAGAACCCGTTTATAATAGGGAGAAGGTTAAAAACCCGAAAACCAAACTTCCATTTCGCCTTGTACTGCTTGGCGGCGATGACTTGACGATGATTATTCGCGGGGAATTGGCTGTACCATTTATGAATATTTTCTTGAAGCAATTTGAGCACCACACCCGAAATGATTTTGTTGATTTGGTGGCACAATACAACCTTTCAGAACTGAAAGAAGGACTAAGTGCCTGTGCTGGAATTGCTTACATCAAACCTAAATATCCCTTTCACTACGGCGTAGATTTATCGGAAAGTCTTTGTGCGTATGCCAAAAAACATGCTAAGGATTTAAAGGAACCAAAGGTTCCATCTTGTTTAGCCTTTCACCGGGTGCAATCCTCTTTTACAGAAGAATACAGTACCATTCTTAAGAACGAGTTAACTAAAAATGAAATTACGCTGACTTATATGCCCTACTACCTTGACACACAGCACGGATCTGCAACGATCGAACAATTAATTAAATGGACAAAAGCGATTCAGGAAGACGAGGCTCCAAAAGCGCCAATCCGGGAATGGCTGACGGAACTCGCGATAAGCACCGAAAGTGCCAATCAATTGATGAACAGGATAATAGCATTAAATCCTCGCTATGTAAATCCGCTTGAACTTAAATCTGCCATCAATGAAAAACTTCAAACCACTCACTTACAAGATGTAATTGCTTTAGCAAGCATCGGAAAAATAGATAAATAATGAATACGATAACTTATCAAATAGAGTTCTCTACCTATTGGCATACCGGCTCCGGTTTGTCAAGCGGTGTGGATGCTAACCTGGCTGTCATTAAAAACGAACATGGTTTACCCTTCATTCCCGGCAGAACTTTGAAAGGGTTGTTGCGCGAAGCGGCTGAAATACTCAATGAATTAAACACTGATTTGGTGTCGAAAGATTTCATTACTACTGTTTTTGGAATTGGAGAAGACCAATCTATAAATGGCGAACATCGGGCAGGGCAATGCTTTTTTAGTAATGCAACGCTGAGTAAACACCTTACAGGTCATTTGCAAAACCACCCGGAAGAAGGGAAAATGCTATTCTCCACGATTGCATCAACTGCAATCAATGAAAAAGGAATTGCGAAGGATCAAACCTTGCGACAAATGGAAGCAACCATTCCACTTACACTTTATGCCACTATTGAATCTTTTCCTGATGATCCGGAAATGGTCAAACAAGTGAATTACTGTTTTCAGTGGATTAAAAAAATGGGTGCCAATCGCTCACGTGGATTAGGGCGTTGTGAATTTAGCCAGATAAAAACAAATTAATTATGAGGCGATTAAAATTTTCATGCACCCTGCTTAGTGATGTAGTACTAAGCTCGCAAGCTGCGACCGAGGGATTTCATGAGTCATTAGACTATATACCAGGAGCAAAGTTTTTAGGCATAGCTGCCAGAAGTTTGTATAATATGGAAAATCAGCAGCAAACGCTAGATCTTTTTCATAACGGGTGTGTGCGTTTTGGTGATGCACACCCGGTTGGCACATCAAATGTATACACCTATAAAGTTCCCTCAAACTGGCAATTATTGAAAGGACAAGGACTTGGGAGTGAAAAGAGTGAAGTCTATCTGGCTCACAAATTAAGCCGAAATAAAAAAGTTGCCTTAATTGATGCAGGAAAAAAACTCGAACAAGCACGAAGAGGATATTTCTTATTAGATGGGGAGCTGCTGGAAGTTAAACAGCGTTTCTCAATCAAATCTGCTTATAATAGCGAAGAATATCGCGCTAAAGACAAGTTGATGTATGGCTATTTTGCCCTAAAAAAAGGTACAAAATGGTGTTTTGAAATAGCGGCAGATAAAGAAGAATATACTGATCTTATTGTAAACGCGCTGCGAGGTAAAAGGCACATGGGGCGTTCCGGGTCAGCAGAGTATGGGTTAGTGGAAGTAGAGTTATTGCAAGATACAGTAACACATTCCCAGGCAAAAAATATTGATGCCGGTGAAACTTATATTTATGCAGTGAGTAATCTCTGCTTCTATACCGATTTTGGAAGAACCACCTCGCAACCCGATCCGGTTCAACACCTGTTATTGCCTGAAGGGAGTATAATTCTCTGGGAGAAATCGCAAATCCGAACCCGGCGATACATGACGTGGAATAAACACCGCAATAACCGCGATGCTGACCGCCTCATTATCGAAAAAGGCTCTGTAATAACTGTTGACCTCTCGAAGGAAATCAATACAGGTACTTTTGAAAAAGGCATTGGCGCACATCGCAGCGAAGGTTTTGGAAAGATTTGGGTCAATCCGGATTTTTTATTAAGTTCAACCGAAAAGCTTGCGTTACAACTGAGAAAAACACCTATTGCCGATAAAGCTCCTGTTGATTTTTTTGCAGTTGAAAAAAGAGAATCCGATGATATGATAATAGCCTTTCTATCTCAAAAACTTTTGGAGACAGCCAAGGACGCAAAAGTTGATAAAAAGGTCAATGAATTTCTAGAAACTAATCGTGACAAGTTTAAAGACATTACTTCGAGCCAATGGGGGCAAATCCGTAATGTTGCTAAGCATGCACAACAAGTAAAAGATCTTGAAGAATTGCTCTTCAATGAACAATTTGGTATTTGTATGACCGGCCAGTCTGAGTCTAAATGGCGTGGGTGCCGTAATTCGCTCAAAAAATTCATTTTTGAAAATTCAGGTTTGCCAGACGAATCCAAACTTGATTTGACGATGAAAATTGCAGCAGAAATGGCTAAGGCTGCTCAAAACAAACAATAACATGGAAAACAAAATCAAATATATCGCTCGCTTCAAGGTGGAGACACAAACCCCGCTGGGGATAGGTACTGGCCGCAGCGGCCTGCTCAACGAGCGCCTTATTGCAAGAGACGCCAATGGGCTGCCTTACATGCCAGGGACAGCATTGGCTGGTATTGTTCGACATGAACTAGAGAGAGAGGGGCAAACCGTAAATTATTTGTTTGGTTTTCAGGCTCCAAGAGAAAAAGAAGGCCAAGGAAGCCGCATTGTATTTAGTCCTGGCTTATTGGTTGCCCATGATAACCAATCAGTCATGGAAGGGCTTCAACAGGTGGACTATTCTCACATTTATTATTCGAGCTTCCGACGCAAAAATTTGCCACAACGGGATCATGTTCGCATCAGTCACCGAGGCGTCGCCGAAAAAACGGGAAAATTTGAAGAAGAATTGGTGTATAAAGGTGCTCGGTTTGCATTTGAAATCGAAATAGAAGGAACTGACGACGATGCAAAAATCTGGAATAAAATTCTTTCAATACTCAATCACCCCTCTTTTAGAATTGGCGCAGGTACACGCAAAGGATTTGGCCAATTGAAGGTGCTGTCGTGCCATACTAAGCGCTTTAATCTTGAAGAAAAGGATGACTTGTTGGCCTATTTGGGCAAAAGCAGCTCACTTAATTCGGATATAAGTAGTTGGAATACTTACCATAATAAAGACAAACAAGCTACCAATTGGCTCCATTATGAAATTCGGCTAAAGCCTGAAAACTTCTTCCTGTTTGGTTCCGGTCTTTGGGATGAAAAAGCCGACTTGACGCCCAAAAAGGAAAAATGTTTTGTGTGGGAAGATGGAAAAGAACCTGAATTGAAAGCGTATTATCTCATTCCGGCAACATCAATCAAAGGAGCCATTTCTCACAGAGTAGCTTATTATTATAACGACCTTAATAAAACCTCTATTGAAGCAGAAATAGAAAAGAATGTTCCACTTGAATTTGATATAGAAGGGGCATTGCAAAAAATGACAGATGATCAGTTGCCTTCAAGCATTGATCAGTTGAATTATGCTGCTGACTCCAGTGAATGGAAAAAACTGGAGGCAAAGATTGAGGCGTTGGAAGTTAATCAATCGGATAGTTGGCAACTTTATAAAGGTTTTTTAGAGCAAAAAAGCGATGATAAATTATTTAGAAATCTTGCAGTTGGCGAAAATAATGATGCAGTAAAAGCGCTGTTTGGATATGCAAAAACAGGAGATGAAGGTGCAAAAGGAAGTGTGATTTTTTCAGATTTATTTTTGGAAATAAAGGAGGGAAGCGTTAAATATTTCAACCATGTTTCGATTGACCGCTTTACAGGGGGTGCCCGAGATGGCGCTTTATTTACGCAAGAAGTGGTTGCCTCTACGGATATTTTTACGATGGATATTTTTGTTGAACCTGCTGCTTTTTTTGATAAAATGGTTGAACTCGCTTTTGAAGAAACAATAGAAGACTTAACTAAAGGAAATCTTCAATTAGGCGGTAGCAGCGCTAAAGGTCACGGGGTATTCATCGGTATTTGGAAATCTAAAAATGCAAATGACCATGCTTAGTTACGAGTTGATTAAAATTACCAATATTCCCGATTTTCTTTTTGACGGGTACTTTTGGTTTTCTGATGCAGAAAAACCTCAATTGATCATTGCTAAAAAGATTGATAAATCAATCTTTTCAAGCATGCCATTTGCCATAGAGGCTAATTTTTATGCGCCAAAAGAACAAGTAAGTATTCAAGCACGAAATATTGACGGGGATTACCAGATAATAAAATTCAGCCTAAAGGGAGTTACCGAAAAACCTCTCCGATATATCGGTCATGATCTGGAAAAAGAAGGAAAGAAATTCGATTTTTTGATGATCGAAGCATGGGAAGAAGTTGAAGATCAAGACAATCTTTTGGAAGCGATGAAAACACTTCAACCGACTTGGGCTGCATTTGCAGGATTCACCGATAAAACATTACAATTATGAGCACAAAGTACATCAAAGCACCATATAACTTTGTTCCGGTTAACAATAAAGTAGTTTTTCCATATTGGGCAGACTTGATTAGCCACGATATTCCTTTTGAAGATGCTCATTCGGGAACCTTAACGGTTAAACTAAAAGCACATAGCTCAGTTTTTGTACGTAATGGAGCGCCGAAAAAGCCGAAAGAAGATCAGGAAAAACAACATGAACCGAGTTTTTCTCAGGCTAATGGTCAATACTTCATTCCCGGTTCATCATTAAAAGGCATGGTGCGTAACGTATTGGAAGTGATGACTTTTTCTAAAATGGGGAATAAGGTAGATGATACTACGTTTGCATACCGCGATTTTCACAACACTGATTTGTATAATATTATTGAGATAACAAAGGGTGTACAATCCGGGTGGTTGTCCAAAGATAAGTTCGGAAAATATTGGGTTGATAAATGTGGCAGTCCTGGGAGAGTCAGGTTTGATGAAATCGCAAAGTTTTTTAATAAGGATTTTGCTTCATTTTTTAATAAGGATAAAGATGGCTTTAGATTTGAATCAGATAATGCTGAGCACAAGTCTGCAAAATTTAAATATACCTTATTTAAAGAAGAAGGTGAACAAATTGGAGTGGTTGTAACTCGTGCCCCAGCCCCACCACCAGAAAAAACAAACCGATACGACTTAAGAGAAAAATACAATATAGTAAGTAGGGGGGATGATGGTGAAGTTTTTAAAGACGAAGACAGGAAAGGGATAATTGTATTTACAGGGCAACCAAGTGCAAGAATTGAACCGGATGATGAGAAGCCAAGTGGTAAGATATATGAATTTATTTTCTGGGAACCAATAATACCTAATAAGCGTGAGCAAATAAGTGAGAAGGTTATAGAAGATATGAAGTGTGCATATCTGGACAGTAAAAATAAAAAGGAGCAATCTGAGGATTGGAAATACTGGAAACAAAAATTAGAATCTGAAGAGAAAAAAATTCCCGTTTTTTTTCATGAAGATAACAATAGTAAAATAACAAGTATTGGTTTGTCTTTCCTTTACAAGTATGCATACAAGTATCGTGTATCTGAACTTATTGGCCAAGATAAAAAAGACTTGCCCGACTTTTCTGAAGCCCTGTTTGGATTCATAAAAGGAGATAAGTATGAAGAAGGTCTCAAAGGCAGGGTTCATTTTGGACATGCTTTTGCTATTGCCGATACTACATATCCAGATGCAGAAGCGTCTGAAGTTTTATCCAGCCCAAAAGCTTCGTATTATCCCAATTACATTCGGCAAACGAATATAAAAAATGGGAAAGTGGATCGGTATAACACATTCATGGATGTATCTACACAAATTGCAGGCTGGAAACGCTATCCGGTTCACCGGAATGGCGTAACACACAACCCTAAACCTTCAAGTGCATCAGAAGATGTATTGGTTAAATTTACTCCTCTAAAAAGTGGGGCTGAATTTGAATTTAAGATTCGTTATCACAACCTTAAAAAGGTTGAACTTGGTGCCTTGATCAGCGCTTTGACTTTTCACATCACGCCAAATACATTTCATAGTCTTGGTATGGCAAAGCCGTTGGGCTATGGAAAAGTATCGTTACAAGTGGTCAATGAACTTGTAAAGCAGAACGATTATTTGCGCGCCTTTGAGGCATATATGACGGCAGAGGTCAACAACTGGCTTGCTTGTGCCCAGGTGATGGAGTTACTTACAATGGCTTCTGATCAGCAATCTGACTCCAGCTTGGCGTATATGCAATTGGAGTTGAGAAACAACAATGAATTTACAGAAGCAAAAAAAGCAAAAGAGGCGCTTGATGTGTACTCTAAACTTAGAGGGGTTCAAAGAAAAACAGCCAATTCGCTTCTTCATCCCGGAGATATAGAAAAAATCCAGGATGAGAAGACGCGGTTTGAAAAAATTAAAGCTAAACTCGTTGATAAACTAACCTTTTTGAAAACACAGGAAGACTATTTTCAAAAGGCACTGGCGCAAAAGAAAGAGGAGTTAATACAAGCGCTTAGATCCCGTCAAGCTGAAATAGAAAAGCAAGTTAGAGAGGAAGTGAAAGCCGATTTAGCTGAGAGTGCAAAGTCAGGTGAACCAGATTGGGATCATATTGACCTTGCCCATAGGGATGCATTCGAAAACTTAATAAAAGCCATCAAGCTCTTTGTACAAAAGCTAAACCAGGGAATCGTATATGAAAAGATTCTCAAAGAACAAGGTAATGGCTTATTACCGGAACGGCTTCACGAAGCGTTAATCAATAAGGTTCAGCAAATTTTTAAAAATTGCTCTAAAAGTGAAAAAGAGCAGTGGAAAAGAGAGCCTTACGAAAAAAATGCAAAGTTGAAGAAAGTGGCAGAATGGATTGGGGAAGAGGTAAATAAATTAAATATTTAATAATGCCAAATTCTTTTCAAGGCGTAATAGGGAAGATTAAAAATTTAAAATTATGGAATATTTAAAATCGCTTCTTCGATTTGAAGCAATGCTCGCTATATTGATCATTGGTTTTATGTTATTCTTATATTCCTCTGAGCTTACCTCTATTAATCAAGAGGTAACTAAAATTAACCAAGAGTTAAAAAAACTTGAGTTTTTCAAACGAGACAGTGCATTGATTCCTGATGCCGCATTTCAACGGATAAATGAGCGAATTAATATAATAGAACAGAATTTTGAGCATAAGCAGAATATCTTAATGAAGAGTTTACCCTATCATTTACGGCTCTTATTTTTTTGTTCTGGGCCATATATAAAATAGCGCTCAACTTTGCAGTTGAAGAAGCCAAAAAAGACATAGCTCGTTCATACAAAAATGAAGAAACACTATTCCTTGAGGAGAAAAAGATTCTTGTCCTTACAAAAGAAGGTGGTTCAACAGAATTTGTACAGCGGTTCTTTAATAAGTCAGGATTCCAAAATCATGAAGTTGAATCTCCAATAATCACCTTGCCCGAAAAGCCTAATGCTAAATATGATCTATTCTTTCTTAATAATGATAATGAGAATTTAAATTATGTTTTCAGCGATGAGGAAATTGTGGCTTTTATGAGTAATTGCAAGGCAGGTAAAATCGTCTTCAATTTCGGAAAAACAGTAAAACCAGGCCCCATAACGCAAGATGAGCGGTTCACATCCGCTACTTTTCGCTCTCAATTATTAGGAAATTTAATAAATTCTTTTCGTTACCAAAAAGTTCTGAAATAAAATCAAAGCCTAATATCACCCAACTTCTTCCATCAAATCGCGCACATCATCACAGAAGCCCGAACTAAAGCTGTATATTCCGGAGCATCTGCCCCCTCTTCTAAATGGCCTGACCCGCTGAACCGGAGTTCAGCGGTACAACACCAGCCGTCCTGCGACCCGACGTCGCATTTTTTCGCCGAATCGGAGTTCGGCGGTACAGTCCGATTGTGTTTAATGGCTTACACAAAACAACTGCTCTTGCTCAACTTGGTTACGTTGCATGGCAAGAGATTCGATTGTGTTTAATAATTTACACAAGAAGACACAATGCCTCCGATGCGCAAATGATTTTTTAACAGTTGAACCCATGGGACATAGGTTTTGCTACTCTTATCCCATGAACATAGCTGGAACCGGTGCTCTTTACACAAAACCGGCATCGGTATTATGTGCACCTTTCGGTGCATATAAACCGTTTGGAGCTGCTGCTCCGAAAGTCCCCCTGGCGGGGAACCTGCCGAAAACAGTCCGCAAGGACTGTACTTCGGCGAGTCGTGATGGCTTCATCGGGCGGCGATGCCCTGAACTGCTCAAAGTTTACCCCCGGTGTGGGGAATAAACTTTGATGGTGTCATCGGGCGGTAGTGCCCGATGCGTAGGTTGAGCTGTGATGGTTTGGTTTTATCTCAACCTGTGGTTAGGGGCGCTGAATGAATAAGTGTCACTTTCGACAGGTAAGTAATTTTGCTTCTAACTGAGGCGGAGGTTGCCGACCTTAGCCTGAGCTATGAGAGGCGGTTCTCCAACGAAGGGTAGGAGGAAAATGACTCCTGAAAAAGTGAACCTTATTCGTTCAGCAACCCTTGACCCTGTCTCGTGGACAGCAACTTTAACGCACAGCGAATCACATACCTATTATACGATTGATTTTAATTTTAGTTTCATGCTGATTTGTATGGTTTTATCTTTAAAAATCCTTATTTGTCAACTACAAATAAGGCTAATTAATACATTTTCAATGATTTATTTTCCGCTCCTATATGAATTCTGATCTGCCCCAGGGTGTTTTTTGTCGTTTTTGAAGCATTTTTTAACAAAAGACAAACATTTGTTCCGCCCGATTTTCCCCTGTCTCTCCTTGGTATCTCTGATTTATTAAATACTTTTGTGATCGGTGCAATTATCCATTACAGGGATATAAAAATTAACGACAACCTCCTCCTACAATACAGCCTGTTCTCAATTCGTCACTCACTGCGTTCCAAATTACCCAGCCCCTACCACCCGACTTGCAAGAACCTTCTACATTAATGTCGTCAACGGAAGGTTTTTTAGGTGTAATCTGCTGAGGCACGAAGCAGGTGACATCTCAAAAAACCGGTTCCCGAGTCGCGAAAATTGAGACAACACCTGCCGCTAAGGGCGGCGAGATGTCGCCTCAATTTTCGCTAAGTTGACGACATTAAACCTTCTACATGGCCAAAACACGACATTTTTTTAACGGAAAGACAATTGCTGCGCCTTACAAAATAAAAAACTCCGAAGTTTATTATTTAAATTCACCGTTTGCAAAAAATCAAATCACGGGCAATTAGCAGGATTTTATAGACTAACAAAGCCTGGAGAACAAGAATTTAATTCAAGAACTTAACCCGTAACAGTATGGCTGATTTTTATCAACATATTGCCCAATATTACATAATTCCCGTATCAAGGCAGGGCAGGCCATTGGCTTTTATATGTTAGAAGCTTATTGGCATGTGGGGCACCAGGTTGTTGAAGAAGAACAAGGAGGTCTTTACAAGGTAGATTACGGAAGTAATATGATTAAATATTTGTCAGAAAGATTAACCCGGGAATTAGGTAGCGGCTATGATCGTACTAATCTACAGCACATGAGGAAGTTTTTTCTAACCTTCCAAAATTGCGACGCACTGCGTCGCGAATTATCCTGAACCCACTGCCGCGCCCTCCTCCGCGTAGAAAACCCGCTTGCTCGCGAGTGCTACCTCGCTGAAACCATCGCCAACAACTGGGGAACGCATTCTTTCAATCCAACAAACAACCTAACTCATGGAAATTAACCACCCGCTCCTCCTCCTCCACCTCAGCAAAGCCAGGAAAAAGAAGCCCCTGAAATACATCGAGCATTCCATACCTAATACGTTTACCTAATACGTTTCCTAAACTTCCAAAGTCTATGGTGTGCACACATCTGGGCAACTGGAATTTAAGAAACCTGGCGCTTGCCGAAAAAAGAATGCATTTATGCGCTTGACAGCATTTTGTCGGTTTCCGGTCTTTTGATCTTTTACGTTTGCCATTCCCGTTGGTTTGTCCCTCTCGTTGGTTTGTCATTCCCGTTGGTTTGTCATTCCCGTTGGTTTGTCCCTCTCGTTGGTTTGTCATTCTCGTTGGTTTGTCATTCTCGTTGGTTTGTCATTCTCGTTGGTTTGTCCCTCTCGTTGGTTTGTCCCTCTCGTTGGTTTGTCATTCCCGTTGGTTTGTCCCTCTCGTTGGTTTGTCATTCCCGCAGGGAATCTGCAACAGAAGAACGGCTTTTGAAACAGAATCCATGCGCATCATCCATGATGATGTTGTTTTTACCGATTACACCTTCTCCAATAAGTCTACAAAAACTTGAGCCGCTTGGCGAGATGTCGCAGATTCCCTTCGGGAATGACAAGCCTGTTGGGAATGACAAGCCTGCGGGAATGACAAGCCTGTTGGGAATGACAAGCCTGTTGGGAATGACAAGCCTGTTGGGAATGACAAGCCTGCGGGAATGACAAGCCTGTTGGGAATGACAAGCCTGTTGGGAATGACAAGCCTGTTGGGAATGACAAGCCTGCGGGAATGACAAGCCTGTTGGGAATGACAAGCCTGTTGGCGTGACAAGCCTGTTGGGAATGACAAGCCTGTTGGGAATGACAAGCCTGCGGGGAATGACAAGCCTGTTGGGAATGACAAGCCTGTTGGCGTGACAAGCCTGTTGGGAATGACAAGCCTTTGGGGAATG
>Ga0163148_10006054_pt1 | contig 11866 bp, 7 predicted proteins | sample OliLakLV19MP7P2_FD_148606 | JGI IMG/M metagenome (GOLD analysis project Ga0163148, IMG submission 148606) | Freshwater microbial mat bacterial communities from Lake Vanda, McMurdo Dry Valleys, Antarctica- Oligotrophic Lake LV.19.MP7.P2 | ecosystem: Environmental > Aquatic > Freshwater > Lake >... | reverse complement strand
AATTAAAGTATCTCTAATTGCCTTAAGTTCTACCGGAGAAATCCCTGGATAAAGAGTAGCTAAATTATTCACATAATTCATTAAATCCTGACTTGGAGTTAGACCGTATTTCTGTCTTTGCTCAGGGGTTAAAGAGGCAATCTCAGAAGGAGTAGCAAACTGAGTGTAATAAGACATGGCTCGCTGGTCAGTTTGTAAGGTGTTCTGAGTCCTTTGATACTCGAGGCTTTTCCTTTGTTGGACCAAAGTAGAATCCAAAGCTTGGTTGTATATACCACTATTCAAAGTGTTTGCTTCTGATGTCGCATTCCCTAATTGCTGAATCTGTCCCCAGGCTGCCTGAGCATCATTAGATAATGTAAATCCAAAAGTGCTTTGAATTTGTTCTTTTAAATTTTGGTAACCTTGACTGGCTATTTGCTGTTTTTCAGCAGTGTCCGCTTCAGCCATTTGGATTAATGTATCATGGAATTGACTGGGAATAGCTGCTACTGCATCCTTAAAAGCCTGGGAATTCCTATCTACAGGAGGGACTATCGGTCTAAAAGCCTCATTTGGAATGTCAAAGAGAGGGCTATTCAGTAAAGCACTGCTCAGGTTTAATCCTGCAGGTACGTCCAAAGAAGGGTTCTGAGCAGCAGTCAAATAACCAATAGTTTTATAAAATTCAGAAGCAGGCATTGTGGGGCTTATGGCTGTTACATTTAATCCAAGTTCTTTTGCTTTAGCGTCTCGGTATATATCAGAGATATTATACCCGCCATAAGCGACGGCATTAACATATAAGGAATTAGTGGCCTCGTTTTTAACAATTTTGTCAAAAGTAGACAGACTGATAGCCTTGGTGCTAAGTAGCATCGTAAAGAATTTTTCAAGTTTTTGAGCAGCTACAGTTTTCCGAGTTGGATCCTCCTGTTTTCCATAAATAGTAGAGGTATTTCCCACACCATAAGTACTTTTTAAGTAAGGCAAATCAACAAAGTTTCCGTCATCTCCAATCCCCTTATTATCAGGGACAGTTGTCACTCCTTTAGGAGGCCCACTTAAAGTAAGAATCTGTCCATCAGCCGACGCTTTTTGGATGGTTTCCCCAGTTAAGCTTAAAAAGGCCTGCTCACTATTAATGGGAATTAAGATTTGAGCTTTAGAATCATAGGCATAAACAGTCTTGCCATGAGAACTAGGCATAAGAACAAAATAAGCGTCTCCACGACTCCAGTCGGCGCTGCTTGAATCTATTGGTAACTGAGGTTGTGTTTGAGGAGTAGGTGTAGGTGTAGGTGTAGGAGTAGGAGTAGGAGTAGGAGTAGGAGGCATCTGTAATCCTTGAGGTGGGGTTTGGACAGGAGGGACTGAGGTCTGGGGTGTTGGGGTTTGAGTAGAAAAAGGACTTACCAAAACTCCAGGAGTGGCGTTGGCTTTGCTGGCGTCTACGGGTAAATTTGGGGCATTAGGATCAATCCCTTTAGGAAAATACTGTTGTAGCTGTCCCATATTGGCAAAAGCAACTAACTCTCCTGTAGAAGGATTCCAGCCATAAAATGTGTTTCCTAGTCTAAACTGTTGAAGCATAATGTTTCTATTTAGTCAATTTATTAAATAATAACACAAGTCTTTAATCTTTTATACCTAAGCATTATAACAAGGAATAAAATAAGTTGCTCCATTAACTAAAACTCTAATTTTTCTGTCTTGAGTCCCTGTCACCGCAGCCGAAACGAACGTCCCCCCTTCAAAAGCTATTGCATGCTCTAACCCTGATCCCGCATTTGCCATATTTATTACAAGTCCACAGGTATTAATAGAAGTGTTAAGAGTTTGAGTAATCCCGACGACAGTGCCGTTATTATCTCTGTTAAATTCAGCAGCAAAATTACTTAAGCCTGTTGATGCTGTAATTCCCTTAACAAATAAAGCAGGTAATTCATTTGCAGAATCAGTTGACTCGATATAAACGGCATTACTGCGACCTGTGTAAAGTATCTCTATTGCTTTTGAAGTGTCGTTGGAATGAGAAAGAGTAATTGAGTTGCCTGCTCCACTTTGATCAATTCTCAGACCCACAGCCCCTGCTGAACAATCTAGAAAGACTCCAGACCCGCCGCTGCCATCATGATTAACTTCTACACCTGTACCACTATTAGTTGCCCCTGTAAGCTCAGTAAAAAATCCCTTACTCGAAACATTACCTGAGTTACTATAATAAAAACCATTTCCTACAACTGAACTAAATCCTGTAACTCCATTATTAGTCGTAGAGTTTAAATCTAACCTTATTGCTGACCCAGCGGTCGATCCCATACCGACCACCTGTCCTACCGAGTCATAGAATCTTAAAGTATTATCAGAACTGGTAATTATCATCCGCTGCCCACTTGTTGCTGTCTGAAGCGTCCCTGTTATAGTAGCCCCTATAGCAGTGAGGACACCGGCTGGCGTAACATAAAAAGTAGGAGCCCCTGTTGGACCAGAGAAGATGGCATTTGTGCCTGCTGGGGTAAAACCAACAGTGTTTACTCCATTAATTACACCAATGCTTCCTGCGGTGATTGCTCCGATGTTTGCACTTATAGCAGAGAGGTCTGTTACATTCATCTTGCCGGAGGTAATTGTTGCCGCTGCTATTTCAGATGCCGTAATGGTAAGGGCAGCAATTTGTGTAGCCGTAATAGTTCCAGCTGCAATCTGACTTGCTGTAATAGTAGCCGCTGCTATCTCATTAGCCGTAATAGAATGAGCTACAATGCTTCCACCAGCTAAGTTCATTCCACCAATGCCATTAAAGACTTGGAATACCGCTTCGGTAGTATTGTTCTGACAAACAGCAACAAGCATTTTACCATCACCCACAGCTGTTGAAAAAGTTGTGGTTTTTTGTAATATAGTGACAGAAACTGCTATATCTAAATAAATATAATTCTTGGCTGACATTGTTCCGGTGTTCCCTGCCACAATAGAATATGCTGTACCATCCGAAGTTGTTAAAGTTCCGCTTGCCCAATTAACTTGAACATCGCTTGCCACACTAAAAACAATATTGTGGCTATAACTCATCAGAGCTGTATTTACCTTGTTTGAAGTAATTGTTAGGTTTGCTATCTGAGCAGCTGTTATAGTTAGGCTAGTAATATTCCCCGCAGTAATTGTAGTAGCGGAAATGTTGCCACCAGCGATCGTAGCCAAAGCAATCTGTCCTCCAGTTATCCCTGCAGTCCCTGAAATATTAGTAGTAGTGATTGTGCCACTTCCTATCTGTCCTCCAGTAATAGCAGCAGTTCCACTTATTTGATTTGTTGTTATCGTGGCGTTCGCAATTTGAACAGCTGTAATCGTAGCCGAAGCAATTTGTGTTGCTGTTATTGTTGCGTTGTCTATCTTCCCAGCCGTTACAGCAAGGTTAGCTAACGCTCCAGTTGCTACAGTCAACGCTCCAAGGTATTGCCCATCAATAGAAGAATTAGCCGCGAGAGAAGTAATCTTAAAATTCGTTATTTCTAAAGTTCCGGTTCCTACTGTATATTTGAGAAAACCAGCATCAGAAGCTGAACCAAAGTAAAGCCCGGCAGAGTTTATATAATACCCTGCATTTGTTGAATCAATGAAAGAGGTCTTCCCATAAAGTAGCGTGGCGGCAGAAAGGGTTCCTGAAAAAGTTCCTGAAGATCCAGTAATATCACCTCTAAACTTTCCACTCCCAAATTCCACATTGCCGGTAGCCCCATCTAAATAAAACCCACTTTTCCCAGGTTTATAGTTTCGTGATTTAATCCAAGAAGCAATCGTTAAATTATCCAAAGCTTTCCCATCAATTGAATTATCTCCATTATCAAAAGGCTCGGTGCTCACAGGAGACCCGTCCGCTGTCGCTCCTCCAGTTATGGAAGAAGTTGAATTATCCGTAGAGGAAGGGTCAGAAAGAGCGTTCCCATTGGGAAGAGCCGCTGCACCGAAAATGGTGTCAGCTCTTACGATATACGAATCGTAAGGGTCCGAGATCGACTGATAATTTGGATTTGTCTGTTCTGCCATAAATTAGGCCCTCCAACTTTCTACTTCCTCGGTAGCGTAAAATTTTACAGCTACGTTAGCAATTACTGCCTTACTTTTGCTGAATTCCCTAAAAGAAATTTTTAATGAACGGCATCTTGCAAAATTCTCATCTCGAGGAGAGATGTCCACATCAATTCTATTTAGGCCCTTTTTCGCTGTTCCTATTTGGATAGGGGTGGCTCCATCCAAACCAATAAACACTCCGATATTGCTTCCAACTTTCACGTTAAAAGAAATCTCTACGGGCATTATCACCGTCTCAAAATTCATCCCCAAACTACTATCTGTTGTCTCCACAGTAAAATTAATGGCACTTCCTGCGTCTGAGGAACCTGACAAATATTGAAATATTTCGTATTGGTTAGGCATAATAAAAAATTAAATACTAGGAGAAGCTGAGGGTGAGTTAGAAGGTGAGAGACTAACGCTTGGACTGATAGAAGGAGAGAGAGAAGGGGACGTAGAGACTGAAGGAGAAACCGAAGGGCTCATACTAGGGGACTTAGAGACTGAAGGAGAAACCGAAGGGCTAAGACTTGGAGACTTTGAAGGAGAGGCACTAGGAGAAAGAGAGGTAGAAGGAGAAACAGAAGGCGATGCCGAAGGGGACAAGCTAACGCTTGGGGAGACTGAGACGCTTGGGCTAACTGAAGGACTCAAAGAAGGACTCAGACTAACACTTGGGCTAACTGAAGGAGAGCTAGACGGAGAGGCGCTTCCGCTCGGAGAAATTGAAGGAGAGACAGAAATTAAGGTTCCAGAAATAGCTGTTTTGGCAAAAAGAAGCCGGGTTGTCCCGTTGTCCATATACCTTATAAAATGGCTCATCGGCACATCTGTATGAATAAAAATATTATTTTGTCTAAGATTCAATTCTACCACCACATCCTTCATTTGTTTTTTGAGGCTTCCATCGGAGTTGAAAAAATCCACTGTGCCTAAGTATAAGAAATAGCTGAACCCATCAACCGCTGCACACCAATTAGCTACATTACTTTTGTCAATATTGTCGAATAGGTTCTGGATCTTAGCCGTTAGAAGGGTTGGAGTCCCTCCGGTAGAAGAATAGATCCCCGTGTAATGGGCAAAAATGGCCTGTCCTAGGACTCTTGCAAAGCTTTTACGGGAAACACACCCAATATTTAAATCAAGAGGCCTTAAGGAAGAGCCGTTCCATAAAGCGATACTGTTATTTGTAAAAATTAGAAGATTGTTATTAACATTCTCCAAAGCGACCAAGTCTTCCTCGGAAGTGTTCTGGAAATTATCATAAGAATGTACGTCGATCCCTGTGGCGCGATTATCCCAACGGAATTTCTTTTCTCCACTACGGGTTCCCGCTATCCATAACTCATCACTAGACTGTAGGGAGGTCCCAAAAGAATTTATAATTAAGGTAGTAGCGGTTTTATCTGTAACGGTTAAGGCCCCTATGTAGTTACCACCCCTATAAACATGAAGACTCTCGTTTGCCGTACTCGGTTTTATGTATTTGGTATCGGTAACATTTAACGTAGTGATTGGGGCAGTGTGGTCTCCTGAAACTAAAGAAGCTATGCCCAGAGGGACGGAAGAAAAACAAATCCCAGTTCTATTCCTTGTCCCATCAAGATTTAAATAATCACCCAAATAAAGCCGGTTCTTATAAAAAGCCACTAACTTGGCAGTAGGGGAATTATAAAGCATCCCAGTTGTAGTAGTGGAATCCACTACAGTAGTTAAATCCGCCTCAATATAACGGTTGTTATCCGTGCCATTAACAATAAATCCTCTATTGACCGCAGTCACAAAACTACATTCAGCTGAGGAAAGATTTGTTCCTTTACCGGTTAACAAAACCCAAGAATCGCTGGACGTAACATATTTATAAACTGAGACTACTCCACCAACCTTAGAAACTCTAAGTAATGTATGTTGGCTGGTAGCAATGTCAAATAAACCATAGTTGGCTGTGGCAGCAAGAGAGCCTCCGAATAAAGTGTGCCCAGCGCGTTTCTCCAAGGACCCGATTTTAACAGAGCGGGCATTCTCAAGGAAGCTCGGCTCCCCGCGCTTGGTTAAGTGCTCGGTGACAATGAAATTACAACCTTCCCACAGGCTTATTTCCCATCTTTGTAATTTCTGGCCAGTCTTTGGTTGGTAAATCATAAGTTATACAAAAGAAGTTAAGTCTCTCCCCCAACTCGAAGCTCCTCCTTCACGACGATGCGCCGTGAGAACGAGCCCCTCTAATCCATTGTTGAAAAGCTTTAGTCTACCCACAGCATCACCTCCGATTAAAGGAGTGGCTCTGTAGAGCAAATAATCAAGAATAAAATAGAAATTGTTACCTGGCAAATCCATGTAATCAATATACGAACGTAGTACCGGAGAGGTAGTGGAATAATATAGAAAGTAGGTGGCAGGAGCAGTAGGAGCAGGAGTCATGCCTAAAAAACTACCACGTAGATAGTAACTAGGAGTCGAAGTAATGTTACCTATAGTAGCACTACTTAAGGCCGTTCCATCTGCTCTGCTAAAAGACCGAACTTTGAAGAAACTGTCAGGCAAGGCATATTCAGTCGTGCCAGCAACAATGTTAAAAGTTGCCGGAGTAGGGACTGAGTATTCGCGGTTCACTAAGTTTAAACGGTTTAAGGCAATGGTATAAGCTTCGTTCATCCATTCAATCACATCGATATCCCTAATCATCTTTCTTTCCCTGTTCCCTATCTGGGTATAGAACCTGTCTAACATTTTTTTAACTGAATTTTCGGCAAAATCAGCGTAAGGAACCGCATTAGAAAGATCTGAGTAAAAAGCAGTGGTAGAATTGTAGAATTTGAACCAACCATAGCCGGTTGAGTTACTAACATCATCGTAGGCAGTGTAAAAGCCGTCAGGAACTATGCTTACGGCAGCCGCTAAGGCACCAAGGCTTCCGGTAACTGTAGCTGAATAGTAAAAGGCTACTTTATCATATCCTATACGAGTAATTGCCGAGTCCTGTGAATGGTCAAATGTTAAGACAGCAGTTAAAACAATATTTTGATTAGAAATGGTACTAATTTTTCTTATTTCTGTATTCTCTGATCCCAGAGAGCCTATCAGAACATAGTCACTACTGGCAAAATCAGTAACGCTACCCACCGGAAGAGTGTTTGCTGCTGAAAAGGCCTTAAATCTGCTTTTATTCTCATAAATTTGAAAATTAAATATCAAGTTCATCATACTACAAGTATCTTAATAATACCAAAAGTTAAATTCCTCTCATCCTTGGACCATAGGCTACCCCACGTGGGATAAAAGGCTCGTGGTCCATCCTAATTCGGGAAGTCCCGTTGACAGCCTTTACCTCAATGGTTGCTCCCATTGAAGGGCTTAAGCTCGGTGAGACTGAGGGACTGATACTTGGAGACAAAGAAGGAGAGAAACTTGGGCTTAAAGAAGGAGAGACACTAATACTTGGGGAGATTGAAGGACTTAAAGATGGGGAGAAAGAAGGGGATAGTGAAGGACTTAAGCTCGGAGATAAGGATGGAGAAATTGAAGGACTTAAGCTCGGAGATAAAGAAGGACTTAAGCTCGGAGATAAAGAAGGACTAAGGCTTGGGGACTTTGAAGGACTTAAGCTCGGAGATAAAGAGACTGAAGGGCTAAGGCTTGGAGACAGTGATGGGCTAACACTTGGGGACAGTGAGGGGCTAACACTTGGTGACAGTGAAGGGCTAAGGCTTGGGGACTTTGAAGGACTTAAGCTCGGAGATAAAGAGACTGAAGGGCTAACACTTGGTGACAGTGAAGGGCTAAGGCTTGGGGACTTTGAAGGACTTAAGCTCGGAGATAAAGAGACTGAAGGGCTAACACTTGGGGACAGTGATGGGCTAACACTTGGGGACTTTGAAGGACTTAAGCTCGGAGATAAAGAGACTGAAGGGCTAAGGCTTGGGGACAGTGAAGAGTTAAGGCTTGGAGACAGTGAAGGACTTAAGCTCGGAGATAAAGAGACTGAAGGGCTAAGGCTTGGGGACAGTGAAGAGTTAAGGCTTGGAGACAGTGAAGGACTTAAGCTCGGAGATAAAGAGACTGAAGGGCTAACACTTGGGGACTTTGATGGGCTAACACTTGGGGACTTTGATGGGCTAACACTTGGGGACAGTGAAGGACTTAAGCTCGGAGAGGAAGAGACTGAAGGGCTAACACTTGGGGAGACACTGGATATTTGTCCAAAGGTTACATACCAATAATCTGTCCGCAAAACGGAAGAAGCCGTCCCTCCATCAAAACGGAGAGATTCTTCGCTAAATCGTTTAGTATCATCACTGTAAGTAGCATTAGGCATTCTATCTGTTCAATTCCTTAATTTAAATTAAGGATTATCAAAATCCTAAAAAGTTTTGGTCAGCAGGTGCATTCATATAACCTCCTTTAAAGGTTCTTTAAGAAAGTTGTTTGTTCTTCAGTAGGGTCTATGGTCATGCTACCTCCATATTTGGCACTTGTGCCAAAATGGCACTAATTCTATCCGTAATCGGTTTCAGTTCTATACGAGCTTTGCCTTGTGTCGTCATAATTAAGGTTTGTAATCTCGCACATTCTTGGTCACATCTCGCTTGGATAGCATCTCTTTTCTGTATGAGTTCAGATACATCGACAATGTTTATTACCTGTGGCACTATTTGCGTTGTCTCTGGTATTACTTCTTGCACTCTCGTTCCTTCAATTTGTGTGTATGTTGTTTCCATATTTTTTTATTAGTTATTAAGTAATGAAATCTCTTAGGCGATTGCTCCGAGGTATGAACCCGTCACAATCCATCCTCTTGTAGTTGTAAATAAAAGAGTTATTGATTCACCGACCACAGTTGAAGTGAATGTTGTCCAGCCTGTTTTTGTTGTTGGAGTCAAAACAAATGAACCGCCGTCCACATCGTGGAAGATTGTTTTAGTTTGCCCTGAAATACCGTCTGCAAGTGATATGGCGTTCGCTACTCCAGTCGTGGTTATGGCTGTGACTTGTTGCGTCACATTCGCTGCTCCTGCACCAGAAAGATTTTGTACTCCACCAATAAAAGAAGGAGCTGTAATTGTCCCAGTGAAAATAGATTTTTGATTCGGGTCTATCGTCATTGCCGTAACCCCACCAGTCGCCACAGTAAGAATCGCTGTGGTGTTTGTTGTCGGAGCGTCAGCACCGAGAGAGCCGTCTGCAATAGAGTCGGAATAAGTCAGTGTCGTGTTATCTGCCACAGTATCCACGAGCTTCCAGTTACCTGTATCGCCTGCGACAGTTCTCCATATCTTTCTTCCAGTTGTGTCCGTTGCTCCAAGAGGAAGATTAACTGTGAAAGTTTTTGCCGTTCCCGAAGTTGAAATGACATTTGATTTTGCACTTGGAGTGGTTTCTCCATAAGCAGATGTAAAGGTTACTTTCCACGAGTGAGAACCAGCAGTGACCGAACCTCCTGCAGTTCTTGAAACAAGCGGTGAAGCAGGAGCTGGAATTATAGAGCCGTTTAGTGTACCGAAAACATCCATTGGATAGAGTGGTTGGGTTACTCCAAAACCATTGTTTCCCTCGTAGACATTGGCAGTAGAGCCTAATACAAGTCCATTGGTCGAAGTAGGGAGAGTGTTGTTGTCAGTCCGCACATAGGGTCCGACAGAGCTTCCCATTTCTGCTTGGAAACCCCAGATACCTATATCACCAGAAGCAATACTCTTGACACCTACACTGTAAGTTGTGCCAGAAGTCACAGGAAAAGATGTAACTACTCTTTGAGTGGTTGTGCCAGCAGTGAAAAAAACCCCACCAGTTGCCCCTCCAGTGTACGCAAAAAAACCCACTATGTCTGTCGGAGCATAAACGAAAGCAGAAATAAACATTGTGCCAGTCGCAGGGGCTATAATGCTTTGCATAACAGAACCATTGCCAGATGAAGTCACCTTATCCATCGTAACTGTGTTATTTGGAGCTGTATATGAGTTGGCAACAACAGTAGCATTGGTCTTAGTCCATTTGTATGAGTCTATCTGCTCCGAGAAAAAAACATTGTTACCATAGATACCGAATCCTCCTTGTGGAGTAGAGATATTACTCATTGAACGAAATGCACCGTCAATATCAATGTTTGCTAGTGAAACAGAATTAGCATTGGTTAATGCAAATGTGCCATTTTTTATGGACATCAAAGTGCCCAGAGCTGGGTCATTAGAAGTCAAGGATAAAACACGAGCTGTTACGAAAGCCGTTTTATCTACGCTGAAATTAACGAGAGTATTCAGAGGGTTATAACCTTTGATGAAATAAGTATCGCTAGGCAGGCTATTCAAAATAAGAGAAGAGTCTAAAATCCCAGTACCTAGTGACGGATTTAATTCCACATTTCCTGCTCCGTGAACACGAAGTCGTGTCACAGGAGAGTTATCGGCTGTGCCTGTAAGAGTATATGTGAATGCGTAAATAGACTTTGCCCCACTTACCATTACAGGGAAGTCTACAAGTGTATATCCTGAGCCACCAATAGTCACAGTCACTGCTGTCGGTACGCCTGCACCATCTATACTGTCCACTCGGACGGTAGCATTTCCGTCAGTCGCAGTTTCGTTTACGATAAAACCCCCGTCACCCGTTGGGTCTACGACATAGGTTGCCAAGGCTCCAGTAGATGCTTTCGGAGAGGACTGTAAGTCTATATATGAGGTGTTTTGCCCTGTTGAAATACCAGGAGCAAGGATTAAATTTCCACCTGCTTTGTCTGTTCCTCCACTTTTCGCTCCACCAGCTTTTAGCGTGAAATTATTCCCTGCCGTATTTGCCGTTGTGTGTCGTTCAAGAGCTAATGTACGAGCCGAGTTTCCTCCAAAAGAGAAGTCAAAAGATGAAGAAGTCGTCCCGATGCCGACACGACTATTGGTAGTATCAATATTTAATACGTTTGTGATTAAATCCGCTTTATTAAATTGAATGGAAGCTATCCCATCAACAGGAGCGGAAACAATAGTTTGGGTGGTGGATACTTGAATAGACTTGATAGCTGCAGCAGGGTCAGCAGCAATAATTCGGTGTAAGGCCGAATGATCAGGGCTATTTAGATAGTCACCAGCCGTTGGCTGTGCGATAGGCATAAATTAGTTCCTTTCTACTTTAGATTATGGAGCAAGTTGATATATTCGGCAAGAAATAACATTACTTGCGTCTTTATAGTTAGTTAAACTAGAAATACTAGCAGACATGTCAAAATCCGTATCCGCATTTGCTGAATTATTGCTGGCAACCGTCTCCCAGCTGGACGTATTTCTATTATAAATTTGCAAATAAACAGTTGAGCTGGAAGGAGCGTAACTCGCCTGCCCTTGCCAATCTAGCGTTGCCTTAGTGGTGATTGTCGCAAAATCTTTATACTGATGAATGGTATATTCAGTCAAGGCCCCTTGACCGACTCTTACATCATTTCTAGTGGAAACATCCGTTATTTCTTGTGTGGAATAAAAAGTTTTTAAATCAGAGTCATTCGCAGGGAGGGCTACGTAATTTCCTTTTGTATAATTAGTCGAACCTGGTGGAGAGGAGGGAGAAAGAGAAACACTTGGGGACAGTGAAGGGCTAAGGCTCGGAGATAAAGAGACTGAAGGGCTAAGACTTGGGGACACTGAAGGGCTAAGACTTGGGGAGACTGAAGGGCTAAGGCTCGGAGACAAAGAGACTGAAGGGCTAAGGCTTGGGGACTTTGAAGGACTTAAGCTCGGAGATAAAGAGACTGAAGGGCTAAGGCTTGGGGAGACTGAAGGGCTAAGACTTGGGGACAGTGAAGGGCTAAGGCTCGGAGACAAAGAGA
>Ga0163148_10006037_pt1 | contig 11892 bp, 11 predicted proteins | sample OliLakLV19MP7P2_FD_148606 | JGI IMG/M metagenome (GOLD analysis project Ga0163148, IMG submission 148606) | Freshwater microbial mat bacterial communities from Lake Vanda, McMurdo Dry Valleys, Antarctica- Oligotrophic Lake LV.19.MP7.P2 | ecosystem: Environmental > Aquatic > Freshwater > Lake >... | reverse complement strand
GCTGAATGGCATATCTATGGCAATGAGCAGCAGGGCAGATTTGTAACACGTAAGCCAGAAACAGAACCTTGTTATTATTTGGGTGGAGTAACAAATGATGTTGCAAATAAGAATTATTTCCGTATTTTAGACAAGAAAGAATATGAACTAAAAGATCATTTAGGAAATGTGCGAGTAGCAATAGGCGATATGAAACTACCAGAAAATGATGCGACAAGCACTCGTGGTGTGCCTCCATTTCTGTCAGATGAAAAAACTGTCAATGATTACTATCCATTAGGGATGACTATTGCGGATAGGAGCTTTAGTACTGCTGGTTATAGGTATGGGTTCGGTGGGAAAGAAAAGGTAGATGAGATAAGCGGAAGCGGAAATCACAACACAGCTTTGTTTTGGGAATATGATACACGAACAGGCAGAAGATGGAATTTAGACCCTGTAGATCAGTTAAGCGTAAGTAACTATGCAACCAAGTTTACTGTACCTCAAAATAAAGCGGCAATGCACAATTACGGTGGTATGACTAACAAAGGTAAAACAAGACTTTCTTCAACCGCCCAATATGGACTTACAATTTTTTGGAAAACAAAATGAGATACCTAATATTAATACTATTTTTAGTTGCTTGTCAAATGAGTAAATCAGGCACATTACAAAAAGTCTATGAAATAAAGCAAGACGGAATTTTGTTTGAAAAAAGATATACTGATAAAAACAACACAACTCGTATTGTTAATTACGACATAGAAACTAAACAACCCATCGATTCTATAACATTGAATTACGATAAGAAAGGCAATTTAATTGCTGTTAAGGTATACGATTTTGCTGAGGGGAAATATGTAGATGAATTATTATGGCGTAGCGATTATTATTTTCAGGCATACAGCAAAGACAGTCTTTGCAATAGTTTATTACCAATTAAATACCGCTTTCTAATAGAAAATATTGTTAGTTGTATTTGTAATATTCAACAATCACTATTACCCAATGGAGTAAGGGTATCATCACTTGCAAAAACAATAAAGAATAAAGAAGTAATTGAAATAAGTTATTCAGAAATAAACGCTAAGTTTAAGTTACCATACAACATTTTTCAATTATACTTTTACAATCAACTTTTAATAAGTTTTAGTCTGCAAATCAAAGACGGACACTTAATAAAGGAAACCTACTCTTTTTCTGAAGGCACATTTATTAGAGAATTATTCTACGATGAAACAGGTCAATTAAAAAAGTTGGTTGAAGAATGTAGATACAACAATGAAGTCGGTGAGAAAATAACAAGAACATACGAGTTTGAGTAAAAAATAAAGAGCCTTGATTAAATAAAAAGGCTCTTTATTTTTCTTATGGCTCTGCTTCGCAGGGCGAAAAAACCACACAGCATTGCTGTGAATAAAAGGGGCAAAAAAATACAAGTGCCATGCCTCCATTTCTGTCAGATGAAAAAACTGTGAATGATTACTATCCATTTGGGATGACTATTGCGGATAGGAGCTGGAGTACTGCGGTTTATAGGTATGGGTTCGGTGGGAAATCTAATGAAGCAATATGAAAGGCGAGAATTGAATTCTTATTTATTCTAAGAAAAAAGCAAATTTCACATTACGATTGCTTTTTTTAGTGCACGAGAAGGGATTCGAACCCTCACACCCTACGGGAACCACCCCCTCAAGATGGCGTGTCTGCCAGTTTCACCACTCGTGCAAATAATTTGATTTCAAAAATAAGCTTATTTTGGGATTCTACAATAACAAATTGACTTTTTTGAATATCCATCCTCAAATCAATTTATTTGGAGAATTAGGAATAATGCCGTAAATTTGTTTTCTGTTTTGTTTGCATAATTGTGAACTCTGCAAAACTAAATGGTGACGTAGCCAAGCGGCTAGGCAACGGTCTGCAAAACCGTCCACACCGGTTCGAATCCGGTCGTCACCTCTCTTTTTCCAAATTAACAAATATAATTATGGGTTCTACTTCAGATTTAAGAGTTGGTGCAGTTGTAAAGTACCTAAATGAAAATTGTATCGTTATAGATAGCGAATTCCGTAAGCCAGGCAAGGGTGGTGCGTTCTTCAAAGTGAAAATGCGTAACCTAAAAACTGGTAACTTGAAAGAGCACACATACAATTCTGGCGAATCTATTGATTTCGTTAGAATCGAAAAACGTCCATATCAATATTTGTATAAAGATGGTGCAAATTATATCTTTATGAGCAATGAAACTTTCGATCAAGTTCCAATGAGTGAAGAATCGGTGGCTGAAGATTTTAGATTTGTAAAAGAAAACCAAGATGTGTATATCGCATTTGAAGGTGAGACAGCTTTGTCGGTAGAAGTACCACAGCATATTAATTTGCGAATTACTTATACTGAGCCTGGACTGAAAGGCGACACTGCAACAAATGCTATGAAACCAGCAACAGTGGAAACTGGTGCTGAAATTCGTGTTCCTTTGTTTGTGAACGAAGGCGACTTAGTGCGAGTTGATACTAAAGCTGGCGCTTATATCGAACGAGTAAAAGAATAATTTTTAACTCTTGGAGAGCAAACTATAATGGATTTGCAATATCTAAAAAATTTAATGGAAATCTTCGATGAATCGAAAGCTGAAGAAATTGAGCTTGAAGAAGAAGGTACCAAAATTAAATTATCTAAAAGAAACCAAGCTGATATTGGTGGCAATACAGGTACTATAATCAATATGGGCGGTGGCGGTGCATACCAAATGCAATCTGCTCCAGTTTCAGTTCCAGCTCCAGTTCAAGCTGCTCCTGCAGTCAGCTCAGGCGATTCTGCTACAGCTGCTACTGCTTTGGCTAGCAATTTGTATGAAATCAAATCTCCAATTGTTGGCACTTTCTATCGTTCGCCTTCACCTGAGTCAGACCCATTTGTGGAAATTGGCTCACGTGTGAATATAGGCAACACTCTTTGTATAGTGGAAGCTATGAAATTGATGAACGAAATTGAAAGTGATAAATCTGGCACAATTGAGCAAATTCTTTTGCAAAGTGGAGAGCCAGTTGAATATAACCAAGTGCTATTCTTAATCAAACTTGACTAAGCAATATAATGATTAAAAAATTACTTATTGCCAACCGTGGCGAAATTGCTCTGAGAATTATTAGAGCTTGCAAGGAAATGGGAATCAAATCAGTTGCAGTTTATTCTGAAATTGATAGATACTCCCTTCACACAAAGTTTGCTGATGAAGCTGTTTGTATTGGTCCTGCTGCTGGTAAATTAAGTTATTTAAAAATCCCAAACATTATAGCTGCGGCAGAAATTACAAATGCCGATGCTATCCACCCAGGGTATGGTTTCCTTTCTGAAAATGCTAACTTTGTGCAAATTTGCAACGACCATGATTTGATTTTCGTTGGCCCAAGTGCCGAAGCAATCAATAGAATGGGCGACAAGTCTGTTGCCAAAGAAACTATGCGTGCGGCAGGCGTGCCTGTTGTGCCTGGTAGTGTTGGCGTACTTAAAAATGTGGAACACGCAAAAAAATTAGCTAAAGAAATTGGGCTACCCGTTATGATGAAAGCTGTAGCTGGTGGGGGTGGACGTGGTATGCGTTTTGTTTATGATGAAGCTGATTTAGAAAATGCTTACTATACTGCACAAAACGAAGCAGAAGTTGCTTTTGGCAATGGCTTGCTTTATATGGAAAAACTAATTTCCGATGCTCATCATATTGAAATTCAAGTATTTGGCGATAAACACGGAAACGTGATTCATTTGAACGAGAGAGATTGCTCTACTCAGCGCCGACATCAAAAACTAATTGAAGAAGCTCCTTCTCCAATTGTTGATGCAAAGCTAAGAAAAAAAATGGGCGAAGCTTCTGTTTTAGGTGCTAAATCCGTTGGCTATTATGGCCCAGGCACTATTGAATATTTGGTAGATAACTCAGGTGAGTTCTACTTTATGGAAATGAATACACGTATTCAAGTAGAACACCCAGTAACAGAGGAATCATTGCAAATTGATTTAATCAAAGAGCAAATATCGGTTGCAGCTGGAGAAAAACTTACTTTGAAAGAATCTCCTCCTAAAATGCACTCAATTGAAGTGCGTATCAATGCAGAAGACCCAGAGCACAACTTCCGTCCAACTCCAGGACAAATAACTTCATTGCACTTCCCAGGCGGACGTGGAATTAGAATTGATTCGCACATCTACCAAGGATATACAATTCCGCCAACTTACGATTCAATGATTGCAAAACTAATAGCAACAGCTCCCACAAGAACTGAAGCAATAGCTAAAATGAAGCGTGCATTGGAAGAAGTAGTTATTGAAGGTGTGAAAACAACTGTTCCTTTCCACCTTTGGATGATGGACAACCCAGACTTTATTGCTGGCAAAATCGACACTAAATATTTAGAACGCCACAATTGGATGGCTGAATAAGTTTTCTGTTTAAAAAAAGAAAGTATAAGAAAAGCTGCACTGGTGTTACCAATGCAGCTTTTATTTTTGTGTTTATTTCTATAGAATCAAAAATTAAACCTATAAACTAACATTCTTATTAGCAATTCAAACAATAGGAAGCCGAATCCCCAAATTGCATAGATTAGGAATTCTTCGCTTTTCTTATTGAAATAGGCAATGTCAATTTTGGTTTTTTCTAATTTGTCTATTTTGTCGTAAATGTTTTTCAAGGACTTATCATTAGTGGCTCGGTAGAATTCGCCACCAGATATTTCAGCTATGCGTTTTAGCACAGTTTCGTCAACATCAACTTCCATTTGCTGGATAATTGTTCCACCGCCCTGCAATTGAACAGGGTAGTCCGCAAAACCATACTTGCCAACAGCAATTGTATAAATTCTAATTCCAAATGTTTTGGCAATTTCCGCAGCAGTTTCTGGCGATACTACCCCAGCATTGTTCTTGCCATCGGTTAGCAATATAATTACTTTGCTTTTTGCTTTGCTTTCTTTCAATCGAGAAACTGAGGTAGCCAAACCACTTCCAATCGCCGTTCCATCTAAAAACATACCTGTTTTAAGTGAGCGAATTTGATTTTTCACTACTTCGTGGTCAACTGTAACAGGACATTGGGTGAAGCTCTCGCCCGAAAAAACTACCAAACCTATTCTATCGTTCACTCTATTATTGACAAAATCAATTGCTCTATTTTTAGCTGCTTCCATTCTGTTTGGCTTAAAGTCCATTGCCAGCATAGAAGTAGATAAATCAAGTGTCATCACAATATCTATACCGTCTGTTTTCACAGATTTCCTCGACGATGAAGACTGCGGCCTAGCCAAAGCAATTACTAAAAATGCAATAGCAATTGATCTAATTATTGGTAATGTGTGTCGCAAACGCATTTTCAAACTTGGCTTTAATTTCTCGAAAGGAGATAGAGTTGCCAGCGAAATGCTTGCATTTTTTCTTTTTTCTGTCAAGTAATGATAAAGCAAATATATTGGTATTACAGCCAACACATAGAAGTATTCTGGATTTGCAAATTTATATGCTGAGAAATTGAATATATCCATTTTTCTAATCCCTCGTCGCTTGAATATTTCTACGTTGTTGCTCCAGCTCTCCAGCTTGGAATATAGTGTGTGCTTCTTGAATAAATAGCACAGCACTTTGCAAAGCTGTTGCATTTTCCTGAGCTAATGGTTCTTGTTTTGCAAACTTTGCCAAATCGCCCAATTGGAAGATGTATTTCAATTTGCTTACTTGTTCTTCTCCAAATCTCACATTGCTCATTGCTATATATATTTCATCGCTAGTCATTTCCAATGCTGCCACTTTAGTGGTACGTTCTATATAAAGCCGAATTATATTTGTCAGCTCTATATAGTATTTTTTCACTTGACCATTTTGCCAAAGCTTTTCATTTTCTAATTTTTTGAGTGCTTCCAATGCCAATATATGAGGTGGTATTTTTGGGTCGCTGCTCTCAAATACTATAGCTTTTGGTATTCTATTTTTCCAATAATTATAACCGAAATAGCCGGCAATAGCTAACACTACTATTATTACAAACCAATACCAATAATCCCAAATAGAAAATTCTATTCCGAGCGGCGGCTTAATATCTTTAAATGCTTGAGTGGTGTCCACAGTAAGAGTTTTATAACTTACTGTTATAGAATCTGTCCTTGCTATATATGGGTCGGAGAAACCTTTTTTATCGTAAATTATTTCCAGTGCTGGAATAACATAATGCCCACTATCGAAAGCTGTTAGTACATAGCTCTGCATAAAAGCTGTATATTTATCGCTCTTTATAGTATCAATTTTATTAGTAGATACTATTTCCAAATCGCCAATTTTATCTTTGAATTTGGGAAATACAAAGTTCACTCCTTTGCCAAAAGTAGCCGAAACTCTATATCTAAACTGATCGCCAATAAGTAAATTATTAGTGTCAATTTTGGCTTCCAGAGTCAATGCCTCTTCGCTTCTTGCTGTTGCAAAACCAAGTAGTATAATCAGTATTAAAGAATATAATTGAATTACTTTTTTCATAATTAGTATTTTTTATCTCTACTTTTGAAAAAATTAATTAATGGATTAACGTAAGATTCATCTGTTCTTAATCGAATCAAATCCACTTTAGCACTACGCAATATTTTATTTGTTTTCGTGTCCAAATTCGCCTGATATTCTGCATAAGCATTTCTTGTTGACTTATCCGATGTATCAATTAATTTCGTTTTGCGTGTTTCTGGATCTCGGAAATACACTATCCCAATATTTGGAATAGCGTATTCCTTTATATCGAATACTTTTATTCCCACAGCATCGTGGCGTTTGGAAACAAGCGACATTTCCTTTTGGTAATCTGCATCGGTCACAAAATCTGAAATTAAAAACACAATACTACTTTTAGTAATGACGTTTTTGAAATATTTCAATGCCATTGCCAAATCAGTTTTTGTACTAGTTGGCTCAAGCTCTAATAACTCTCTGATTATTCGTAGTGTATGCGATTTGCCTTTCTTTGGTGGAATAAACTTTTCAATTTTATCCGAAAAAAATATCACCCCAATTTTATCATTATTTTGAATAGCAGCAAATGAAAGAATTGCAGAAATTTCCGTTATCAAATCTCGCTTACTGCTAACTTTAGTGCCGAAGTTCTCCGAGCCAGATATGTCTATTAGCAAAACTACTGTTAGCTCTCGCTCTTCCTCAAATATTTTAATATGAGGAGAATTTGAACGAGCTGTAACGTTCCAATCTATTGTGCGAATGTCATCGCCCACGTTGTACTCACGCACTTCGCTAAAGGCAATTCCTCGCCCTTTGAAAGCAGAATGATAATTACCCGAAAACATTTGCTTACTAATGCCTTTGGTTTTAATCTCCACTTTCCGAACTTTCTTTATCAGTTCCGATGTTTCCATTTTGATTTCCTAACCCTATTAAGGCACTTCCACAGTATTCAATATTTCATTGATAATATCCACGCTTGTAATATTTTCTGCTTCTGCTTCATAAGTAACACCTATTCTATGGCGAAGCACATCGTGGCAAACAGCACGCACATCTTCTGGTATCACATAGCCTCGGCGTCTGATAAAAGCAAATGCCTTCGCAGCTTTTGCTAAATTAATTGTAGCCCTAGGCGATGCACCAAAAGAAATCAAATCTTTCAATTTATCTAATTTGTAATCTTCGGGGAAGCGAGTAGCGAAAATTATCTCCAATATGTAATTTTCGATTTTCTCATCCATATAAACTTCATTCACCAATCTTCTTGCATGCACAATATCCGCAGGTGTCATCACCTTTGGCACAGCAGGGAAGTTTTTCGCCAAGTTTAATCGCAGAATTTCTTTTTCCTCTGCAATTTGCGGGTAAGTTATCACAACTTTCAGCATAAATCTATCCACCTGAGCTTCTGGCAGAGGATAAGTTCCTTCTTGCTCTATCGGATTCTGAGTAGCCAACACAAGGAATGGCTCTTCCAATTTATAGGTATGTTCGCCAATTGTTACTTGTTTTTCTTGCATAGCTTCTAGCAATGCACTTTGCACTTTAGCAGGAGCACGGTTAATTTCATCTGCAAGAATGAAATTGGAAAATATAGGCCCTTTTTTTACCGTGAAGTTATGAGTTTGCTGATTATAAATCATAGTTCCCACCAAATCCGCAGGTAGCAAATCGGGGGTAAATTGAATTCTATTAAACTTTACATCCACCGCTTGAGCCAAAGTGTTAATTGCAAGCGTTTTGGCAAGCCCAGGTACACCTTCCAAAAGGATATGTCCACCAGATAGCAAACCAATCATTAATCGCTCTAGCATTTGCTTCTGTCCAATTATTGTTTTGCCAAGCTCCATAAATAGAATATCTATGAAAGAGCTTTCTCGCTGAATTCTTTCATTTAATTCTCTAATATCAACCATTAAAATTCCTCACTACTTATAATTTGTCTTTGCTACAAATTTGAAACATTTTTCTGAATAATTTTCAACCATATAACGAAAATATATGAATTTAAGTTTCTGCAAAAAAACAAATATTTCAATTTATTTTACAATTTTTACACTTCTTTTCATAAAAAGTGTAACCTTTTTGCTTTTCATGTGTCTATTCTTTAGAGAACAATCCTGTTCCTATAATAACTCCTGAGTTCATCGTAAAGACAACAAAAGAGAATTTAAATGACGATATAAAGGGTGAAGCTTACGAAGTAAAATCTATGTATCCAGATTTTCTAAAAAATGTCGAAATTGCTGATAACCAAATTGCTTATTTAAGTCTTACTTATGCAATAAAAACAGAATAAAAGCATAAATTCATTTTTGAACAAGTCTTAGGAGATATTAACTCTAATACACTAAATAGTTTGTCATTCAAATATTACGTTCGTCCAGCTTTTGTTAATACCTGTACTACTATTACAGTTTGCTATTTAGTTTATTTCGAAAAAGTTCTATTGTTGCGTTAATTCCATAGCTACCAATTAGAAATATAACTGGCATTATTGTAATGCGGTAGCGTGGCAGATAGCCAACATAGGAATGAAGTAACCAGTGGGCAATTAGATATAATAATAATATTTGAATGAATATATTTGCTCGCAAATAAGAAAAATAAATAGCGGGTATAAATCCTAAAAATGCTAAACCAAGTAAAGCAAAGTCAACTAAATCGAATAAGAAAAGTGGGCTAGTTGGTTTATCGTAAAATGATGGTTCTGCTATTCTCATATCGCCTGCAAAACCAAAACGATAGTCAATTCGTATCACTTCAAAAAATCCCCAAGCTCTTGATTTGAATTCTTTCCATTTTCCAAATGATTTGTAGTTATCTTTCAGCTCATTATATTTTTGTAATGTGAATTTAGATTCTATATATTCACGAGATTCTTTGCGAAATTGTTTCGTAAGATATTGTGTCATATAAAGGTTTATAACAGTGTCATAGCCAGGAACATATCCATAATATGCTTTCTTTTCTGAGTATCCTTGAGTAGTTGTTTTCTGATTTACATTTGCAGTTCGTTCTGGAGTGAAAATTACAAATTTCCCCCAATGTTGATATTGTCGAATATGCCAAGGAGTAAGTATAGCAATAATAATCAAACCAAAAGTAAGTACTTTTTTAAAATCAACAAGTTTAATCGAACGCAAAGAATTGAATAAAAAGTAAAGCCCTACAAAACCAAAGTGAACAATAAAACGGTTATTCAAGCAAATTAGCAAACCAAATAGAAATGAATAAGCAACAAAGTAACTTAATTTATTTGTTTTAATAAACTTAATAAGATAATATAAAGAGAAGATTAGAATTGAGATAGTGAAACTTTCAATAAGAAGCAACAAAGAATATGACCATTGAATTACATAAGCAGCGTAAAAAAACGTATAGCCAATAGCCCAATATCGAGAAAATATTTCATTGGAAATTAAAAAGAAAACCCAAATTGCAACAAGAGAAACAAATATTTGCAATACGATAACATTAACAGCATTAGTACCTAACATTGAATAAACAACAGCAATAATAGCAGGATAGCCGGGCATTACAGTTTGTCCAATATCATTGCCATCTTCGAAATAGCCTGGAGTAGAAATATTAGATTCACCTTTGGTAATAGCTTTTGCAATACCATCATAAAGTATGCTATCATCAGAAAACTTTAAATTATAATAGTGTGGCACAGCAAAATAAAGCATAGCCAATAATAAAGCAAACACTAAGTATATGTATTTATTGGTCATTGGATTCTAAATTCTTAATACTATCTACGACATTGATTTTGTAAAAAATTAAATTGTAAATATAAACAAGTCCCAAGACAATTATTTCGCCTAAAACAAACCAGAGTCTAGAAATAATTGAAATAACTGAGGCAATAGTTACACTCATAATTTTTGTTAGAAGAAATATTATAGAACTTTCACGAGCTCCAAGACCTGCTGGAGAAAAAATCGCTAACATTCCAAGTAGTCCCGACAAATTTATACAAAGAATCAAATAAGGTAATTTAGAAATAGGTATATAAATAATTGAATTTATAAATAAATAAAACCCAAATCCTAATAAAATATTATTGGCCATATACATTATAATAAATTTAATTATTCTACTAAATGACAATTCAATTCTAAAGAATAAATTAGGTTTATTAATAACTCTTAATCCATTTACAATTATAGCATTTATAACTTTAGGATGTAGTGAAATGGTAGTTAGTGAACCAAATATAAATAAAATTATATTTTGCGACTGGTTTAATACATCTTGATTAAAGATTATTAACAATACAAAAGATAAGTAAATTACTGATAGGATTGAACAAAGTATTTCGTAATAGGAAGCTACTACTAATTTGTTTTTTGAAATATCATATTTTTTATATAAATAGAATATTATTCCAAATGTTGCTATTTTGCCAGGTATATATTTACCATATTGAGCCAAAAGCCACATTTTTGAATTATCTGCTGTTTTAATGTTCCTATTGAAACCTTTAATAATGTTAGACCAGATAAGAGATTGATTAAATATTTGAATTGCTAATATTACAAATGAAAACAATAAGTATGAATAGTTAAATGAAATGTTTTGTAATTGTTTTATTTCAATGTGTGTATAGATATAATAGCTTACAAATCCTATTAAAACAGTAGTTAATGCAATTTTTATTGTTTTTAAAAGCATTCTATTTAGTAGCTGTAATTAATAATCTAGCTCTAAAGTATTTACCTATTATCGGAATATGAGATAGTGAGTTAAGATATTTTAACCAAGTATAGTGTGGTAAATACTTGACTTCTAAATTAACTATTCCAATTTCATTGAATAGTTTTACGTATTGATTAAAATTCCTTACTGCAACATGTTCTGGGAATTGCTTCATTATCCCTTTATTCTTCAGGATTTCTATAAAGTAATCTCCATTGGGCGTATGTAAAAATAATTTTCCATTCGTATTTAAAGTGCTTATAATGGATTTATATATTTGAATAAACTGATTGTCGAATATATGTTCAGAGAAGTCTAAAGTAAATGCATAATCAAATTCATTTTTATGACTTACCGCAAAATCAACGATATCTTCTGCGTATAACTTTACATTACTTTTGTTTTCATAATTTATTCTTTTTTTAAATATAGCAATAAATTCATCTGAAAAATCTATTCCATTATATTCTTTTATTTTATTTTCTAAAGTTTCATAAAGTAAACCATTCCCGCATCCATAATCTACAACAACTTTGTTTTCCTCTAATTCTAAATTATTGACAATATTCTCAATCCGTTTAATTTGGATGCCACTAGTAGAATCAAATTTCTGAACATAATCTTCTCTATAAAATTCTCTTAAATCTTCCATCTTTAACCTTTGTTTAAATTTTGCTATTCTTTGTTTCTAATCTTTAAATTAAAATTGAA
>Ga0163148_10006036_pt1 | contig 11893 bp, 8 predicted proteins | sample OliLakLV19MP7P2_FD_148606 | JGI IMG/M metagenome (GOLD analysis project Ga0163148, IMG submission 148606) | Freshwater microbial mat bacterial communities from Lake Vanda, McMurdo Dry Valleys, Antarctica- Oligotrophic Lake LV.19.MP7.P2 | ecosystem: Environmental > Aquatic > Freshwater > Lake >... | reverse complement strand
GTTTTACACATTTCAACAAATATTACGACGACGATGAGATAATTTTAAATTAAAATATTACTTTTGGGCGGTAGTTTACTGCTTTACATAGGAGGTGCTGTTATGCCTTCGCCCTTCTTTTTCAGTCTTGTTTAGTCGTCTCATTTCGTGTCTGTCTTGGTGCGTTGGTTTGGTGGCTCTTTTGCAATTTTTGGCTTGTGTGTTGGCTTGTGTGAAATTGCAAATGTGCCACCAAAGGCATTGGCATTAGTGTTTTAGTTGATGTAAAAATTCTTTTAATGTTATTGTTGTTATGTTTAGCCCTTTGGCTTTAATCTGTAAGCCATTGTCAGATGTCAACATAATGGGATTTTCACCACTGTATTTTAATGCAACCGATAGAATGAAATTGTCTGGTGATTTTTTGTTAAAGTCATTTGGAAGCAAAGTCAAGTCCGCTGTATCCATTTTAATTCCACGTTTGTCTATACTCTCGTTTATTTGTCTCAAGGCTTTTTGAACATTTTTCTTTTGTTCTTCCGTCAAGGATACTTTCAAATAGTCCAACTCGTCAATAACTTTAGCAGAAAGCACTATACTGTATTTATTGTCAATTTTTGAAATTATTTCGGGATAATCAACAAAAACATTTGTGTCTATTATGTAAATATTCTGCTTGTCCTTATTGATTTCCTTTTTAGGTTTTTCAAATTTAGATAGGTCTATTTTGCCAATGACTTTAATTCCCATTTTGTCTTGAAAATTTTCAGGTTCTTGTTCTGAAATTTCAGGCTTTTGGGTGGCTGCTATATTTTGTTTAGGCGAAATGTCATGATTCAGTGTTTGCAGATAGGTCTTGACATTAGTATCAATATGCGGATAGAAAGAAGTGATATTTTCATCTGTTATAATTAGCGTACATAGTTTTGCTCGTGAAGTCGCAACATTAAAACGGTTTGCTTGTAAAGCAAACGGAATGCTCTCTGTTGGAACGAAGAAAATAGTAAAGTCAGTTGTCAAACCCTGAATTCTATCAATCGTTTCAACCAAAACATTTTCTGTGACCCCACACTTGGAATAAATTTCTCTCTGTAAAAAACGAACCGAATCTCTATTGAAAGCTAATACAGAAATTTCAGTTTTGTTGTCAAACTGTTTAAGTTGATTAACAATATCAATGATAAAATTAGAACATTCAGCAGAAGGAATTCTTCCGTCCGGAAGTTCAAACTTTTTCAAAGTGGTTCCACCGTTAATTTGAAAAGACTTGTCAAGTAATGGGAATTTGGAAAAGTCCAAGGGCAATGCTGCACTTGATTTACTTTTCAATTGTCCAGAATAAAATGAGTTGGTTGCATCAACACTATTTTGAGTTAATCGGTAAGAATCAGTTAGGATATATTGTTTGGTAGAGGGAAAAAAGAAACTGATTGCTTTCAGTCCGCAAATCATCCAATGAAAATTATTTATGTCTTCTGGCGCATACTCTTTGTGAAAGATTGGTTCAAGTTGTTTGATGTCGCCAATGATGATACACTTCTTTCCAAGTTTCCTTGCCAAAGCAATCGTTGATAAAAACGCCTGACTTGCTTCCTCAATAATTATGTAATCAAAGTGAGTGTCTTCAATTGCCTTTGCTGCAATTTGGCTCATGATGTAATAAGTTGCTAAAAGCATTTGAGGCTGCTGCTGGCTTAAACTTTTAAATGCCTTGATACCTTTAATTTTTTTATTCTTACTTTCATCAGCTGTCAAAGCAGACTTGTAAATTCTCCCTTCACTTAATGCGGTTTTTAAATGTTCCTTTTCGACCAATTCAATTAATGCTCTGTTTGTCAAAGCTGTTACAAGAATCCTAAAATCTGCTTTCAAAAATGCACTGCAAAGTTGTGCCATTAAATATGTTTTACCCGTTCCTGGTGGTCCCTGAATAATTACAATTTCATTTTCAATTAGGTCGGCTTGAATCTGGTTTACAATACTTTCGTCAACAACCAAGGGTTCAGGCTTCCAGTTTGCTTGTCCAATTTCTAAATCTAAAATCTTATTTGTGTTCGGTTGCGTTTCCTTCAAAAAATTGTGAAGATTAATAAGATAATTTAATGGTGGGTCAGCAGGAGCTAAGAATATTAAAGCATCTTTCTGGTATTTTGGAACATCTTCAATTTTTACTCCTGACAAACCAACTATGGTATGGTCTTTCTCAAAAGTAAAAAAAACTGTTTTGGCTTCAAACTGTGTTGCAACTTTAGTCCGAAGGTTCTCATAGGTCATGCCTCCCCAATTCTTTACATTGTCGTTTTGCATTTCCGATACAAAACATTGAAGGTTTTCGTTCTTCCTTGGTGCATTACAAATTTTATGGTCAAATTTTATTATCAGGTTTCCTCTAGCTTCATCGAATCCTTGGTATCTGCATAAGTAAAGTTGATTGTCAACAAACATTTTTGCTGCTTGTTTTTTGAGCAACTTCTCAAACTCATTTGTTTGATAGGTGAGTTCATCTTGAATAAGATTGATATGTCTTTTTTTATTGATAATCATCTTCTAAGTTTAATAATTTTAAAAGGGCTTTTGACTTTTCCCCCGAATTGTCCCTATCTATTATTAACAGGTGTTTATTAGCGTCTTTATTTGCCTCACAGAAAGAAATCAAATCTTCAATTGGTTTTTCACCTTGATATGCAAGTATGTGGCTTGTGTTTAGTTGAAGAATTTCTTCTGCGGTATCATAAACTTTAATTCTTGATTTAGTGCTAAAATCTAAAGCCATTTTGTAGCCATCGTTTTTCATCTTCAAAATCTCATTTGGATGAATATATGCAAAAGCACCTCTTGCACTATGAACAAAATATTTTTCATTTCCATTTTGCAAATGATTGTAATCCTTGTCTGCACTTTCAAAATGAATATTTCTGTGTTTTGCCAGTTTCAACTTTGCAATTAGGTTGTAAAGTTTCTGCTTCTCTTTTGGGTGATTAAGCGAAAGTTCTAAAATGTTTTTCAGTTCTATTATGTATTCACTCCATTCCGTATTTTCCAATTCATTTAAAATGAAATCTTCCACTTCTTCTATGTAACGGCTTTTTTTTCTTTTCCATCCTTCAGGAATTTCAAAATCTTTATCAAAGCTATCAATGATGTCCTTTTCGTCATCTTCAATCAAAATTCTCTTGAATTGTTTTTCACTAATTGAACCATATTTTGATAAATGTTTTATTAGTAATAAACGAAGTTCACTTTTCCTCTCCGATAAATCATCAATGTAGTAAATGGTCTCATTTGAAGAATGAATTGGGACATCTCTCTTCCAGTTTAATGACCTGTGAGTAATTGAGAAATAGAGTTCTTTGCATTTGACAAATTTGAGGGAGTTTATTGAATCAATTATTTGAGATGCTATTGATAGATATTCATTCAAGTCCTTCTTTAATGCGAAAGCTAAGTATTCTGCTCTATCACAAAACTGCTTTTTTATTACATCATCATCACTTATGTCTGATGCATGATGAAATTTATAATCGCTGTCCGAAATTGTTTTTACGAAGAACTTTTCTGAGATAGGGTTAAAATCTGTATGCAGCAAATTATTTGGATGAGTAGTCTTTATACCCGCATCTGTTGAAATATACAGTTCAGCACTTGGCAACCATTCGTAATTAACATTCGGAAGATTTATACCTTGAATCATATCAGGATTAATTTGATTTCTTTGAATGATGCTGACAAGTTTTAAACTGCTGACTACTTCCTGTTTAAGCCCTTTGGGGGATTTGAGTAAGGAGAAACATTGGTTAATATTTAATTCTTGATTGATTCCGATTTGCTGTTCAAGTGTTACTGTTTTCTTATCATCAACAAACTGCTTTGAAAAGTCACGCATTGAAATCAAAGTTTTATCTTCAATATAGTTTGAAAGGTTTTCAGAATACAATTCTGTTGGCTTCTTAAAAACAGTTTCTGAAACCTGAACTGTTTCACTGGTCTTTACAATTACCAATATATTGCTTGTCGCAAACTGCTTTAAATTGGTTTCTGATTCAGTAATGAACTTCCAAATTTTTGGAAGGTGTTTTTTGTTTGAAATAAGTTGGGTTGGGTAAAATGAAAAGGTTGTTGGTATAAGGTTCTTGAAAGCAAAGTTGTTGTTGACTCCAATCGCTGTGAGAAAACTTTTACTAATTGAATTTGAAAAATACAATGGAGAAAGAAATTTGAATTGACTTTGTATTTCAGTATCGCTTTGCAATTCCAATTCAGGTGTAAATTCTGTTGGGAAATGAATTTGGCTTGGGAATTCAGAAACATTTTCAAGTGACGTTTTCAATTTCAGTTTTGCAAACTTGTTTGCAAAATCAAATTCCATTTTCACTTCTTTGTTTTGGTTTGCTTGCCAAAGCAAATCAAATTCTTTTATGATTTCAAAGTGATTTTCCTGAAACTTTTCCTGATTTGAAAGAAGGTAATCAAGTTTTGAATTAAAAATAAGTTGCTCATTATTCAAATCTCTGCAGCCAATTAAAACAAAGAACTGTTTCCATTCACTAACAAAAGTTTTATTTGGTTGGTAATCGCTACTGATTTGATTAGTTAATATTATGCTTGGCATAATTTCACTTAATCTTTTGTCGTCCAAATAGTATTCTGGAATGATACATTGACTTGGTAAGTAATAATCGTTGCCACATTTAATTTTAAGCGTTTGCTTTATAGCAATAAATTGTGCTTCTGTTAATTGCCTTTCTGTCCTGTCTTTGTTGGCTTTCCAGTATTTACATATTTCAATACATGCTTTAACATGAAGTGAATTTTCAAGGTCTTTGAGTTGCGGAATGAGTTCAGCAATTACTGCTGACAATCCTCTTTTAGCTTTCGCTACAATAAAGATTTCATTCCATTGTAATTTATTATTGGCTCGCTGTGGTGAATCAAATTTGCTTTCAATGAAAAATTTATTAAGATTAAGAGTTTCAATAATAGACTCTACTTCATCTTCTTTTGCAAGTTCTTTTGGAAGATAAACTGCTGAAACAGTTTGGATATTTAAAACAACTGTTGTTATTGGTTTGCAAAGTATGTTGAGTTGAGGCAATGATTTATTAATTTCATCGTCCTCCTTGAATGCTTTCCAGTTGTCATAAATGAAATTCCAAATATTGAGAATGTTCTTTTCAGTTGTCAGGAGTACATTAACGGTTTTAGAATGTATTTTATAAAATTCAATTGCGTTGAATAGTTTTAGTTTTAATTCAACTTTCGCTTCATCAAGCAGTGATTTCAAGGTTGAATTAATTTTATTGCTTGCAATAAAATTAACTTCATCGGGAATACTTAGGAATAAAGATGAACATTTAGTTAGTTGAAGATTCTCTGATAAAATTATTTCCTCTGTGTCAAGCAAACTTTGCAATTCAGTATGTAAGCTAAAATGCTGAATGATTTTAAAGTTGTTTGATGGAAATTTTAACCACTCTTGAAACTTTGGATTTTTAAGGTCAGTTTTTAAATTTACAATATCGTAAACTATCCCTTCCTCGTATTCTTCAATAAGTGCTTTAACTTTATTTATTCCTTCTCCTACTTCTTTATGAATCAGATTTTGTTTAATGTCTATGAGTTCTACAAATTTGTTCCCAAGCAATTCAGCTAAACCAGTTTCATCAACTAAAATGTTTGCAAGGGTATCTAATATCCCCCCTTGTGTCGGTATGAAAGCAATTGGTTTGCTTTCATGATTGCCGATTAAACCAAGGTCAAAACCTTTCTTAAAAGAGAGTAATAAATGTTTGTTCCTTTCATCAATGATTTGAGTTTCTAAAATAGAGAAGTCAGGAATAATTATTAAAAAATCTCTGTTGAATCTGAATTTTTCAGAGTTGCGTTCATCCTTTTTATCTCCAATAGATTTAATCCATTTAATAAACAAGAATCCTGATTGTTCAATTAAAAAATCATTCCATTTTATGGTGTGAAAAAACTCTCTTGTTCCATCAGGAATGAAATCACCGTTTATCAGAAAATCAAAACCTAAATTTACTTTTGTAGGTAGATAGTTATAAAAAACGGAATTACTTGTTTTAGTAATTTGGTTGGAATGGCGGCTTGTTGCGAATTGAATAACTGAATTTTGAATGTCGTAATATTTTTCTGGAACTACAGATTCATTTGCATTGTCGTCAATTTCTTTATTTATCCAAACTCTTATTTCATCGGGAATAGTTATAGATTCCTCTCCAATAAAATAATCACTCTCATTCTTTTTTGATTCTTTGAATCCAGTAGGGGTGATAACTTTTGCATTGACAATATTTGGAAGAAATAATAATATTCTGTCATCAGTGAAAAGCTTGTTAAGAATTAAATGGTATTCATTTAGCTTCTCTTTATTTCTTGGTTTTAATGCAATTGAAACTGTTGAATTCTTGAAAATTATTGTCTCAACAATTTCCTTATCAACTTCAATAGTTTCTGTCCAAATAGGAATGATTTGATATGGTTTCGGAGTGAGAAATTTACTGTTGTCAAAACGAAAAGAAAAACCGCCACTATTGATAAAAACAAAATTGCAATCCTTGAACACCGATTTAAAACCAATTCCTTTAAAACCAATTTTTTCTACTGAATCTGATTTATCACTTTCATTAACAGAGCAAATAGCGTGAACATTACTTACTGTGAACTTTGCCCCTGAATGGCAAAATAGTAAGTAATTGTCCGAAATTTTAATTGAGACAAAAACTTTATTGTCCCAAGCTTTGTCTGGATTATCACTTGCATTTTGTAATAGTTCAAAAATAAATGTCTCTGGAGATTTATTTATTTCTTTTTGTATTGAGTTGAGTGCCTTAGTTAACTGTTGGTTATTTGCGTAGTGAGTATTTTCAGCTATTGCAAATCTTCTTTCTACAAATTCTTTTGGGTCAGGATTGTATTTTATCGGGGTGAAAGCTTCGTCTATTTGAAGTGCAAACGGGTTTTGTTTGTTTTCTCTGATAAGTTTTGAGGATAATTTTGCTTTGAATTGATAGAACAATCCTTTACGCAATTCAGGATTCTCTTTGTGAATGTGAACCCAAAGATTTTTTCCTTTGAGCTTTGGATTTATTTCGTCATTACCTAAAAAGTTTAGAGAAAAATAATCAAGGTTCTTTACATTGATAAACCTAACTACTCCTTGATTGGAATAGTATTGTCCAATGAACATCAATTCTTCAATCTTGTATTCACTCTTAATAAAATCTAAAATGATTTTGTCTGTGCTGTCAAACCAGTTTGGCATAATTTTTCAAAGGTGTAAAAAATTAAAAATTAAATGTCTGATGGAGTAAGGTGAGTTTGTGCGGTTGGGGCAAAAGCAAATGTGCTGCAAAGCGTTGGCTCTGTGTGTTGGGTTGCAGCTCTTTTGATTTTGCCGAAGCGTTGGCATTTTGTCTTTCATTTTTTGTTCGTTTATTGTCGCTCGTGTCGTCTTTTAGGGTGAGGCATAACGTTCGAGTATTTGCGAAGGCAGGGAATTCATTGCTTGTCCTGCCCGGAACAAATGCTGATTAAAAAACTAAAATTGAAGATAACAACTAAAAGCTAAAATATTAACGTCAAGCCGAAACTGAAGCTGATAGAGAACTACAGCCGAAGATAACATTGTCCAGCCCTGCTTTTGCAAATACTTTTGTTGTGCGTTCGTGCTACTCGTAGGGTGTACATAAATTTTAGTTGCTCAAACGTCACCTACTTTTTTCATTTTATGTTTTTGTTTACAGTCTGGACATTTTGAATGGTCTTGCCAACATCCTGTCGAACCCAAGCCAAAAATTCCATCATAGTAACATGCAATTCGTCCACAGTTGTTACATTTATAGATATCCAATCCTGTCTTTATCCTTTTACAATGTGGACATTTTGAATAGTGTAACATTATTAGCTATTCTTAGGTTCTTTAATGAGTAATGTTTTACTTTATTCCAAGTTCTTCTGCACGACTTTGCAGTTTTACCAAAAAATCTCTGCCTTCCATTAATGTTTCAGCAGTGGGTTGAAAATGCTTGTCGTAAATAGAACCAATATAGTTTTCCCAAAACTCGCTATGAGATTGCCCATACCATTTTTGGTCTTGTTCTAATGAGTTGTGATAGTTACGCATTTCATTGTTTAATGCGTATAATCTTTCTTTCCAATCTTGCAGTTTGTGACGGTATTGTTCAAGAGTGTCGACACTGTCTAAATGAATGTATGCGTTTGCCATGTTTATTTGATTTAATGTTTAATAATTGTGAAACTTAAAATTGCTGCTGCGACTATGAATAAAATGATAACTGACAAACATCCGCTACCCCTTTTCAAGTCGTATGTATAATTAATTTTTGCAAGAACATGTTCATCTACTTTGGAGATGTCGCTGTGCAATGATGTGTTATTGTAAATATCAAAAATGAATTTTTTAATTTCATCAGCAACCTTTGGTGAAACCTGTTTGCTCTTTAATTCTTGTAAGTGTTCTTCAATAGTCTTAAGTTCTTGAAAAATGTATTGATAGTAGTCAAAATCTTTTTCGTCAAATTCAAGTCGTTCAATAAAATTTATCAGGTCTTTTTGAATTGTTGCAAAATTTTCAATCGTGCTTTGGTAATGGTTGATCAGATTTTTAAGGTCTGTGAATAAAGGGTAAATACTTGTTTCGGCTTGCACTGCCAATGAATGACTGTCAGCAAAAGATTCAAGATATTCTAAGTATGATTTATAGTTTGAAGTCATTTTGCTACGATAAGTTTTTCAAATGGTTGATATGATTTACCATTGTTCACAAACTCCATTATGTTTTTTTGAATATCATCAGTTTGTAAGTTTTCAATTTTTATCAAAACATTTTCACTTAGTGCTCCGTCTTGCTCGTTATAGATTGCCTCACCAACTTTGAGTATGTCTGCTGCTGAATTGTTTATTGATAAAAAACTTCTTGACTGGTCTTGTGTCATTTGAAATGCAATGCGAAGTGGAATGTTGTTTAGGAATGAAGAACGAACTCCATCACCAAGCGACTGTGTACAACATAAAAGATGAACACCATAAGCACGACCAATTCTTAAAACTTGTTTTATTAAAATGTCTTCAACAAAGCCGTCTGTTTTGTAATTACCAGTGAAAAGGTTTTGAAATTCATCAATAATAACTAACAAACGGGGCATTACTTTTCCTGATTTCTTTTTATAATCAACAATATTTTTTGCATCAACACTGTTAAATAATGCTTCTCTGTTTTTTAAATCACGTTGGAGAAACTCAACTACTTTCATTCCGTTCTCAAAGTTACTTGAACTACTGAAAGCTTGCACATGAGGAAGATTTTTGTAATCGTTAAACTCTATTCCTTTCATGTCAACCAAAATAAATCGCAATTCGTCTGGGCTGTAAACTGTCGTGGCTCTTGAAATAATATTGTCAAGAAAAACTGTTTTTCCTTTTCCTGAACGACCACCAACTATTCCATGATAGTTAGATGCTCCATGACCTAAGCGAAAATAAAATACTTTGTCACGATGCGTTCCAATTGGAATTTTAATTCCTTCGTTGATGTCAAAAATTTCACTGGCAGGATTTGCAGTTGTTTGGTGAATTATATTAGTAACTTCAATTGCTCCTTTCATGTCGCTTGATGTAAATGAACTTCCAAAGTTCAAAGTAAATAGTCCTTTGATGTTTTCAACTTGTGAAAGTGTCTTTGAAAACCAATGATTGTTTTTGTCAAAGGACATAATTTCAAGATTGTTTGAAATTGTTTCGGTTAAATCAGCCATTGTTCTTGGTGGTTCATGTTCCTTTGTCATTAATACCTTTATCTTTTCATCTTGTGCAATGTTCAATATTTTAATTAACGCTGTCGCACTTTCGTTTGTAAACCCGTTTGGAAAATTGTTGATGATGATAAAACGAAACCCTTTAATGCTTCTTAATAAAATTTCATTTAACACTTTATTAATTTCCGCTTGTTCTTTGTAAATTTTTCCGCCTGTGATTATGTCATCAAATTGTGAGAGATGACTTAAATAGATACCATGATTTTTTCCGTCAATCAAAGTCAGTTTGAAATCATTGTAGTGAATTGCATTTAGAATTTGAAAAGTTGATTGTTCAAGTAACTCATTGAAGAAAGCAAAGTCAGAAACTTTCTCAATGCTAAAAGCAATTCCGTTTGCGACAGCAAACGGAAGAAATGCAGGAATATCTTCACCATTTGAAGAAGTGAACACACCTACTTCAAACCCTTCGGGTAGTTTCTGCCCGAAGGGGTTCGTAAGTAAACTAAAATCAAAACTGTCAATCTTTTGTGTCCTCTGGAATATTTCTTGAGGATTTGACAAAAGATTTTCTGTTTTACTTAAAACTTGATTTAATTCTTGCATCATTTTAATTATTCTCCGTAAGACATTTCTTTACCACCTAAAATATCGGAAAGAATATCAACATAACCAACAAATTTTTCAGCAGCATCGTTGACTTCGTTACGGAAATCAATCATTTCATTTACACTATTAGCTTCCATAGAAATTGGTCTGCCTGTGTATATATCTTTTGCTGTAATGCTAAGAGGTATATCTCGCCTCTTTCCTTGCATGTAGTCCATGAACCTCATTTCTTGTAAAAGAGGATGGTCATTGAAAATTTTCTTTTCTTTTTCTGCTAATTTGAATGACACATTCAATTTGTAAGAGTGTTTCGTTGCACCTAATCCAAACATGGTGGATTTGGCTTGTTGGTCAATACTGATTGTTACTTTCATTTTATTGAAATTTAATTGTGAATTGTAATTGTTATTTGTTTGTTGAATTACTGGAATATTTGTTTGCACCTCTTTAGGGCTTTCTTCATAAATGGAAGTTTGGGGTAAAGAAACATCAATTGGCTCTTCCTCATGAGGACTTCCATAATAAGTTTCTGTTTGTTGTGTTGGTTGAAACGAAGATTCGCTTTCGTCAGTGTTTTTATTTTTAAGTAATTTTATTCCTTGCCATGCAACTAATACTGCGATAATGTAAATGATATAGTACTCTTGCAAGTAGTAACTCATCATATAAAAACCAAAAAGTCTTAATATAAAAGGAATAATAAAAATTGACAGAAACCCAACCACAATAAGAGCAATTCCTTTTTTTTGATTGTCATTCATTTTATTTGACTTCTTATTGGAGAGGTTTTGAATAGCCGAAGAAACATCCTCAATTGTTTGAGGTCTGAAATGAATTATCAGGTAAACAGCTAAACCAATTCCCCAAAAAAGAGTAGCAACAATAAAAAAAATTCTTAACCAAAAAATATTTACCCTTTTTGAAACTGCTAATTTCATGCAGTCACCCCAAAACATTGGTTCGTATTTTTTTAATTTGTCAAACATTAGATCTTATTTTTAATTGCGATTACTATGTGATTATTAATTTTTGATTGCGTTTGCATTGCAAACTTATTATGGTTTTGCTATGGTGGAATGTGATTTCTTACAGTCGCAAAGTAGTTAATTATTTCTTCTTTTGTCATTGTCGGTTAGTTTTGGCTTGTTAGTTTGGTTACGCACTGTCGCCCAAGCATGACGCACAACGGTTTGCAGCTACAAGAAGTTGGCGATTTTCACCACAAATGTTCATGCGGAGAACCAAACTTTGATTAACCACAAATGTGTCTGCGGAGCACTGAACCGCCAATTTTTTGTAGGTGCTGTTACAAGCTGGTGTTCTCTCTGTCGTTGCTCGTCTGTCCATTGTTTACTGCTGCCTTGGTGCGTTGGCTTGGTAGCTCTTTTGGGTTTTTTTTGCGTTGGTCTGTGCGGTTGCAAAAAATACAAATGTGCCACCAAAAGCGTTGGCTATATTTTTAATGTGTCCTCTAATGTCTTTTTAAATTCGTTTTCGTTTGCATAGTTGTAGAA
>Ga0163148_10006030_pt1 | contig 11902 bp, 7 predicted proteins | sample OliLakLV19MP7P2_FD_148606 | JGI IMG/M metagenome (GOLD analysis project Ga0163148, IMG submission 148606) | Freshwater microbial mat bacterial communities from Lake Vanda, McMurdo Dry Valleys, Antarctica- Oligotrophic Lake LV.19.MP7.P2 | ecosystem: Environmental > Aquatic > Freshwater > Lake >... | reverse complement strand
TAAAAAAACTGACCTTAGACTAGACTATACGCTAATAAATTATGAAAATAATCGACATCAACGGCAAAGAACGCGATTGCCTTAAAGCCTTCCCTGACCCATCTTACCCCGGTTTCATCAGAGTCGAATACGAAAACCCCAAAAGAAAATACCACGTCTGGATCCCGATTGACGACTTTGAAAAAAACAATCCGGGTTTTTTAACAGGTGTTCCGGACTCAAAGCACCACCCCCCTCCGGACTTTACCTCCACCGTTACCTCAGCCACGAAGCTAACCCTGACAGACTCAACCCAAACCTGGGAAGAAAATCTTTACAAAGGCATGCAGGTTTGGATAGCACGCGGTAAAGGCGAACACCAACCCAAAGAAATTATTGCCAACACAATAGACACCTTAATACTAAAAGAGAATTGGGAAGAGCTACCTGACAAAGAATCGCAATATGTAATATCTGAACAAATCAAACCGCATTAGATACCGCCCTTGCTTAAAATATCTAAAAATTCCCTCGGAGTTAATATGTTTATTTCTTTGTAGACTTTTAATACCAGTAAATCTTGATCACCAGTGATAATATAATCAGCCTTTGCTTCAACTGCGCAGGACAGAAATTTATCATCTTTGAGATCACGGCTAACTGAGTGTGACAGTTGCTTGCCTTCTGTCACATATGCGCGTTGTATTATTTTTTCAACAAATTCATTCGTTTCCTTTATAGATAAACCTGTATATGAAATTATTTTAGGTCGTAATAATACCTCATGCACCTCTTCAAGTATTTGTGGCGAAGTTACCAAAATATACGCCCCTTTTCTCCATAAATTCATCATCTGAGATGGTGGGGTTTGGGAAATTGAAGCACCGGAAACAAACACATTGCTGTCTAATACTGCTTTATACACGTTTTGATTGACGAATTTCTCTCACAGTTTCTTCTATAACCTTTTGTACTTCTTTGGGAGGGTATTTTGCGGTATTTGCTCTTATTTTATCCATCAGAACAAAACCCTTATCCCAATCCTCCTGTGAGGTAAAACGATTCCTTGGGTCTTTTAGGCTTTCATATTCTCTTTCGCTTATGACAACTACGCCTGTTCTATTATGTTTTTGAACCACTACAGTCTGATTGCCATACATTACATCACCAACAATATCGGACAGATTTTTTCTAAACTCATCCAAAGAAACAATAGCTTTCATACCAGATACTTTATCATCAAATATATACTTTGTCAATATTATGCAAATTGTTAATATTCTCTAAGTCTGGATCGCCCAAGGCAAGGGTATCAACCAACCCAAAGAGATTATCGCCAACACAGCAGACACTTTAATACTTAAAGAAAACTGGGAAGAAGTGCCCGACAAATCCTCCCAATACGTAATTTCAAAACACCTCAAGTCCTAGATAATAATCCCCCGGCTCTTAACAACACCCATCTTTTTCTTGTCAGCGAAATTGTTTATTATGTTAGTAACTAATCCCTGACTCATGGCAACATTCACTATTACCACTGCTGTAAATATAGATACTTTAGCCTCTAAAGCTGGTTCTGACACATATAACATTAACGGTGGCTATTTAACTGTTGACCAGGATACTCGTTACGGCACAAACCAAAATACCAGCGCTGCCATGGGTAATATTACTCTTTCTGCGACATTAGGAGGCACAATTGAGTTTAATTCAACCCAAGTCCGCTTAATTCCTTATGATACCGGCACTGGCAACGTTCCTACTTTAGATACAATAATCAGCAAAGGAGGAGCCAGTGGTATCCTGATCGGCGTCTATGACTCCTTAGCTGTTGCTCCCACTACAGCCGGTTCGGCCATGCCCGCTAATGGTTATATCAAAATCAGACAGTGGAACAATGTTGCCTATACTTCAGGCGCATTGACTGGAATTAGTGCCAATGCCACGGGAGCTGATACTCCCGGCTGGTTGGAAATTGTTGGAGTCGATGTGCTGACTTGCATTGTAAACAGATTAAATACATTTAAGGTTCGGGGTGATTGGTTTGAACTGGGCACAACAGATGGCACCAGGGCGACAACTTACCAAATCCCAAGTAATGGTTCCTCTGCATTTTACCTACCTGGAGTTTGGGTCGAGACAGCTGTTGCCTCAGGAGAATATGAATTCTATCCCTGCGCCGGGTCACTGTCGGCCTTGGCAGCTAGCATGGCTACTGATGCCATTCGTGGTAAATTTTGTTGGATAAGTACTACAGGTTTACTTCGCTTTGGACATGATGGAACCAATAGCACAGGTGGCTATCTACCTGTTTCCGGTCTAAACATACGAATTCCAAACATTTTTTTTATGTGTTGTACGGCAGTAGCGCTCACAGTAAATGTTCTTCCTAACGCCACAATTACAACCCGATATGAATTTGCGACAACTGGCGGAGGGGCTATAGATATCGACACTGCTTCATTAAACTGGTACTTAAATCTTAACCAGCCCTTCTCAGTTGCACTTACCAATGTGGGAATAATGTCAAACGTGACTTTAACCGAGTGTGCTTCCCCCATTGCCTGGAGCCAGGTCGGAATAGGCCAGGAAGCAGCCACTAGCCAGTTTGGACTGACTATGTCGCTCAATTTTGCAGGGGGGTCAATGGCAAATTGTACTTTTACCAGAGCCCTGCTTGCAGCAACGGGAAATTATGTTGTGACCATGACCGACTGCACTGATTTTACTATGACAAATCTCAGAATTTGCGGCATGGCGACGCGGGGCAATGCCACCACTGGCGCTATGACCTTAATTCGCATGAGCGATAGTACTTGGACAAATACCACGATAGGTGATGGCAGAATGTTTATGACAACCTGCACCGACTTAACTATCACTGATTCTATCTACTATGACCACCCGGCAACTACCACGACCAGCACCAATGCTATGTATACTTACGATTTATCAACGGTCTGCACCAATATTGTGATGAATGGCCTCACCTTTGGGGGGTTAACTTTATGTCAGCCCTATAACGGTATTTTGCAAATCGGAGCAGCGGCGTGTAACAATATTAAACTTAGAAATTTAGGCACTTACGCCTCTCCTTTAGATTTAGGCGACACCAGACAAGACGATGTGAACTGGACTCGGGTAACGACTGTAGCCACAATAACAAAAACAGCCCATGGTCTAAAAACCGGAGACATTGTGTATGTGATTGTAAGCAATGTTGTAGCGGCAATTACCGTGGCCGCCAAAACGATAGCCTCGACACCCACTGCGGATACTTTTACCTTTGCCTGTTTAAATGCCGGTGCAACCTCAGGAACATTGAGTTACTTCCCTACCATGTCTGCTAATTTGTTTGTCCTTGCTGTAGCAGCCGCTGCAAATGGAGTATATATTCAGCGCTGCTATGTGCCGCACACCAGAACAAATACCTTTACAGCAGATAACTCAAGCAAAAACCTTTTGATTTCAGGTGTTCTGAGTGACTTTGTCAACGCCCCCCTCACCGCCGCCCTAAACGGAACAATCAGAGCAATAGGATCAACCTTACCGCTAACAGCCCAAACCTCCGTTTATGGCACCCATTGGTTTGATGGTTACACAAACGCGGTAGCAGTCGGGACAAGCGGAAATAGCTGGACGCGGGTGACAACTACCGCCACAGTTACCAGCGCTGACCACGGTATGCGTACGGGAAACGTTATAGTAGTCACGATCTCAGGCGATACTGCTGCGATCATTTTAGGAACCAAAACAGTGACGGTGCTCACCAGTAGCACTTTTACTTTTACATGTTTAAATGCAGGAGGTGCCTCCGGCACATTAAGTTTTGATCCGTGCAATGGCCGCATTGGGGTACTCATGAATGAACCTACAGCGGACACAACCTCACAAGCTCAAATCGAAGCCGGGGGTGCGGCTTTTACATCGGCAGGTGGTCTATTTATGCCAAACTCTGCCTGTTCCCGCTGGTCATTAGGAACCGCTGCCGAGGCCAATACCTGGACAGGTATTGCCTGGAGTCCGGAGCTAAGCATATATGTTGGGGTGGCTAGCTCTGGCACCAACCGGGTGATGTATAGCTCCGACGGAATAACCTGGAACACAGCTACAGCTGCTGAGGCCAACTCATGGACTTCGGTCTGCTGGAGCTCTTCTCTGGGAATATTCGTCGCCGTATCATCAGATGGCACCAACCAGGTAATGTATAGCTCAAATGGAACCAGCTGGAGTAGTACAGCCTCTGCCGAACAAAATAATTGGAACTGCGTGATCTGGGCAGCCTCACTAAGTGGTGGAACATTTGTTGCAGTTGCCAGTTCCGGAACGAACCGGGTTATGACCAGCACTGACGGAACAACTTGGACCCCAAGAGCTGCCTCTCAAGCAAATTCATGGGTAAGTGTCGCCTGGAGTCCTTCCTTATCAATACTTCTGGCGGTTTCCTCAGACGGAACAAACAGAGCAATGTCCTCTCCCACAGGTGCGACTTGGACAAACAGGACACCTGAAACAAATTCTTGGCGTAGCGTAGACTGGAGTCCCCAGCTTGCTCTCTTTGTAGCTGTTGCCTCTGATGGGACTAACCGCGCATTCAGCTCTACAAACGGAACCTCCATGACTGCCAGAACTGCTGCTGCACAAAATGCCTGGTATGCGGTTGCTTGGTGTCCAGGAATGAATCAATTCGTTGGCGTTTCCCGGGATGGAACTAATATGGTTATGGTATCTCTTAACGGCACAACCTGGACAGCAGCAGCGGTATCTACCCCCACCAGTGGCACCTGGGCTGCCTTAGCTGAAAGTCCGGCTAAGGATAAGGTAATTGCTGTTGCAAATGATGGATCCCTCATGACAAGCGGCGCTGCCGATCAGGCTCTATTTGAAACTGATAGGTATATCTTAGGTCATACCACTTTTTCAGCAGCAGAATCGACTATGGCAGGTGGAACAATCGGAAATTATGATATTTTTTACGCTCTTGATCGAAATGACGGAAATGGCTTTGATACTTTTCATAATATGTACTATGTCCGCGGGAGTAGCGCAGGTACCTCCGGCCAAAATACCATCAGTGTGGGTAGCTCGTATGGTGTTGAAGTAGATGATTATGTCTGGGGAACAGGTATCGCCGGTCTGGCACAAGTTGTAAGTATCTCAGGAAACACAATCACTTTAACTTCTAATAACACTGCCACAGTTTCAGGTGCAATTCGGTTTAGCAGGTTAGGTTTTGCGCCAGCCACTGATGCTTCAGTGGGGTTCAAGCTAAAAATTAGGATCAAAACCAGGCTGACAAATGCAACAGCCATCACTTCTCTCTACCACTTCACAATCAGTACAGAGACCTCCAGAGCCTATCAGTACGCCCTGGATAGCGCAACGATTACATTAACCAATATTATCCCCGGCTCCAGATACGAAATCTATAATAGAACCAGTGTAACAACACTGACTAATGCAGTTGCAACCACCAATACTGCCACGGTCACCGCCTCGGCTGCAAATGATGACAATCTAAGGATTCGGGTCAGAAAATCCAATGATACCACCCAGGCCTCAACCTACACTTGGTCTGCGAATGTCATTACCGTTACTTTTTCGTCCCATGGATTGTATGTTGGTGAACCTGTAAACCTCGAATTTACTTCCGGAGATGCTATAGGACAGAACGGAACTTTCACGGTCGCATCAACCCCGACGTCCTCTACTTACACAGTGGCACTCACAGGATCGGGAACTGGAGGAAATGCCGATTCCACCCGCATTAAATATCTGCCTATCGAAACTGGTGCCATTATTTCATCACTTTCTGCAAGCGCCTATATCTCTCAAATAGAGGATATTATTGCTTAAACCGGGACTTTGCCTCTAAATCCCCAGCCTTAATTTTACTTTTTTTACCAAATCACTCAGAGACAATTCACTTTTTAAAATATAATCATTCGCCCCCATCTCTTTAGCTTTTACAATATATTGCTCCTCACCTAAATTAGTTGCGACAATTATCGGGATCTTAGACAATTTGTCTTGCCTTTTTACGTCTTTTAGGACCTCAAAACCATTTTTAACAGGCATCACCAGATCAAGCAGAATTATATCAGGCATAAACTTCCTCAGAATACTCAGTGCCTCTTCGCCATTAAAAGCAACTTTCACTACAAAACCTTCAGCTTCAAAAGTTTCCTTAAAAGCTTTTGAAATGAATTGATCATCTTCAACAATAAGTACTGATTTCTTTTTGTTCATAGTTCTTTAATTAAGATTAGCACAATATTAAGGTTTCCTAAACCATTGGCAAAGAAAAAATAAATGTGGTTTCCCCATTATTCTTCTGGGAAACTGTTATATTTCCCCCATGAGCCTCAACTATTAGTTTACATAAATAAAGCCCCAGCCCCGACCCTTCTTCATTTTTTTGCTGAGCTCCTTTCCCTCTGAAAAATTTATCAAATATTAAAATTAAATCATTGGAATCAATTGGTATACCAGTATTAATTACTCTTACTGAACATATTTTTTCTTCTCTTCGAATATCAATAAATACCGTCGTGCCAGGGTGACTATATTTTGCGGCATTGGTTAGTAAAATCGACACAGCCTGGCGCATTAATTTAACATCAGCATAAACAACTACCTTTTTTTTGTTTAAAAACTTAAAACCTAATTTACTTTTTTTAAACAGTTGATTAATATTATCTTTTTCCTGCTTGAAGACTTCGGAAAGATTCACTTTTTCCAGATCAAGCTTTGGCTTTTCAAGCTCGAGTTTGGAAATATCAAGTAAGGTCCTCACCATAAAAATCAGCCTGTTTGCCGCACTTTCGATGTTTTTAGTAAATTCAGTTTGCTTGCTATTTAATTTTCCGATTGACTGGGAAATCAAAATCTCCGACAAATATTTAATACCCGTTAATGGCGTCCTTAGCTGGTGAGAAACCAGCGACACAAAGCTTCGCCTCAACTCCTGGATTTTTTCAAGCTCAGCGACTATTCTTTTTAGAATTAATGATCCCATCCAAAAACCAAATATGCTTGATAAAAAAGCAATTAAAAGGGAAATTATAATCGACTTATTGAACTCCTTATTTGAGTCTTTATAAATTTCAACTTCAGTCATTCCCACTGCCACAATCGGACCATCCTTTAAAGTACCTATCTTCTCAAATGCATAAATTCGCTCTATTCCGTCAACCCCGGAAGTTTCTTTTATGCCTGAATCAGAAATATCTGGAAATGTTTGTCCAAGCATTCTTGTCTGATCTGGATAATTGGCAAGGATCCTTCCTTTCCAATCCAGCACCAATACTTGCACCTTATCATCAACTTCAAAATTCTTTGTCAAATTACTCAACCAATTTAAATCAATAGAAGCGTATACCACGCCCTGTAATTGCCCCTGTTCATTCTCGTACGGGAATCCAAAAGTAATAATCGGCTTACCCGTAACCGGTCCGATCGAATATTCTCCCACCGAAAAATCTTTATCGGAAATTGTTGATTTAAAGAAAAGTCTTTCGGAGACATTAACGTCTTTAACCAGCGGAACGCCGCTGCAAAGTACTTCTCCATTTAAATTGGCATATGAAATATTACTGTATCTTTGATATTTACTAAGTAATCCTGCTAGATACTCCGAACAATTGATCTCCTGTATTTGACCTGAAACAGAAAGCGTTATCAATAATTGACGGGCACCCTCAACTACCTGAATGTAGGATGTGGAAATCAGATTGGCTGTATTACTGAGTCTGTCTATTTCAATTTCTTCGGCTCTTTTTAACTGAGTTAAATTGAGATAAAAGATAAATATTATGACCGGTGTAATTATCACCAAAGTCAAAAACAAAATATTTAAATGAATATTTCTTGAGATTCTTTCCCAGCTGAACATACTCAAGAGATTGTAGTTCAAAATAGCAAGTTTACGAAAGTGTTTTTTGTGAGTAGGTAGACAAGTTTATATGGTTTGTGACTTTATTCACCAGCTCCACTAAGGTTAAGTCACTTTTAACTAAGTACTCTGCAGCACTCAGCAGATAGGCTTTATCAATATCCTCTTCAGTATCTAAATTCGTTGTAATAATAATGGGCATTGTTTTCCATTTCTCACTCTCTCTAACCTCTTTTAAAAACTCAAAACCATTTTTATCAGGTAAAAGTAGGTCTAAAACAACAGCAGTGGGCTTAAATTCACTCAAACAATCCCAGGCTTCTTTCACACTTGCAACAGTCTTAACAACATAATTAATTTTTTCAAATTGGATTTTTATGGATTTCGAAATAATAGGATCGTCTTCTACAATCAGTACTTTTGGGTATTTTGCAGTTTTGCCCTGACTCATAACAAACTCATAATATCATGTTAAATCTGATAAAAATACAGCTAATCTAGTTGTCCTGAGATCAGTTGAAATTATTGGTCAAAAAGAGGTAAATTATAGACAGCATGTCAGGCAATATAATCATTCATATTTTAAAAACTTTACCGCTAAATCATTTATTAAAGGTAGGTTTCGCATAGATGGCAACAATAACAGTTGATAGAAGTGTCAATGCTGATGATGCATTTGCTATGTCCGCCGGCATCGCTTTTGTTGCGCTCCCCTCAGGCTCAGCTACCTACCAAACCCAAGCCACCGGTATTGCCACCTGGATTACTGCCACCATAATCTCTTCTTCTGCCTGGCAATCAGTCTGTTATGGAAATAATATTGTTGTCGCAGTCAGCTCAACATCAGGAACCATTGCTGCTTCGTCCCCTGCCGGGGTAACCGCAACATGGACTTTGCGGACAATGCCGGCAACTGCTTCTTGGTATGCAGTCGCATATGGGCTCTCCACATTTGTGGCTGTATCAGGTGGAGCTTCAACTGCAGGTGCTTATTCTCCTGATGGTGCTAAGTGGACTGCTACCGGCGCACTGACAACAAGTGGCGATTGGCGGGCTTTAACTTTTGGAAATGATCGTTTTGTTGCTCTCTCTTATAACAGTACTAACTCAAATTACTCAACCAACGGAACAACCTGGAGCGCCGGAGGGGCACTCCCCGGAGCTCGCAACTGGACATCAATTACTTATGGTGAAGGTACTTTTGTCGCTGTTGCTTCAGGTAACGCTAGTGGGGCGTATTCTACAGACGGTGGTGCAACCTGGAACGACACGACGATGCCGTCCGCCGCCAGCTGGAGCTCAGTAACGTATGGAAATGGAACTTTTGTTGCAGTTGCCACGGGGCCTTCTACTACCGCTGCCTATTCTGCCGATGGTATTACTTGGAGTACTGGGACTCTTCCAAATTCTCGAAGCTGGGTAGGTGTGGCTTTTGGTAATAACCTATTTAGTGCTGTTGCCAGCGGTTCGACTTCAGGTGGAGCCTACAGTTACGATGGAATCACTTGGGTTGCCCAAACAACTCTTTCGCAAACACTTACATGTATTGCCTATACACCGACAACTTGGAATTCAAACGATACGTTGGTGATTACTAATAATGCGACGGTCACTGTGAATACTAGTCAAAGTAAATTCTGGAATGTCATCACACTAACTAACGGAAAATTAGCTATTACCAATAGCTCAACATCCACCGGCATCCGGTTCACGATGGGCAGATCCTCCGGTGCAGCCCAAGCTGCAATCACCCCGGGCTCTGGTATTGGAGATATTGATATTACAGGTAACTGGATTGAACTAGGGACTGGTGATGGAACAAGCAGTCAGACTATGGCTGCGCCTTTTACCGACTATATTGCAGCCCTCTGGGTGGAAACTGCATCGGGAACCGGCGTTTATGATCAATGGCTCAATGCGACTGGTTCTTACGGTGACGCCTCGCCAATTCTGCTGGAGGGATTGTCGGCCATAGGCTCTGGAAAAAGGGGTAAATTTTTTATCCAACAAGCAGCAGCTGCACCTTATGGACCAACCTTAATAAACGGCACTGATGGCAGTATTGCCCAAAAACTAATCACCGTCACTTCCTCAACCGGTCTTTATGCAGGTGCTTCAATTGCTGGTCCGGGAATTCCTATTAATACGGTCGTAAACCGGGTAATTTCCAGCACACAAATAGAGATTAACCAAAATAATACTACCGAACTTTCGCCGGACTATACCTCGATCGCTTTTGGTAATAGTACCTATGTGGCTGTCTCCCGTTCAGCGTCCAACATTGCGATGACATCCTCAGATGGCATCACCTGGACCAAGCGAACACTGCCATTTGTCGCTGACTGGAACGGAATTTGTTATGGCGCTACCAGTGCACTTTTTGTGGCTGTATGTGGAGATAGAAATAAAGCCGGAACTTTGATCGGATCCAGATTTTGTGCCACTTCTCCTGATGGGATCACCTGGACCAGACGCGCTATGCCTGCAGTTCAAACCTGGAATGCTGTAGCCTCCAATGGAACAAGTTTTGTCGCAGTTGGCGGCGATTCAATTAACGGCGCTACCACTGCAGCTGCCTCTTCTACTGACGGGCTGACCTGGGTCGCAGCCACCATGGGTACCTCTCAAGTCTGGAACGCTGTCGGCTTTGGAGGAGCCAGGTATGTGGCAGTTGGAACAGGCACAGTCTCCAATTTTGATGCCGATGGAGTGGGCACTTGGTCTGTTGGTGCAACCTTAACCAGTGCTACCTATACGGCGTTAACCTACAATGGCACGATCTGGATGGCCATTTCCGGAAGCTCAACTGGAAACCAAAATAAAGCAGATCCTACTACCGGCGCTTTTACCGCTGGCGGTGCATTGCCTAACTCAACCGGCCGTGGCGTCGCCTGGGACGGAACTAATTTTGTAGTGGTTTCAACTACCAATTCTACCCAAACTGCCAGATCAACCAACGGTGCTTCGTGGACTACAACCACTTTAACTGGAACCCAAATCGGTAGCTGGCAGGCCGTCGTGGCTAACGGCACAACCTTAGTTGCCGTGTCTAGCTCAGGTAATTTGCGAAGCTATGCGATGACATCTACCGACTCAGGCGCCACCTGGACAGTTAGAACAGGAGCAGTAATTGACACCTCCCTCACCTGTCACAATCCCTATGTCTCTCAGCTCACTAACACTGTTCAATTTGGGGACAATACGAACGGCAACAAAGTTCCGACCGGGGGTAAAGTCAGGTGTCCCAATATCATGTTTACCTCAGCGGTTCCGGCAGATATTCAGACAGCTTCCAGTATCGTCGGAGCCAACATGATCATGACTGCCGGAGGATCTTTAACAGCTAGTATTTGCCTGTTTGATGAGTCATATAACACTTTTAACCAGGCTGAAACTTTATCACTGACCAATGTTGGCTTTTCGATCCCTCCACTGATCAACGAATGTTACGGTGTCACGTTTAATAGTGTTGGTTTTGCACTTGAGCCAGTCAGAAGATTTTATACCTACTCAGCTACTATCAGTGCTGATGGCTGGTTCACCAGAGACAGACGGTATGGCGCTGGTACGACTATTTGGAGTTATATCAATGGAGCTAGTATCACTGATTTTAATTACTGTGTCGGCTCTCCAAAAGCTCTACAGGTAGCAGTATCCTCAGTCACCGTTCCCGCAGCCATGCTCTCACTTTCAAATACCCAATCCTCTACTTGGAGCTATGTCCGGTTTTATGCTCTCAACTGTAATGCCTCTTTTCAGGACGCCTTCAACTTTACGGCCAACTTTACCAGCAACACCATGAGTAATCTGGAAATCTACGGGGTGGCACCAATGTTGATCCAGACTTCCAGCTCAAATACCTTCACCAATCTGCGAATTGCCGAAGATATGTTTCATGCTTATAAAAGCTATGCCATCGCTGCCTCAACAAGCCGTATCGGCAATGACCCGGTAGCCGGTGCCAAGCTCGTGGATGATACCAAATACTACCTGAAGGTCAGAACATTTTATGACTGGAATAACATGTCC
>Ga0163148_10006027_pt1 | contig 11909 bp, 8 predicted proteins | sample OliLakLV19MP7P2_FD_148606 | JGI IMG/M metagenome (GOLD analysis project Ga0163148, IMG submission 148606) | Freshwater microbial mat bacterial communities from Lake Vanda, McMurdo Dry Valleys, Antarctica- Oligotrophic Lake LV.19.MP7.P2 | ecosystem: Environmental > Aquatic > Freshwater > Lake >... | reverse complement strand
GGCAAGGGGCGGGCCAATGGATTGCCACGGACCACGGACCACGGACCACGGACCACGGACCACGCACCCTCTACTGCGCCGCGGTCGCCGCCTTGGCCACATCGAGATCGAGATCGAACAACCGATCCAGCTTCAGAACCCGGAAGACGGCCTTCACGTGCTCTGAGAGATTCGCCAATGCGATCTTCCCGCCGCCCGCCAAGACCTTGTTCCGCGCTGCGATGATCGCGGCGATATTGACCGAGTTCAGGAAGGTGATCCCGGACAGGTCGAGGACGAACGAACGCTTGCCTGCGTCCAGATGCGGCTCGATCGTGCGCCACAGCTGACCACACTGGTCCGCCTGCACCGATACCACCACGACCCGATCGCGTTCCTGGACCTGCATGACTCCTTGTTTACCTCCCGGCTGGCCAACCAGCAACCGCCGACGTCGGACCTGCCCCCGGGCATTGATTATTTGTTATCGAATGTTACCTTAAAGCCATGACCCTCCCCGACCCTCCGCGCCGCGGACTGATACCCCACCTCGTCACCTGCTTTACCGGCGCGGCCAACGACAACCTCTTCCGCCAGGTCATCGGTGTCTCGCTGGTGGCTCTGGCGGTGCAGCAGTCCGGTACCGGAGCCGAAGCGGCACGGCGCGGCGAACTCTACGTGATCTGCGCCAGCATCGCATTCCTGGTGCCTTTCGTGTTGCTCGCCCCGCTCGCCGGCGCGCTCGGCGATCGCCTGCCGCGTCACCTCGTGCTGCGCACCATGCGCGCGATCGAGGTGCCGATGTGCGTGCTCGGCGCGATCGGTTTCTGGCTCCAGAGCCTGCCGCTCATGCTGGCCTCCCTCGCCGGCCTGGCGATGCAGAGCGCGGTGGTGGCGCCGATCAAGCTGGCGATGCTGCCCGACCTGGTGCCGCCACGACGCATGGCCAACGCCAATGCCGTGCTACAGGCGGTGACCCTGGTCGCCATCGTCGGCGGCACGGGACTGGCCTTCGTCGCCGATGCAGGGGTGCTTTCGCATCTACCCTTCCCCGTCGCGCCCGGGGCGGCGGTGATGGCGCTGAGCGTGGCCATGGCCGTGGTCGGCCTGATCGCGGCCTGGCGCGTGCCCGCCATGGCCGCCGCCGCACCGACGACCCCGTTGCGCTTCTTCAACCTGATGGGCGCCTTGCGCGGGCTGCGCAGCGCGCCGGGCCTGTTCCCGCCTGCCCTGAGCTTGGCGCTGTTCTGGGGTCTGGGCGTCGCGGCGCAGGCGATGATCCTGCCCGCGGCCGAGCAGGCCTACCATGCCGGCCAAGCGCAGAACCCGTTGTTCCAACTCGCCCTGGTCGCCGGCATCGTCATCGGCTCGCTGCTGGCACCGCGGTTGTCGACGCGGGCCTATCCCGCCGGGCTGCCCCTGCTGGGCGCCATGATCGCCGCCAGCGGTCTGCTCATCGCCGGCCTGGTCGCCCATCACGGTGGCGACCGTTGGTGGTTCGGTATCTGGGTAGCGATCACCGGTGTCGGTGCGGGGCTGTGGGAGGTGCCGCTCCAGGTGCTGGTCTTGGAACGCGCGCCGGTCGAACGCCGCAACCAGGTGCAGGCGGCGGCGGGCATCCTCGGTTCGCTGGTGATGATCGCGGCCACCCTCGTCTGTGCGGTGTTCACCCAGTTCCTCGACCTGCGCGCCGCGCGCGTGCTGTCCGCCCTCGGCGCGATCACCTTCCTCGGCGGGCTCGGCTTCGCCTGGTATTATCGTCATCAGGCCACGGCGTGGGCGATCTCGCGCCTGGTGAAGTTGGCCTACCGCGTGCGGGTGGTGGGCGCCGAACACTTCCCTGCAAGCGGCGGCTGCCTGGTCATCTGCAACCACCTCAGCTACGCCGATGGGCTGATCCTTGCCGCCTGCCTGCCGCGACCCGGCCGCTTCCTGGTCTACCGCCGCTATGTCGACATGCCGGTGGTCGGCTGGCTGCTGCGCGCTGCTGGCGTCATCCCAGTCGCCTCCGAGGACCGCCGCAACGCCCTGCTCGCCTCGATCGACGCCGCGGTCGCGGCGGCCCAGGCAGGCGAGGCGGTGGTGATCTTCCCGGAAGGGAAACTCACCCGTGGCGGCCAGCTCGACACCTTCCGCGGCGGCATGGAGCGCATCGCGCGCCGCGCCGGCGTGCCGATCGTGCCAGTGCACCTGCATGGCCTGTGGGGCACCGTCGCCAGCCGCTCGAAAAGCTACCTGTGGCCGCGGTTGTTCCGGCCGGTCGATCTTCACATTGGACCGCATCAGCCAGCCGATACGCCAGCCGTCACCGCCCGGGACCACGTCATGCACCTCAGCTACGAACAGGCCCAAGCGCGCGCCGATCGCGACGGGCGCACGCTCGGCACCGCCGTCCTGCGCCAGGCCAAGCTCCACCCGCGGCACGTCGCCGTGCACGACGCGGGCGGCACCATCACCACCCTGCAGCTGGCGGCCATGGCCCAGGCGCTGGTCGGCAAGCTCGGACTCGCTGCCGATGAGACGCGCGTCGGCGTGCTGCTGCCGCCCGGGCGCGGCGGCGCCATCGTCAACGTCGCATTGGCCATCGCCGGGCGCACCGCGGTCAACCTCAACCACACCTCGGGCGCCAAGCAGGTGGCGCGCATGATTGAGATGGCGGGCGTGCGCACGATCATCACCGCCGGCATCTATCTGCGCCGCATCGGCGGCGATCTGGAGCTGAGCCAACGCCTGGTCCACGTCGAAGAGGTGCTGCCCACCATCTCCAAGGTGGCGATCGTCTGGCGCATGGCGCTGACCCTGCTGCTGCCCGCGCGCTGGCTGGCACGCAGCCGGCCTGCCGATGTCGCCGCGATCATCTTCTCGAGCGGTTCCACCGGCGACCCCAAGGGCGTCGAGCTGACCCACCGCCAGATCCTCGCCAACTGCGATGGCGTGGCGCACGCGCTGCACCTTGAACCAGGCAAGGACGTCGTTCTCAACCCTCTGCCCCTGTTCCACTCCTTCGGCCTCATCCCCGGTACCTGGCTCGGACTGGTGCTGGGCATGCGCGTCGCGCACCAGCCCGATCCCACCGATGCCACGGCGCTCGGCCTGCTCGCTGAACAGGCGGCAGCGACCTTCCTGCTTAGCACCCCAACCTTTGTGCGCGGCTACCTGCGCCGGGTCGAGCCGGCGCAGTTCCGCACCCTGCGCTTGGCGGTGGTCGGCGCCGAGCGCTGTCCCAACGAGCTCAAGGTGCAATTCAAGGAGCGCTACGGTTCGGATCTGCTCGAAGGCTACGGCTGCACCGAACTCGCCCCGGTGGTGTCGATCAACCTGCCCACCGTCGAGCGCGATGGCGTCACCGAAGTCCGCAGCCGCGACGGCGCGGTCGGGCGGCCGCTGCCCGGCATCCACGTGCTGGCCGTCGACCCCGAGACCCTCGCCCCGCAACCGACGGGCAGCGAGGGCCTGCTGGTCGTGCTCAGCGCCGCGCGCATGCGTGGCTACCTCGACCGGCAGGATCTGACCGAGAAGGCCTTCATCCACGGCGGCTACAACACGGGCGACATCGGGCGCATCGACGCCGACGGCTTCATCTTCATCACCGGCCGCTTGGCGCGCTTCGCCAAGATCGCCGGCGAGATGGTGCCGCTCGACAACATCGAAACCGCGCTGGCTACGATCGCCGGCACCGAGATCGAGGTCGCGGTGGCGGCGGTCAGCGATCCGGTCAAGGGCGAACGGGTGCTGGTGCTGCATACCGGCTACCTCGGCACGCCAGACGTCTGGTTCGCCTGCCTCGAGAGCTTCCCGGCATTGTGGCGGCCGAAGGCCAAGGACGTCCACCTGGTCGACGCCATCCCCAAGCTCGGCACCGGCAAGCGCGATCTCGCCGGGATCAAGCGTCTGGCGGCCGAGCGCGCGGGGTGAACCCGCCCGCCGCTGCGACCTTCACCGACCTGCCCATCGTCCTGCTGCCCGGACTCGGCTGCGACGCGCGCCTGTATGCGCCGCACCGGCGATGCCTGCCGGTCGTCGTCCCGCCCTGGCTGCCACCGACCTCACCGCGCGAATCGCTCACGTCCTATGCGGCGCGCATGGCGGCGGCGCTGCCGGTACGGGGGCGGTTCATCCTCGGCGGCTCATCGTTCGGTGGAATGCTGGCTTGGGAGATGGCGCAGCACTGCCGACCAGAAGCGCTGGCGCTGATCGGCGGCGCCACCACTCCGCATGAGCTGCGTTGGTGGCTGCATCAGCAGGCGCGGATGGCGCGCTACCTTCCGCTTGGCGCGGTGCGCTTGATCCAGCCGTGGGTCGGCCCCCTCACCCGGGTAACCGGACTCACCGATGGCGGCGGGCAACCGCTGATCGCAGCGATGGTCGGCACCTGCGCGCCTGGATTCCTCCGCTGGTGCGCGGCGGCGGTCGGCAGCTGGCGACCCTCGCCTGCTCGACCAGTGCCGTGCCTGCGTCTGCACGGCGAAGCCGATGTGGCCATCCCCCCGCCGCCACCGGGGCCGGGCATCACCCGCGTGCCACGCGCCGGACACATGCTCGACGGCAGCCACGCCGCGGTGGTGATCGCCTGGCTGCGCAGGATCCGGGCTGGGATGATCAGAGCGCGAACTGCCGCAGGTGATGGTCGAGATGCCGCGCACACAGCCGCGACCACTGGGTTGCGCTCAACGCGCCGAAGGCCGAACTGACGCCCCAGCGCGCGCGCAAGGTCGGATCGGTGCGCAGGGCATGGACCACGACGATAGCCACGCCGCCAGCCTGGAAAGCACGGCTAACGACGCGGGGCAGGGGATATCCCCTGCCCCGCGTCGGCAATGCCCACACCCGGCTTCAGGCCAGATGCGGCTTGAGCTCACCCAGACCGGGGTCCTTCTCCGGACCGGTCTCGGTCTTGCGCATCGATTCGGGCTTGGCGATCGACACCGTCGGCCGACGCGGCGGCAGCTCTTCGCCGTCGATCAGCTTCATCACCGATGGGCCGTCGAGCGTCTCATGCTCGAGCAGGGCCTTGGCGATGCGTTCGACCGCATCGCGGTTGGCTTCGATGGTCTTCTTGGCGCGCTCGTACTGGACGTCGATGATCGAGCGCACTTCCAGGTCCAACTCGTTGCGGGTCTGGGCGCTGACGGTGACCACCGATTCTTCGCCCATGAAGCCATCGCGTTCCTCGGTGTACTTGACCGGGCCCATCTTGTCCGACATGCCCCACTCGAAGACCATGCCGCGGGCGAGGCTGGTCGCGCGCTGGATGTCGTTGGAGGCGCCGGTGGTGATGTCGCCGCAGAACATTTCCTCGGCGATTCGGCCGCCGAAGAGCACCGCGATGTCCGAGAGGATCTTCTTTCGGCTGTGCGTGTGCCGATCCCGGTTGGGCAGGTGCATGGTCGCGCCGAGGGCGCGGCCGCGCGGGATGATCGTCACCTTGTGCAGATCGTCGGCCTCCTCCATCAGCACTTGGAGGATGGTGTGCCCGGCCTCGTGGTAGGCGGTGACCTTGCGTTCGTCCTCGGGCATCGCGCGCGAGCCGGTCTTCTTCTCGCGGCCGAAGGCGACGCGGTCGCGGGCGTACTCGAGGTCCTTCTGCCCGACCAGTTCGAGCTCATTGCGGGCGGCGTTGAGCGCCGCCTCGTTAATCAGGCTTTCGAGGTCGGCGCCGCTGAAGCCGGGGGTGCCGCGGGCGATGATGTTGAGGTCGGCGTTGGGGTCGACCTTCACCTTCTGCACGTGGACCTGCAGGATCTGCTCGCGACCGGCGATGTCGGGCAGATCGACGTAGATGTGGCGGTCGAAGCGGCCCGGGCGCAGCAGGGCGGGGTCGAGGACGTCAACGCGGTTGGTCGCGGCGATGACGATGACCTTGTCGTGCGAGGCGAAGCCATCCATTTCGACCAGGATCGCATTGAGGGTCTGCTCGCGTTCGTCATGGCCCCCCGAGTTCATGCCGCTGCCGCGCCGGCGGCCGACGGCATCGATCTCGTCGATGAAGATGATGCAGGGCGAGTTCTCCTTCGCCTGATTGAAGAGGTCGCGGACGCGGCTGGCGCCGACGCCGACGAACATCTCGACGAAGTCCGAGCCCGAGATCGAGTAGAACGGCACGTCGGCCTCGCCGGCGATGGCCTTGGCGAGCAGCGTCTTGCCGGTGCCCGGAGGGCCGACGAGCATCACGCCCTTGGGGATGCGCCCGCCGAGCTTCTGGAATTTCTTGGGATTGCGCAGGAAGGCGACCAACTCCTCGACATCCTCCTTGGCCTCGTCGATGCCGGCGACGTCCTTGAAGGTCTTCGAGGTCTTGCCCTTGGTGACGAGCACGGCGCGACTCTTGCCGAACGACAGCACGCCGCCGCCCTGACCCATGCGGCGGAAGACGAGGAAGTAGAGGGCGGCGATGAAGAGCGCGAAGATGAGCAGGTTGGGCAGCAGGCTGTTGAGCGGATTGGGTGCCCGCGTGCCGTCGATCTGGATCTCCTTGAGCCCTGCGCCCTGACCCTGCTTCTGCCGTTCCTTGACGCTGGCGTTGTGCTCGGCGACCACACTGAACAGCATCTTTTCGGTATTTTCCATCAACCGGCCGCCCGGATAATTGACGTCGTAGGTCTCTTCGCTGCTGGTCCCTTCGCCAAGGCGAGTGACGGTGAGCTTGTCCGGCCCCGGCTGGATCTTCAGCACCCGGCCCTTGGCGACTTCCTCCATGAAGTAGCTCAAGGTCTTCTCGGGAATGCCGATCCGCTGGTACATGAACACCACCAGGATCAGCACCAGGAACAGCGCCATCATGATGACGAAGAGGTTGCGCGGCTTGTTGGGAGGCGTCTGGGATTCACCCGACATGGATCGTTCCTTCGCCCCGCCGAGGCCGGTGGGAGCAGGCCGCAAATCTTAGCTGAGGGTCAGGCAATGCCAGCCCTTGTTGCAAAGACATTGCGCGCGGTAGTGCGGCTGATGACTCGACGCAAGCCCTTGCCTCATCAGCGCTGACACAGCTTCGGGTGCGACGTCACCGTCGCCGACGCAGCGCTCGGCGACGATCGCTGGCACCCGGATGCTCGGCGGGCTTGGCCTCGGGACGGGGCTCTTCGCCGCGCCGTTGCTTGCCTGCGGCGGGGTCGATGGACACCTCATCGACGTTCATGTCGTCGCCGGCGAGATCCTCGGTTCCGACCGCGTCGAGGGCGGCGAAGGTTCGGTTCTGGCGTTCGAGGCGGTCGGCGCGCAGCGGCTCGGGTGGCGCGAGCACGGTCGGATCCGGCCCGACGCCCAGCGTGGCGCGCAGGGCGGCGATCTCGGCATCGAGCAGCGCGACCCGCTGACGCAGGGCGCGCCAGCGCTCGACGGCGGGAATGGTCAGGTCCTGGACGCGCAGCGTGACCGCGACGCCCTTGAGCAGGGCGCCCATGAGGTGCTCGGGGACGCCGAAACCGTTGTGCTCGGACAGGGCCACCCGCCCCGCCTGTTCGATCAGGGCGTGGCGCTCGGCTTCGAGGGTATCCAGGCGGCGCCGTTCCTCGCGATTGGCGAACACCGAACCGACCTTGGACAGCAGGCCAGGTTTGCTGACCGCGGGCTCGATCTGGGCGAGGCGCGAGGCGCTGAGCCGGCGCTGGCGTCGCTGACGGTCGCTTTCGCTGCGTGGCTGGTCGGAGGGACCCGGCGAGACGGTCGATTCGACGCCCGGCGGCCGCGCCGGGTCGAGGTCGACCATATCGAGGTTGTGCAGGGGCTCGCTGCCGAGGTCGATCGGACCATCCAGGAAGGTGGGGGGCGTCGGGATCGCTGCCGGGTCAGGCCCAACCGGTTCGCCGTGGGCTAGGTTCTCGGGTTTGACGCCCTTGCTCAGGCAGCGACGGCAAATGCGGCGTTCGCCCGAGGCCCAGCCGCGCACCCGGTCGTCGGCGTCGAAGGGCTGGTCGCAGACCGAGCAGAGCTGACCCCCCTCCGGCGGAGCGATGGCCTGGGTACCGGTCGCATCCTGGTCATCCTCGACGACCAGGGTGAAGGTCTGCTTGCCGATGACGATGCGATCACCGGCCGCGAGCGCGGCCCGCACCTGGGGCATGCCGTTGACGGTGCAGTGCAGGCGCGAGCGGTTGTTGAGCACATAGCCGTGCTCGCTGACCTCCACGCGCACCTCGCCAGCGGCCTCATCCGCCTTGTTGGTCTTGATCACCACCGGCTTGCCGGCGGTAATCGGAAGGACCTTGCCCGAGAAGGGCGGAGTGAGGCATTCCAGGTGCGCGGACATCAGATCGGTGCTCCTACGCCACCATGACCGGGGTGCCGACCCACGCCAACCGATTCATGGTGGAACGTACGCGGGTGGGGCAGAACCGATCTCAGCTCTGGCAGCGCGGGCACCACACCGTCGAGCGCCCGCCGAGGACGCGCCCGCGCAGGGTGGTGCCGCAGGCCAGGCAGGGCTGGCCGGCGCGGTCGTAGACGCGGAAGGCGCTCTGGAAATAGCCGCTCGCGCCACCGGCTTGACGGAAGTCGCTGATGGTCGAGCCGCCGGCGAGGATCGCCTCGGCGAGGACCACGCGGATGGCCTCGACCAGCCCGGCCAGCCGCGGCCGCGACAGCGTCCCGACGCGGCGAGAGGGACGGATCCCGGCGCGGTGCAGCGCTTCGGCTGCGTAGATGTTGCCGACTCCGACCACCACGCCCTGGTCCATGATCAGCGGTTTGATCGCGGTCCGTCGCCCCGCGCAGCGGGCGGCGAGGTAGGCGGCGCTAAAGGCGTCGTGATCGAGTGGCTCAGGGCCGAGTCCAGCGAGGGCGGGGTGGCGGGCCTCAGCGCCAGGTTCGATCAGATCGAGCAGCCCGAAGCGCCGCGGATCGCGGAAGGCGAGGCGACGGCCATCGCCGAGGTGAAGGTAGCAGTGGTCATGCGCGCGTTCATCGCCGGGTGGTGCCAGGCGCCAGGTACCGGTCATGCCGAGGTGGCAGAGCAGGGTCGCCGCAGGCGTCTCGAAGAGCAGGTACTTGGCGCGGCGGCGCACGGCACGGATCGGCTGGCCGCGCAATCGGGCCGGCAGACGCGGCGGGATGGGCAGGCGCAGATCGGCACGCGTGAGTTGGACACGGGCGATGACGGCGTTGGCACCCAGCAGATGGACCAGACCAACGCGGACGGTCTCGACCTCAGGCAGTTCGGGCATCGCCGCCGTCGCTCCCAGCACCGATGTCATGCACCCAGGCGTCTTCGGCGGCCAGGACGCGGGTGCCTGGGCATTCGGCGGCGGCCTCGCGCACCAGATCGGGGACGGTGACGCCCTCGGCGTCGCCGTCCTCGAAGCGACCGCTAAAGTGGGTAAGGATGAGCGTCTTGGCGCGCAGGGCGGCGGCGAAACGCCCGGCCATGGCCGAAGTGCTGTGCCCCCAGTGGATCGCCTTGTCGGCGCGGCGCGCGTCGTAGGTCGCCTCGTGCACGAGCAGGTCGCAATCGGCGCCGGCCTCGGCGATCGCGGCCGAATCGGCGGTATCGCCAAGCAGCACCAGCTTGCGCCCAGGCCGGGGCGGCTCGCACACCGCGTCGGGGGCGATGGCGGTGCCATCGGCCAGAGTAACCGCATGGCCGTCCTGCAGGCGACGGTAGAGCGGTCCGGGCGGAATGCCCAGCGCCTGGGCACGATCAAGGTGGAAACGCCCGGCGCGAGGATCCTCGTGCAGCACGTAGCCGAAGCAGGGCACCCGATGACGCAGCGGCCACGCCGACCAGGTCCACGTGCCGCGGCGTTCGGCGCTGCCCGGGGTGGTCAGTTCGAGCAGGTCGAGCCGGTAGGGCAGGTGGTTGTGCGACAGGCGCAGCACCGTGCGCACCAGGTCGGCGACGCCGGGCGGCCCGACCAGTTCGACCGGCTCGGTGCGCCCCGAGATGGCGATCAGCGAAAGCAGGCCGGGCAGGCCATAGCAGTGATCGCCGTGCAGGTGGGTGATCAGCACCCGATCCACGCGGCTGGCGCGCAGGCCGGTGCGGATGAACTGGTGCTGGGTGCCTTCGCCGCAATCGAGCAGCCAGAGCCGGCCATCGTCGAATTGGATCGCCTGCGCGGTGACATTGCGCGCCCGAGTCGGGGTGCCAGCCGAGGTACCGAGGAAGGTGAGGCGCACGGGTGCACTATCGTTGCCCGCAGCCACGGAGAAAGGCCTCCGCCGTCTGACCCCTGGCAGCCCGCCGGCGACGCCTATGGTGCCGGCGATGCCTGGCGGCCTGCTCATCGTACTTCTGCGCGCTGTGATCCTGCTCGGCATGCTGGTCGCCTTCAGCGTCTCGCTGGGCAGCAGCCTGGTGCGCGACCAGCGCCTGGGCCTGAGCAAGGTCGCCTCGGCCGGGCGCGACCCGGGCCTGCGCGTGCTGCTGATCAGCCGGCGCGAGGTCGACCGCCAGATCCAGACCGACCTCGCCCACGAGAAGCTGACCCTCGACGTGCTGCGTCCGTGCTGGCTGGTCACCCCCGACCAGCCGGACAACAAGGCCTATACCCTCGACGTCGGCCCGGGCGAACAGGTGCTGGTCCGTCCCGATGCCGACGGCCTGGTCTTCTCGAGCCAGACCTGGGGCAAGGAGGAGCGCTGGCCGGTCACCCGCCTGCGCCTGCAGCCGCGCGAGACCGGCCTGCCCGACGAATCAGTTAAGACCCCGCCCGGCCGCCTGGATCCGACCCGCTTCGAAGAGCGCCATGGCCAAGCGGTGTTCGCCCTCAATGGTCGGCGCTACCGCGGCACCCTCGAGATCGCCTACAAGGGGCCGAAGCAGGTCAGCGCGCTCAACCTGCTGCCGATCGATGCCTACGTCGAGGGCGTGATCGCGATCGAGATGAAGGCGAGCTATCCGCTCGAGGCGCTCAAGGCCCAGGCGATCGCCAGCCGTGGCTATGCCTATGCCACCGCCTGGCGGGCGATGGCCGGCAAGAAACCGTATGACCTCACCGATTCGATGGACGATCAAGAGTACCGGGGCGCCGGCCTCGGCGGCGACTTCGTGGTCCAGGCGGTGAAAGAGACCGCCGGCCAGATCCTGGTCACGCCCAAGCTGCGCCAGCCATTCGTGCCGTTCTTCAGCGCCTCGAACGGCGGCGCGACCGAGTCCGCCGACGCCATCGCCCCCGGCGCCAAAGACGTCTCCGGCCGCGAGCCAGTGGCCGCAATCATGCCGGTGCAGCCCGATCCTTTCTGCCAGCGCGCGGCAGAGGCGCTCGGCTGCCTGGGCACCCACTGGGAGCAAACCGTCGAGGTGCGCCCCGAGGACATCCAGGCGCGCCTGCAGGAGTGGTGCAAGACGCGCGGCGATCAGCGCAAGATCGGCTACGTCACCGACCTCGCCATCGCCGCCCAGGACGAACGCTCGAAGCGCGTGCAGAAGGTCGCCATCTCCTACACGCCGTTGCAGCGCTTCGAGATGACCGGCCACGAATTCCGCATGATGATCGGCCCGCACCTCGTGCGTTCGACCTTGTGGCTCAAGCTCGAAAGCAAGCGCCGCACCGGCGACCGCGTGATCAAGGATTGGGCGATCACCCAGCGCGGCTGGGGCCACGGCGTCGGCATGAGCCAGATCAGCGCCTGGGCGATGGCCAAGGACGGTTACCGCCATCAGCGCATCCTGCAGGTGTTCTATCCAGGTGCCGAGATCCAGTCGTGGTGAGGCACGCGCAGCGGTGACGACACCTCCCGTCAGTTTCACCCTCGTCGCCAGCGCCGGCGCGGCGCGCGCCGGCGTGCTGACCACGCCGCACGGCGCGGTGCCGACGCCGGCATTCATGGCGGTGGCGACGCTCGGTGGGCTCAAGGGGCCTTCCGTGCAGCAGGCTGAGGAACTCGGCCAGGGGGTGATCCTCGGCAACACCTACCACCTCGCGCTGCGCCCGGGCGCCGAACGCGTGCGTCGGCTCGGCGGACTGCACCGCTTCTGCGGCTGGCGCGGGCCGATG
>Ga0163148_10006026_pt1 | contig 11910 bp, 10 predicted proteins | sample OliLakLV19MP7P2_FD_148606 | JGI IMG/M metagenome (GOLD analysis project Ga0163148, IMG submission 148606) | Freshwater microbial mat bacterial communities from Lake Vanda, McMurdo Dry Valleys, Antarctica- Oligotrophic Lake LV.19.MP7.P2 | ecosystem: Environmental > Aquatic > Freshwater > Lake >... | reverse complement strand
AGTCCAACAGATTCCATATTTTTGTCAGAGCAACATATTTATGGCTCCAGCCGTTTAGGATATGTTCAAACAAAGATTAAAATGACTACCGCAATACCAACAACTGGATATTATTCGCGCGTTTTAGGCGAAAAATCTTATGAACTAAGCAATCATCTTGGAAACGTATTAGCAGTAGTGTCTGATAGAAGGTTGGCAATTCAGGGAACTGGTGCCACAGCCGGAAAAATAATTTATTTTGAACCGGATGTTTTAACTGCACAGGATTATGATCCCTTCGGGATGATGATGGTGGGGAGGAGTTGGAGTGTGGGGAGTGAGTATAGGTTCGGGTTTCAAGGGCAAGAGATGGATGATGAGATAAAAGGAGAAGGAAACAGCATAAACTTCAAATACAGGATGCACGACCCGCGGATTGGGAGGTTCTTTGCGGTTGACCCGTTGGCAAAGAAGTTCCCTCATATGACACCTTATCAGTTTGCAGGAAATAAACCAGTTTGGTCAAGAGAAATTGAAGGTCTAGAAAGTGAAGTTGATGCAAAAGCAGGTGTTCAAATCAATATTGGTAATAAAGGAAATTCGAGCATAAAAGCCTTTGCAGGAGTTGGTTTAACAACAAATACTGGTGGTTCTGTCCAAGGTAACTTCGGAGTTGGTTTATCATTGTATTCGGGTGGTATTGGTACAAATCAAGGAACTACGGGCAAATCATCCTTTAATTTAGATTTAAACTTTTCCGCTGGTGCAACTGGAGGGGGAGGAACAGGTACAGCAACGTCAGTTAATAATTATTATCAGGGGTCTGGAATATCTTTACAAAATCCTTTTCAAAGTTCATTTTCATTAGGAGCAGCAGGAACGTTGAGTTCTAATATGAAAAGTCAACCCGGAAGAAATCAAGTAAGTGGTTACTTAGGTGCTAAATTTGGCGGTAATACAACGCTTTCAACCTATAACGACATATTTTCTGGACCTTTAAATAAAGATTCTTATTGGACAGGTGGTTTTGAAGCTAAAAGTACATTTGGTCAAACAAGCGTTTCATTAACCTATGACGGATTTACAGGGGCAAGACCTGATGAATATGAATTTGGGGGCTATCCTGAATATCAAGGGGCAGATGGTTTCTGTTATTATGGTTGTGGAGCATCTGAAAATAAATTTAACAATGGGCAAACAATGCTCAAGGTAAGCAATACAAATTTTTCGTTCGGAGTTGGACACATTGGTAACGGAGTAATGAATGGGCAATGGCTTCAAAATGCCATACACGATAATTGGCCTATTTCTAATCCGTTCAAGTGGGGAAGTGATCCGATAAACAGATTTGAAAATAGTTCCAAAGAATCTTTGATTTTTCAGGGAGGAGCTGGAACAGGATTTGTAATCCTTAAAAGCATTGTAAAATGAAAGTTAAAGTTATTGCAGGAATATTTCTGCTTCTATTAGTTGTTACGGGTTGTTCAAGCATTATTTATGCCATTAGAGGTCCGAAATACAAAGGGAAATTTGATGTAACAACTTTACCAAAAGAGTTGGACTCAACAAGTTATTACATACGAAAATACCCTTCTCAAGATGTATATGGTTATCTGAAATTTAATAATAATGGAACTTTTAATGGGTACACCTCTTTTGGAGAAAAATTAGAAATATCTGAATTAGCTACGATTACACCGAATAAAAATTATTACATTTTCAAGAACGGATATTTACGTTGGGAAATATACCACGACAGTTACAACGGCTACAATTTATTTAAAGCAGCATTATATCAAGATTCTATTGTAGCTTGGCAAATAGGTAATAAACGAGCAACAATAAAAACTTACTACAAAATGAAGTAGGGAGTTTACTTTTCCCTTTCATGCCCCTGCAATCCAAAAAAGTTTTCCACAATTAGCATTTTACCCTTAACCCCTTGTGGCTCTTTGCTTTCCGCTTGTTTTCTCTCTCTTTTTTCCTTTGCCCCAATCCGCCTAAATTACAGCGTGTTTTAAGGGTGGTTTGTGATGGTGTTTTTGATTGGGTTTTTAGGGTTTTGGTTTTGTATTTTTTTCTCTTTGGTTTTGGTTGTTTTTTAGGGTTTTTTTTGCTCTTATTTTCTCTTTTTGGTCGGCTTTTTTCTTAGGGGCTTTTTTGGTCGTTTTTTGGGCTTAAAATTCATTTTTTTAAGGTCATTTTTGAGGCTTTTTTTCTTTAAAATTTCGCTTCATTATTTCGCCATTTGGCGGACTGTTTTTTTTGTTCCTGCGGAGCAGAAAAAGGGGCTTTTATTTGACTTTTTCAGACACCAAAACAAGGCAAAGGCACGGCAGTTTTTAAGCAAAAGAGCCGACACAATGAACCTAAAAGCCACAAGGAAAACCAACTTTTCAGCTATCAACCATAATAAACAAAAAATGAAACGCAAAATTGGGCATTTTCCCCCATTCAGCAAGGGTAACACAAAGCGTTCCTAACGTCCGCCCTTGCTTTAAATGGGTGCTTTTATGCCCTGTTTTATTAGCGTTCATTTTTTAGTTTATATTATGGTTTCTTTAGCTTCTTTTGTTGGTTTTTTCCCTTGTGTGGCTTTTTCGGGTTCTCGTGTCGGCTCGTCTTCCGCTTCGGTTTCCTGCCGTGCTTTTTTGCCTGTTTTGGCTGGTTTTTCGGGGTCGGTCGGTGTTGGTTGTGCTTGGGGCGTTGATAGTCTTGTGCGTTCTGCTTTTCCGTCCGCTTCTGTGTTTCGTGTTTCTTCGTTTTTGGTTGGCGGTCGGGTTTCTCGTGCTTCGTTTGCTCTGCGTTCGTCTGCTTTGGTTTCTTGGTGTGCTTCTCGTGGTGGTTTGCTTGTGGCGTTTCCGCTTGGTGCTTGTCCTGTTGGCGTTGCTGTTTCTTCGTCTTTTAGGGGCTGTGGTTCGGGTTCTTGGGGTTCTGTTGCTTTGGCTCTTGGTTTGGGTGGCTCGGTGCTTGTGGTGTCGTCTGTGGGTGTTGGTTCTGCTTGGTTTGGTGCTTTGGCTTCTCGTTTTTGCTGTGTGGGTTCTGCTCCCTGTGGTGGTTTGCTTTGGGTGGCTTCGCCTGTTCCTTTTCCTGTTCCGCCTGTGGGCGGTGGTCAACTTAGTTTGTTTTAGTTCCGACTTTGGCGGATTACTTGTAGTTTTTTATGCTTGTATTATTGGATTTTTAAGGGCTTTATTTGGCTTAAATTTCTTGGATTTCTAAAGTGCCGTTTACGGTACTTTACTTTGATATTTACTCACTTCATTTTTATTTCATTGGTGTTCGTGATTGCTTTGCAATTCGATAAACTCAATACAGGTTTTTAAGAATAATTTTTGGGCTTTTTTGTTCCGCCCATTGGCGGACAATTCATTTTAACCGCCTTTGGCGGTTGGGGGCTTTTTTCTTTTTCTTTTTTGCTCTGCTTCGCAGTGCAATTTTTCGGGCTTTTGTTTAACTGATTTTTGATTTTTAAGAAGTCGGTTTTTAATCGTTCATTTTTTTTGATTTTGGTGCTTTTTTTTGACTTGATTTAAACATTTTTTTCGGGCTTCTATTTCGGTTTTTGGTCGGTTCGGTTTTGGCTTTTATTTTTTTGGACTTTTAAGGGTTGTTTTTTTGCTTTTTTCGGGCTTTTTATTCTCGTTTATTAGTCGGTCATTTTTGGGGCTTTTTTCGGCTCTGTTTTCCTTCTTTTTTTTGGCTTTTTTGGTTTATCTTGGGGCTTTTTCTCCACCCTTAAAACACGCTGTAATTTAGGCGGATTGGGGGTTTTAGCTTCCTGATATCTGTTCATTTCTTTATTTTTCTACCCCAATTTTTAGCCCTTATTTTATGGTTTAAGTAGCACGAAAAACTATAAATAAGAATGAAAAATTTACAAGTACACAACAGCCGATTTATAACCTATTCGGACGGCATTTTTACCATTGATATTTTGGGCGGTGTGGACGTTCAGCAAATTGAAAGAATGATAAGCACTTTGCGGATTACTTACAAAGATTATCCGCCTATACGTTCCACTTTGGATTTATACAACGATAACCAAAGCGATAAACTAATAAGAACCCTTTGCGATAAATGGAATACTGCACTTTTAGAAACTTCAAAATCTGTTCACACGCTTACAACACAACTTGAAAGCTACAAATTAGAACGGCTTAAATACCCAAAGAACCACCAAGAAAACACCTTTGAACTTAGCCAAGAAGAAGAAAAAAACGCTAAAAAATACCTGACCGATAAAAACCTAATTAAAAACCTACAAAACGACTTTCAGCAGATTGGAATTTTAGGCGAAAATGAAAACGCTTTAATCCTTTTCCTGGCAATGGCTTCACATAAATACGAAAATCCGTTTTCTGTTCTCTGCCTTGCAAAATCGGGAATAGGTAAAAGTTATCTATTGCAAAAATTATCGGATTGTATGCCACAAAATGCCGTGAGCTTCCACACCCAAATAAGCGAAAACGCCCTTTATTATTTTGATAGCCACCAAATAGACGGCAAAGTATTATTCATTGAAGATTTACAATGGACACACCAAATGTTAAGCCCTTTAGCCACTTTACAAACACAAGGCAGACTAATTAAAACAAGAGCCACCAAAGACAAGGACGGAATGTTACACTCCACCACTTTTGAAGTATCGGGAAAACTCTGTTTAATTGCTTGTGCCTACTCTGAAAAAAATTACGATAGTCTTAGTTTACCCTTTTTGTGCCTGAACTTGAACCACAGCCACACACAGGATTTTAATGTAATGGAATATCAAAAGAAAATCCGTGCTGGACTAATAAACAAAGACGAAATTACAGCAATCCAAAGGCGTTTGAAATGTGTAATTGAAAGCCTTAAAAGTACAAGTATAATTAACCCTTATGCACCATTTATTAACCTGCCTGACGATTTACCACACCCAAGAAAAACGCTTTTATTACTGCTCAATTTTATTGATACAATCACTTTCTTTTTTCAGTATCAAAGGGAAACCGTAACAGACGAAAGTACAGGCGAAATATTAATAAAAACCGCTCCAGAAGATATAGAACTTGCCTTTAAACTCTTAAAAAACTGTTTATTCCGTAGGGCTGACGAATTAAGCACCACCGCAAGGGGATTTTATCAATGGCTAAAAAAGTATTTACAAGAAGCCAAAACCAACCAATTTACAGCCCTTGACATACGCAAAGCCAAACGCATACACCCAAGAACCTTAAACAACTATTTACAGGAACTCAAACTATTTTCTTATGTGCAAATAGTAGGCGGAAACAAACACCGAGAGGGATTTATTTACAAACTGACCGATATAAACGAACTATCCGAACTACAAAGCGGAATAGAAACAAGCCTAAAACAAACACTTGATAAGATACAGGCGGAACAACCTAAACAAAGCACTAAAGAACCAAAGCAAACAGACCAACCAACCGCAGAACCTGAACCCGAACCAACAGAAGAAACCGCCAAAGCTGAACCAATAACAGAAACCCAAAAAGCAAAGCGAATAAGAATAAACGACAATTACAAACACACTTTTAAACTACTCTTAGAACTCGAAGCCAAACAGCCCAAACGAACCTACGAAGCAAACGACTTTACAGCAATTACAGGCAGAAGCTACGGACTTGAAGCAAGCTATTTAAAAACCTTGTGGGAAAAGAAAATCCTTGACCGTGAAATGATAGAAAGCCAATATATCTACCACCTTGCCGAAAGCTACGAACCGAACAAAACCGACCCTGACCAAATCAAAAAAGCACCTGAACGAATAAGCAAACGAAACCGCATAGACGACAAGGAAAAACACACTTTAAAACTGCTCTTGGAAATGGAAGCCGAACAGCAAGGCAGACAGTACCAACCACACCACTTTACAGCCATTACAGGCAGACACAAAATAACAGAAGCCCGACACCTTAAAACCCTTTGGGAACAAGGAAAATTAAACCGAGAATGGAAAGACCGCCAATACTTCTACACCCTAAAAAATCAATCCACTACGACAAGCAGTAAGCAAGTTAGCCAAAACCCACTTTCCAACTCTCAAACCCTTGATAAACAAGAAAAAGAAGCCGAAAAACAGTAGGAAGAAACCAAAATCAAAAAATGAATATTATGCAAAAATTTATACAATACTCACAAAGCAAAAACCACTCACAAGCCACACAGGAAGCATATTTACGTTATGTAAACTTGTTTTTGGAATGGATAGACAAAGAACCAATCAACACCACAAAGAAAGACGTTTTAAAATATTTAGGTTACTTAAAAGACCGCAAAGGGCAACAGAATTTAACCCGAAAACACAACCTTATTGCAATCAATCACTACTTTACTTTTTTATATAAATCCGAGCAAATAACCGAAAACCCTTGTTTGTTCTTAAAAATAAGGGGAACAAAAAAAAAGACCCTTTACAAAATTTACAGCCCTGAAGAACTGGAACAGCTTTACGATAATTATTATCAACTTTTTGTTAGGGCTTATGATGATAGCCATATCCCCAAAAATCAACGCCAACAATCCGCATTAAGCAAAGAAAGGAACGCAAGTATTTTAAGTCTTATGCTCAATCAGGGAACAACCACCAAAGAAATAGATACAATCCTTTTACAAGATATAGACCTACAAAAAGCCACCCTAAAAATAAGGGGCGGAAAAAAGAGCAATGAAAGAATATTACCACTCAAAGCGGAACAAATCGGGCTTTTAATGAACTATATACAAAATCTACGCTCCAAACTTTTAGAATATCACAATAATAAAGAGAGCCAATGGCTCTTTTTACCCCTGCCTGAATACAGCAAAAAAACCACCGACAATACAACACTAATGCACGTATTTAAACCACTCACAAAGCAAGTTAAAAGCCTTGATAAACACTTTTTGAACTTTAAGCAGGTTCGGGCTTCCATTATTACCCATTGGATACAAACCGAAGGACTACGAAAAGCCCAATACAAAGCAGGACACCGATACATAAGCAGTACAGAAAACTATTTACCCAACGATTTACAAGGCTTAACAGACGATATAAATAAACTACACCCCTTTTAATTATGAATGAAAACTATAAAAATATAATGGTTGAATACACCGTTTGGCTTGATACTTTAGGCTTCTCAAAAGGCGTAGTATATGATTATAAATACAGAATAAGAGATTTTTTTGAATGGTTACACACGCAGGGCGTGAGCCATATAAAACAAGTCAATCAAAAGCATATAGAACAATACTTTGCCTACCTACAAACCCGACCCAACAAACGCAGAAAAGGGGCTTTATTAAGCGTGTCGCACCTGAACCATAATTTTTTAGCCGTTGATAAACTTTTAGAATTTTTGCACCAACAGGGGGCGAAAAATACACCCATACCCACCAACCACAGAATAACACCCGATAAAAACGAACGCATTTACAAAATAGAAACCCTAACCAAAGCCGAAATAAAAATCCTTTACGATTGCATACCCGATACTTATCCCAAATTGCATTTTATCCAACGAGAAGCCAAGCACTACCAATTAAAATTAATCTTTGCCCTTTATTACGGTTGTGGGCTAAGGCGTTCCGAAGGGTACAGGCTCAAATTAGATGATATTGATTTTGATAAAAAAACCGTCTTTGTAGAGCAAGGAAAAAACTACAAGGATAGAGTTATCCCAATGGGAAAAAATGTTTACAAAGAACTACAAGACTATATTTACAACTTCCGCCACCGCTTAAAACTGCCACATAAACGCCTTTTTATTTACGAAAGCAACGATTATAGTAAATGCCTTAAAGAACTGCAAAGAGTATGCGAAAACGAGCCAATACAAGCCAAACGCATAACCTTGCACGTTCTTAGGCACTCAATCGCTACCCACTTACTGCAAAACGGAATGAGCATTGAAAACATAAGCCTATTTTTAGGACATAGCACCCTTGACAGTACTCAAATTTACACCCACATAGTAGAAAAAGAATAAAAGACTTTAAAACCGATTTAAAGGGGCTTGCAAGCCCCTTTTTTGTTGCCCAAAACGAACCACTAACAACAGAAACAAAACTTTACACCCAAAATTGAACCAACAAATTTAATTTATCCCTAACTTTGCCACTATCAAAAATATTTTTTTGGGCTGTTTAAAACTCACATATCGCCAAGAACCTGACTTTAGAGTAATTTACTCTAAAAAAGAACTGACCTTAAAAAATAGTTCTGAAAAAGTATATAACAGTTACTTGTACGGTTTTAATGGACAAGAACAAGATGTTGAGGTGTATGGAAATGGGAATTTGAATACAGCGGAGTTTTGGGAGTATGATACTAGATTGGGAAGAAGATGGAACCTGGATCCCATTGATTTTACATGGCTATCACCATATGCAACCTTCAATTTAAATCCTATTTTAAATTTAGATAAAAAGGGTGCTAAAGCTGATTGGTTTCAAAGCGACTCTGATGGTTCAGTTGAGTGGATAGATTCAGAAGCTGATTGGTACACGGATGTAGATGGTGATTCGTATACAAATTTAGGTGTCAGTATTAAAATTTACACTTCAAGTGATATAAAATTGGCTAGTGATATTCCATTAAGTAAAGCGGGGGTTGACGGTTTGAAATTGCGCTGTGAATACACAATTGAGGGAGTGAAAAAATCTGACGGAACACTAGATTACTATAAAACAACATATGGCACCAAAATCGGAAAGACCTTTGATAAGGTAAAAGGCGCGTCAAGTGTAAAAGGTAAAATAAACGATTACATTGCGGTTACAAAGGCCGGATCTTCATGGGTTGGTGCATTTGAACATCACACTGAAGTTAATTGTGTAGAGAAATGGGGGTTAGAAAATATCTTAGGTGCCAAAGCAGTAGATGTGAATGTAAGTGTAATGGTATCTATATCATCATCCAGTAAACTTGAATTATCAATATCACACGGGACTTATCCTAGCGTTGATATGGCATTAAAATATGAAAGTATAGACGATGAAGAGTCTCGTATCAATATTTATAACTATCAACAATGTTCATTCATGTACACTCATGTACCACGTGTTTCTGCATTATGGTTAACATCAAACAAGGAGGAGTCTTTAAAGTTATAACAACTTTTTAATACCTTAAATGCAAGTTATTATTTTTCAAATAAACCATATGTTTCATTTGATGGTTATAATGCAGGGACAGACTTATTTAATCCAATTTCTAAGCAAATTAAATATTAATCTATGAAATTTAGTATTATCAAGTATTCAATAGTTTTAGCATTCGTTTATAGTTGCAACACGTCGGTAAATATTCTGGTTAATCAAGATTATTGTGGCAAAGTGTTTATAGTTTTAGATTCAAATATTCTTCACTCGCCAGTGCATGTTGACTCAAATGGAATAGGTTATTTAAATTCTATGTTATTTAATAACGATACAGATTTCAAAATCCTCCGATCTAATGAAGATATTACAAATTTATGTAACAGTCATACAAGTAGCATTATTACTACTAACGACTATGAATATGAATTCCTTACTTTTATTATACCATGTTCCAATGAGATAAATGAGGATTCAAGATATTGGGAAGATAAAGAATCCTTTCCAAAAAGCGAAACCGAATTCGAAAATCTAATTAAAGATGGAAAAATTAAAATTAATGGGCAATAAAATATTAAACATGATGAAATGTAAAATAAAATGTAATAGCTATGTAAGACTTTCTGCATAAAATTCAATTAAGGGTTTTGCTTTTCTACCTTTTGTATTTATTGTTTGAATAGCTTTCAAATGTAAAGCAGTTTCTGCTGCTACATCCTAACCACACGGTTAACTAAATCCAAAACTATCGTAACCACCTGATAAACCACATCTTGCAACATTAAATATGCAGTGTTCTCTTTGCAGGTTGTCCCATAGCAAAAAACAGTACCTTTACATGAAATTTTACCTCATCCTGAAATTTTTGAAAACAAAGCGCTAATCCTCACTTAAAAAAGTATCCCGTAATTTTTTATTAATATTATGATTATAAGTTGACCTCCAGCAGATTGAATTATTTACTAATAAATCGTAAGCCCCCAACCAACCACGTATTGCACAATTAAACAATGTGTCATCTTTTTGCATGTATGAATAAAAATAGTATAAATTTTGCGGAGCAAGTTGCTCTTTGGAAAGCAAGCGGCAAGTCGATGGCAGCTTATTGTAAAAAACAAGAACTTTATTACCAGATGTTTACTTACCACGCTTTGTGAATTGTAACATTCCGAAGCATGTTGCCCCCCACACTTTATTATTACTAATACGAAATACATAAATTGGATTCATTCTGCACAGCATATTTTATTTGAATAAAATATAAATGTTATTTATTGGGTCGTCTGAGTCAATAGGTTTATAATCGTCTGCTTTTAGATATTGATTTAAGGGAAAAACTGAGTATTTTACGTCTGGGTTACATTCATCAATAGTCTCAATAATCCTTTCCGCTTTCCTATCAGCAGAATTTAATGATTCTTCCTCGTAATTTCTTCCATAGACATAAATAAAAATTGACTCAAATCCAGTACTATCTTTTATTATCTCAAAAAAAGAACACAATAAAGTGCTGCTTATAGTATCTAATTCTGGTGTATTCCTCAAAAGCCCCCAATTTACATGTATTTTATAAGTCTTGTTTATGTCTATTTTAACATTATCAGCATAACAAATGGTGTCAATGTTAGTTTGTCCAAAATGGGAGTTAACAATAAGAATAGAAAAAAGAAATAGGAATATCCGCATAATATTTAGTTTTCAATTTTTTGAAAAGGTGTTTCAGTATTTACCCCGTCCCCACTTGATTCAAATATACTTCCGTTATCATTTTGGAAGTCATTATTGTATTTCGCATCTGTTTTACCAGGTTTCTCAAAAACTGATTGGACATGTTCTCCGGACTTGTCTTTCAGCAATACAACTGAATAATGTGTAGGAGAGGTTTGAGAATTATAATTTTCCTCTACTAGTTTTTGAAATTCGTCTTCTGATAAATAATATCCCCCATCATTCCAAATCGCCTTTCTCATACCTTCTTTAGAATCTATATACGTTACAATATCTCCAATCTTTGTTTCAGCTTCCATTACATTAGTAGATTGGCTTTCTATTATATTTTCTAATTCATCAGAAGCTCCGTTAAAATCGGAGGCATTTAATTTCAAACCACAAGCAGAAGCCGCAGTCACAGCACAGTTTATACTTTGATCAGTTCCAAAATCTTTTTTTAACCAATTATTAATATTTTGAAAAGTTTCTACCCCTGGAAGGTCTTCCTGCCTTAGCCATTCGCCTTCATTCAAAGGGTTATTTATAGTAAAATCCTTCCCCTTAAAATTTTCATCAATTAATTGTTGATAGGGAATTCCCATTTGCACAGCTAAGGTCTGTAAATTATCACCAGGTTCTGCTTCTAATACAATACCATTACTATGATCATTATTGTCGCGCCAAGCAACTTTCCATTTGCCATTGTTATCAATAAAGAAAATTGGATTACATCCAGCGAATAAGTAAGGTGATTCAGCTGCGAATAATTCGCTAGCTTGATCAATCCCCAACCACCTTCCTAATCTCGAATTATAAATCCTCGCAACAAAATCTTGAGCATTACCATTTCCACTCACTTCATCATCCTGTTCCTTTCCATTAAACCCATATCTATACTCACTTCCAACACTCCAATTCCTCCCCACCGTTAACATCCCAAATGTAATATAATCTTACCCTTTTTTTCAGTGAGCTTTTCGTCAGCCAAAGGCATCTTTTGCTAAAATCAAAGAACGTTATAAGGGCTAATGTAAAGCCTTTTTTGGACTTTATATTTCTAAATATCACTTTTAGGGATGACAAAATTGTTCAATTACAGGGCAAACCTGTGGCCCTCAAGTGACAAAATAACTA
>Ga0163148_10006024_pt1 | contig 11914 bp, 13 predicted proteins | sample OliLakLV19MP7P2_FD_148606 | JGI IMG/M metagenome (GOLD analysis project Ga0163148, IMG submission 148606) | Freshwater microbial mat bacterial communities from Lake Vanda, McMurdo Dry Valleys, Antarctica- Oligotrophic Lake LV.19.MP7.P2 | ecosystem: Environmental > Aquatic > Freshwater > Lake >... | reverse complement strand
TGCTCGCCCCATGCCGACACATCGGAAACCACAATCTCATCACCTGGCTTCAGGCCGCTGAGAACCTCGATGTCGCGGGTGGAAACCATCCCGAACTCAACCGACGTCCGCACCGCCACGCCGCCATCGATGCGGTAAACCGCCGCTTGCCCGTGCCCTTGCGCCAGTGGCGGCCGGGTGACGAAAAGCGCCTCGGGTTTGCGCGCGACGTCGATCACGCCTTGCACGTTCTGGTGTGCGCGCACGTCCGCCGGCACATCTCCATCAAGGGTCACTTCAATCTTCACCATCCCGTTGGTCACCGTTGGATCGATGCGTGTCACGCGTCCCGGAAGCAGGCTGCCACGCGTGTCGATCTGCACCGGCTGGTCGACCCGCACGTCACGTACCTGGAAGTCCTGCACATCCAGCATCGCCACCAGGTTGTCATGCGGCGTGATCCGACCGATCTCCGTGCCGTGCACCACCTGCTGACCCAGTCTTAGCGCGATCTGTTCCACCACGCCGTCGATTGGCGCACGCACCGTCAGATCGGCAATCTGGTTGCGCAGGATGTCCAGCGAATTGCCCATCTTGTTTAGTCGGGCCGCGTTCGCCTCCTCCTGCGCGTTCAAGCGCTGCTTCAGCATCCGCACGCGCTCCTTCGCCGCCACGATGAGCTGCTTCTGCTGCTCTACCTTCGCCCGCGTTTCCTCGTAGGCCAGCTTCGAAACAATGCCATCGACTTGCAGCTTGGCCTCGAAACTCTCACGAAGGGACAGCACTTTTAGTTCCGACTGCCCGGTCTGCGCATCCGCATGCATGTTGGCCAGGTCCGCCCGGAGACTCGCAATATTGGCTTGATGCTCCTTTCTCTGCGCCTCCAGTTCCCACTGACTCTCTGACAGTTGCTCGTGGAGCTTCGGGTTGGTCAAGATAGCCAACTCGTCGCCCTTCTTTACCTCCGCTCCTGCTTCCACGTCTATGCGCTCCACCTGCCCCTCGACTTTCGCGCCGAGGAACTGCGTGTGTTTGGGAGCGAGCACGCCAACCCCGCGCACCTGCACCACGAACTCGCCCTGGTGCACCTTCGCCAGCATCACCTGGTCGCGCGACGCCAGATGGCCAGCACGCCCGAACACGCCGGTCGTCACCAACCCCACCAGCACAACGCCTCCCACCACGAGCCAAAGCCGATGGCGGCGCCACCAGGGATTGGCCGGAATGTCTTGCCTTTCAATGTCCACGCAATCTGTCTCCTAGTCGACGCAGCGACGGTAGTCTTTTCCCGCATCTCTCACACCGGATCGGAAGATGCATCCCTTTAATCGGCGCTGGGTGTGGGCGTGTTCGCTCCGCACACAACGTCCAGCACTGTCTTTACGCCCGCGCCCCATGGATCGGCCACGCTGTAGCCGGCTTGGTCCTCAATCGGCCTGCAGCGGAACTACCAGACGACCGACGGATCGTTGGCTGTCAGGAGCTTTGATGCGTGCATCGGCGCAAATGGATTCAACTTTCTTCAGGTCACGACGACATCCAAGGGGCGGACCGTAGCTATCTCCGCCGCAAGATAGTCGGAAAGCAGCGCCACTTCCTCGTCGCCCAGTGGGATTCCAGAGTGTCGGCGCTCGGCTTCCAAGTATGTTGGCCTACGCGGCGCGATAGCGATATTCGCTGGCGATTTCGACCGAGCATGGCAATCCGGAAATGGCTTCCATCCAGTAGCGCGCGGTCATGCCGGCGTAATAGCTGGTGCCGCAGGCGAGGATCTGCACGCCTTCGATGTCGCGCAGCACGGCGTCGGCATTGTTACCGAACAGTTCGGCGCGGAAGCCGCCATCGATCACCGCCTCGATGGTGTCGGCGATGGCGCGTGGTTGCTCGTGGATTTCCTTCTGCATGAAATGGCGATAGGAACCGAGTTCGAGCGAGGCCAGCGATACATCGGAGACGTGCACTTCGCGCTGGATTTCATTGTTGTCGCCATCGAACACGCGCACGCTTTCACGCGTGAGTTCGGCGGTGTCGCCTTCCTCCAGGAAGATCACGCGGCGCGTGGCCTGGATGATCGCCGAAATATCGGAAGCGACGAAGTTCTCGCCTTCGCCCAGGATAAGGGGACGCAGGATAAGGGGACGGAGGCAGTTACTGAGGAGGCCGACTAATAGTGCGTAATTTGTGGTTACGCAGCATAGCGAACATGTTTCTCTTGAAACAGATTGCGAATGACCTGCGGCTGCTTTTGACGGCGGTGTAAGTGACGCCGCACACCCGCGATCAGCTCGCCGCGATTGGTGGGACGGCTCTTGCCCAAGGCGTTGGTCTTCACGTCTTGATTGAGCAGCTCGTCGGGGTTGAGTTCGGGGCAATAGCCGGGCAAACGGATGAGCCGGAGGCGATCGTCGTTGGCGGCGACAAATTTCTTGGCCACACGCGATCGGTGCACCGGGTGACCATCAACGATCAGGTAGACCTTGCCTTTGGCCTGCTTGAGCAAGCGTTGCATGAAGCTCACGAACAACGGGGCAACGAAGGTGCCGCGAAACACCATGAAGGCCAGTTGCCCACGGTTGCTGATCGCGGAGATCATGTTGCAGCCGAAACGCTGGCCGGTGGCCCGGACGATAGGCGTCTGCCCCAGCGGCGCATAGCTGGTGCCGGCCACGTGATCGCTGCGTAGCCCCATCTCGTCACCCCAGTAAATCGTGGCGCCCTGGCGTTTTGCTTCGCGCGCGATCGCCGGATACTCCTGGCGCAACCAGCGCGCAATCGCCAAGTCGTTGCGCTCGTAAGCACGCCGCACCGGCTTCTGCGGGCTCATGCCCCAGGCCTTCAGGTAGCGCCCTACCGAGGTCATCGAGACCGTCGTACCGTATTGGCGCTCGATCAGGATCGCCACCGCGGCCCGTGTCCACAGATAGAACGGCAACTTCAACTGATCGGGCATCTTGCCAACGATCAACTGCCGGATCCGTTGGGCCTGCTTCAACGTCATTCGACCGGAGCCGGGCTGACGACCGCGACGGCCGGGTTTCAGGGCGCGCAGCCCGCCAGCCTTGTCCAGCGCCATGTATTTGCTGACCGCCCGCAGGCTCAGCCCGAACGTCCGCGCTGCCTCGGTCTGGGTCATGCCGGCACGTACCGCCAGCACGATCGACCGCCGCAGGTGCGCCTGAGTCGCAGGATCCAACTTCCGACCATCGATCTCCGTTGCCATGGCCGGCAGTATAGCACATAACGCACTATTTGGCGGATGGGTCAGTAAGTCCACGCAATTACCCCGTCCCCTTAACGCCTAGTGTCGTGACACATTAATTATGAAACATAATGCCGCGCCATCTTTCCGTCCGCATCCTGCCGAGTAAACGACCACTCGATGCAGCGACGCTCGGCGTTACGCCGCTGCCAGGCATCGACTCGGCGGTGATCGTGGTGCGATCCGGCAAGCGCCGATCAAGGCACTGGCGATCCAGGATGCCGATTTCGATTTCAGCCATGTTGAGCCAAGTGGCGTGTTTCGGGGTGTAGTGAAATACCACGCGCCGCAGCAGCGCCCGGGCTTCGTTGACGCCGAGAACTTCCTCGAAGCACGTGCGGAAATGGGTGTTGAGATTGTCCATGACCAGATGGACACGACGCGCCTTGGCATAGACCTGTTCGAGCAAGTAACGAACAAAGGCCACGAAGTCGGTCTTGGTCCGGCGCTCGGTGACCGAGACCGTCCGCCGTGGGCCCTTGGGTTCCACGGCCACGAACAGATTGCAGGTGCCGGCGCGCACGTATTCGTAATCCAGCCGCGCGGGCGTTCCGGGCCGGATCGGCAAAGGCGCGCTCCTGCCCTCCGCCCTTCGGGCCAGCCTGTCGGCTGTTCCAAATCGCTCCAGGCGATTTGGTCAACATCGACGTGAGCACGTGCGGCCACTGTGGCGGCACGCTACGGATCGTGGCCAGCATCGAAGAACCCACCGCCATCCGCGCCATACCCGCAAGGGGTCATCCATGCCTCGGCCACTTCGCAAAGCACGGCGCGCGGGAGCAAGCGCACTACCGACCCGCCCCGCGCGCACCGCCCGCTGTGGCCGCGTGACACCCCGCTGGCCACGACGCCGAAGGCGAAACAAGGCAAGACCACACGAAGCGGCCACGATCCCGCAAGGCCGCGCTCGGCCCACTGTCGGGAATCGGCGAGAGTGGCCACGGACGGCGAGGCGACGCGCCCCCGCGCTGCCGAAATCCCCCTCGCGAACGTCCGAACATCCGATCCGTGCCCAACCCGGCGCGTGCGCGACCACCGCCTACTCGCCAGCCTGTTCGAAAAGGGCGACTTGGGCGTGTCCAAGGATGGGCCGTACAAGCCGGAGCACTATCGGTACTGATTGAGGTCGCGGCTGGCCTTCAACAGACGAATGTCTGGTCAAGCCGCTCCTACAGACCAAGGCCCGCGGAGTGATCCGCGGGCTTTTTTCAGCGCTTGCCCAGCAGATCCGAACGGCCGACGACCTGGCGCTCCGGCTTGGTGGGATCTGGGTCTGAAAGTCCCCTGAAGGCCTCGCCTAGTTCGGGTCCTGCCAACGCGTACACCCGCTTGTCGCGAAGGCCGTCCAAACCTTCCATCCAGCTCAGCAGCATCCGCTTGCCGATCTCCGCGAAACCGGGGTGCGTTGCCATCGCCGCACGAACTTGCGGGCCGACTTCGACGATGGCAGCGGCAATCTGTTCGGCAATCTCCGCCTGCTCACGCACTGCAACTCCAAAGGTGGCGGTGATGAATGTCTTCAGGCTCGCGCCCGGATCCCAGGTCTTTCGGCCCATGAACGAGATGGCCGGCGGGTTCCGCTCGTAGTCGGGATACGCCGCGGTGGTGATCATGTCGTAGGCCGGCGCCAGATGGACGTCGTCGTATCCGGAGTAGCGGAGCGCAACATTCTTGGCGTGGCAGTCCGCATTGCGCAGGGCGTATGTGAGCAGCAGCAGCGTTGCCATCTGCCGGAATGCACCTGGCCGGTTGGCGACCGGCACATGATCGCGAACAGCCCGGGCGATGCGCTCCCAGGTGGCTTCGTACTTGGCAGCCGGTCGCATGCCCAGCAGGGCGCAGAAGTCCTCCATTCCCCAGCGCGGTGCGCCGCTTCCATCTACGTCGAAACGATGGACGACCAGGGCTTGTCCGTCACGTGACACTTCGGTCAGCGCGGCGGGCATGACCCGGCCGGTCACCTGCATACACAGGTGTTCGTTCAAGGACACGAAGGGCAGCAGCCGGGACGAGCCTTTGATGATGTGTCGGTGGGTGAGGAGTGTCGTCTTCTTGTGCGGGCCGGCTTCGACACTTTCAGCGTCGCTGTCCAGAAACTTGGGCACGACACCCGATACGCCGCTCGTCGCATGCTGGCGAACAAGCTCGGCAAATGCCTCCTCGGAATTGTCCCCTTGCAACAGGTCGGCAACATCCACAGGCTTCGCGGGCCCATGAAGGTCCGCACCTGGCGGAGCCACTTGAACGCGGCCGATCATGTTGCGACCGATCACCGACAGCAGAGCCATCGGGCTGGCACCGACGTGGGGACCGAACTGCTCCTGCAGCACCTGCAGCAGGTAGCCCTCTGGAAGGTTCATCTGAAAGATCGGGTGCAGTACATCATCCCAGATGAAGGGATTGCGTCGTACGCGCATGGTCAGGGAAACGAAGTCTCCCGCGGCAACCTCAGCGTGATACGTCATCGAACTCTTGAAGTCGCCGACGGCTTCCAGCGTGGCAACTTCACGGCCGAGCACGAAAACCGACAGGCTCATGCGCTGCCGCCCCCGCGTTCGCGACGCAGGTCATCCAGAGATCCCGAGACTCCCGTCTCGACGAACGCGAGCTCCATTCCAAGGACAGATAGCACGGCGAGAAGTTTGCGGGACCCGAACTCGGCCAGCTTCCCCCGCTCGAGTCGGGACAGCGCTTCCTGGGAAACGCCGGCGCGAGCGGCGACCTCCCCTTGCTTCAAGCCGAGGGAACGCCGTCGTGTTGCCAATGCTTCGCCCAGCACGAGGACCGTCTGCATTTTTGCCTTATGTGTCAAATGTATGGATAATTTAGCCATTATTTGACAAATATATCTAAAACTCAAGATCCGTTGTGTAGGCCCGTTTGGCAGTCGGTGGCCCTTGACACCGACTAGTCTGCAATGCAAACGGGTTTTCTGATTCAAGGATACCCAATGCAGCCCAACGACCCGCCGATCGATCCGACCACCCGGATGGAAGTACTGACCCGCGAGTACTCGCGTTTTTCGCGCAGTGCCGGCGGCCTGTCCGCCGTAGCCGGCGGAGTCGCGTGCATTGCGTCCTACCTGCTGGGTGCGCTGCTGCCGGTCACGCCGGGGCTGCGCCTCGTGCTGGTCGCCATGCCCTTACTCTGGCTGGTCGGCAAGCGGTGGCTGGCACATCGCTACTACCAGCGCTTCGGCCACGTGGAGGAACTGGCCACGCCCACGGAGCGCCGATACCACGCTTCTTCGTCGGCTTCACTGCCCTGGTAAGCCTGCTGGTGGTCGGCTCGGTGTTGCGTGGCGTCGCGTCGCACCGTTCAGCGACCGGCCTTGGGACCTGCACGTGGCCGGCTACCTCGCCGTAGTGCTGGTCCTGCTGCTGGTGGTCTGGCACTGGTTGCGCAGGCCGCTGGAATTCATCGTCGGCGTGTTCCTGCTGTGCCAGGCGGCGCTTGCCTTCGGCGGCCGAAGCTATGGCTTCAGCCTGGGCAGCGCGATCTTTCCGATCGCCTCGATCGCGCTGATTGCCGCGGGCTTGCGCGACCACCATCGCTTCCTTCGACTGCAGGCCGAGCTGCGCAGCATCATCGCGGCACGGCAGACGCAGGCATGAGCAAGTCCGGCGATCTCACCGAGGTGCTGCAGCTGGATCGGCTGATCCACGAGCCGGCGCGCCTGCTGATCCTGTCCATCCTGGCCGGCGCCGAATCGGCCGAATTCGGTTTCGTCGAACAGCTCAGCGGCCTGAGCAAGGGCAACCTCTCCAGCCACCTGGGCAAGCTCGAGTCCGCCGGTCAGGTCGAAATCCTCAAGACCTTTCGCGGCAAGCGCCCGCTGACCACGCTGCGGCTGACGCCGGGCGGCCGCCAGTCGCTGGCCGAGTATCGAAAACAGCTGGCCAGCGTCGTGGCCGGTATCCCACAAAATCCTTACAAGGAATCCTGACTTGCGCATGCGCCTCCTGTTCGCCCTCTTCCTCGCGCTGCTCGGTTTGCCGGCTGCAGCGAAAACTCCCGATGCCCGCCAACAAGGCGCCGAGCTCACTGTCGCCTTCTACGAGCAACGTATCGACGCTGTCTGGCAGCGCATGAGTCCGCAAATGCAGGTCGCACTGAAGTCACGCGACAACCTCGCGGCCTTCCGTACACAGATCGGCGAGCAGCAGGGCGCGGAAACCGCCGTGGTCGAAGAGAAAGTCGACACCGAACAGGGCTACAGCATCTACCAGCGGCGCGCCCACTTCGAGAAAGTCCCGATGGTCATCCTGGTGTAGTGGGCGATCGACGCCAACGGAGTAGTCGGAGGCTTCTTCAACCGTCTCGACCAGAGCGCGTCACAGGTGACCGCACCCAGCACGCACCTCGACTATCAGACGCGCACGTCGCTCAGCGCTTCGCGCTCGACCTGTTGATCCTGCGCGACGGCGCCTCGCACACTGGTAGCGGCCGTCGCAATGAGGACTACGACTGTTTCGGCAAGCCGATCCTGGCGCCGGCCATTGGCAAAGTGCTGGAAGTGCTCGACGGCGTCGCGGACAACGTGCCGGGCCAAATGAATCCAAAGATAGTCACCGGCAATCGCGTCATCATCGACCACGGCAACAACGAGTACTCGGTGCTCGCCCATCTATGCAAAGGATCACCTCGCGTCGCGTCAGGCGACGCTGTGCATGCCGGGGACCGCATCGGCGACTGCGGCAACAGCGGCAACTCCTCCGAGCCGCACCTGCACTACCAGTTGCAGGACGGCCCGGCGTTCGGCGCCTCTGCCGGCCTGCCCGCGCAATTTTCCAACTACGTCGCCGACGACCAGCCCGTCGCCCGCGGCGAACCGACTCGCGGGCAGCGCATCCGCCCCGCAACCCAACCTTGAGGAGCAAACCATGGATACCACCACTGCCGGCGCCGTCGTCGTTGTTTTCATCGTCATCATTGCCGGCGCATTCGCTACCCGGCGAAGGAACAAGCGCTGACTAAAGGCTTTGGGGGCGCGGCATTCACGCGGATTCGAGCACCTTTGATCGAACCCTTCATTCTTTTTCGAGTTAGGATGGGGAGCGCATGGCCCACGCATCTCGTCTTCAAGCACTGCCGCTGCCGCTGCCCCGATTGAAATATCTTTCGCCATTGCCCGTCCGACGGCGCTGCATGAATCAGGAGTGATAAATGCGTATTGGAAATTTGTCGTTGTGTCTGGTGCTGGCCGCGCTGGCCCCGCTTGTGCAGTCCGCCCAGATTGAGCTCGTTTCCGCCGCATCTGTTCCTGCGCTGACGCCGAGCAATGGTGCCAGCTTGAATGCGCGTGCCAGCGCAGACCTTCGCTACGTCGTGTTCGAGAGCTACGCGGACAATCTGGTCGCGGGCGACAGCAACCGGCGCAAAGACATCCTGCTGTTCGATCGTGTCGCCAACACCCGCGCAGTGATCTCACGCACAGCGGCCGAGGCGGCCGACGATGACAGCTTCGGCGCCGATATCAGCGCTGATGGCAACACCATCGTGTTCAGTTCCTCGGCGACCAATCTGGTGGCTGGCGACAGCAATGGGCTGGCCGACCTGTTCGTCTACACCCGTCTGAACGGTGCACTGCGTCGGCTGTCGCCCGCTGTCGGCGTACAGCCCAATGGACCCAGCCGCCAGGCACGGATCAGTGGCGACGGTACGCGCATTGCGTTCACTTCGGGCGCCATCAATTGGGTTGTAGGCGATAGCAATGGCGTCGATGATGTGTTTGCCTTCGAGCTCGCCACCGACGCAGTACAGCGTGTTTCGTTGACCGACATGAATGCGGAAGGCAGCGGGCGCATCAGCATGCCGAGCATCAGCGCCGACGGTCGCTGTGTGGCATTCAATGCTGACGCACCGTTCGTTGCAAACGATTTCAATATTGGGCCGGACGTTTTCATACGTGACCTCACCGCACAGGGCACCGTGCGGGTATCGGTCGGATTCGATGGCCGCGAGGCCGAATCGAATCTGTACGACGCCGGGTTCCTTATCGACTGTGACACCACGATGTTCGCCAGCTATGACGGTGCATTGAGTGGTCACGGGCTTGGGAACGGGCTCTTTTTCTATCGGCGCTCCAATGGATGGACTGATCTTGCGCACGTTTCGCTGACCATCTATGGCCGGGTCAACTACACTGTTTCGCGTAACGGGCAGTTCCTATTGGTCGGCGAAGACACTGCCTTTGGCGGATCCGACGCCGAAATCCGCCGCATCAATCTGGCAACATTCGCAAACCTACCGATTGCCGGCCGATTCGGTATCCCACTCGTGGTTTCCGACGATGGCGAGATGTTTATTGCACAGACCGAACGCCCGGTCGTGCTCGCGGACCGCAATGTCCTTTCTGATCTGTTTGTACAAGGCCCTTCTGCCAATCCAAGCTGGCTTTCCGCGCGTCCGACAGGTGCATTGATTGCCCTGGTTGCCAATGGGGCCAGTGGCCGCGCTGACAATGCCGATCCAATCACGCCGGGGGCAGGCACGCGCACCCAGTCGATCACCGATGATGGCAATCTGGTCTTGTTCGATTCGTTGGCCAGCAACCTGGTTTCCAACGACAACAACAATCTTGAAGATGTTTTTCTGCGCAATCGCCTCACAGGGACGACGACTCTCTTGAGTGTCGCCGCAGGCGGCGCCGAGTCTAACGGTCTGTCGCGCGCCAATGACATCTCCAGCGATGGCCGCTTTGTCACCTTCGAGTCGTGCGCCAGCAATCTGATCGTCGACGACAGCAATGGGCTTTGCGATGTCTTCCTGCTCGACCGCCAGAGCAGCACGATCGAACGCATCAACGTCAGCAGCGCCGGTGTCGCCGCGAACCAGCAGGGCGACACCACGCGTGGCCACTGGTCGCGGGTGTCGGCCGATGGGCGTTTTGTGGTCTTTATGTCGATGGCATCCAACCTGGTACCCGAGGCGACGACCGTCCAGCGCAGGATCTATCTGCGTGATCGACAGGCGGGCACCACGACCCTGATCGGCCTGGGGCGTATTGGGGCGATCACACCCGATGGCCGCTACGTGGTGCACAGTGGAGCCTCCGGTATCCAGATCTGGGATCGATTGACGACAGTCAGCGAGCCGATTTCGGTGGGGCTGGCCGGCGCAGCCGAAGATATGAGCTCCGACTGGCCTTCGGTGTCCGACGACGGGCGCTATGTCGCGTTCTATTCCTACAGTACCAACCTGGTGGCCGATGACCGCAACGAGGCGGGGGATGTCTTCGTGCGCGATCGCCAGACGGGTAGCACGGCACTCGTCAGCAGGCCGGTGGATGGCGCCAGCGACACCGTGGGAGGCAGCATCTGTGAGATCTCCGGCAATGGGCGCTATGTTGCCTATTTGCCAACTACGGGTGTCAACGGATTCCAGCCAGACGCGCGCGGCTTGATCGCGGATCTGTACACCGGCAGCATCCAGCCCTTCGTTTCGAATCTTGACGTGATCGCCGGGCGCGACCGGGTGATGCGGCCGCGCCTGACATTCGATGGCGCCAGCGTGGTGTTTGCTGCTTTTGGGCTCAATCGTTCGGCTACCGACATCACCGGCGATATCCCAGACGTGTTCGTGGCGCAGGGCGCGCCGACCGAAGTGCTGTTCTCGGGCGGATTCGAATAGTGGCAGTGCCGAGGGACACCATTGCTTCGTTGATTATTTAGAGCGTGGCCCGCCCCGCTGCTCTTTTCGCTTGTCGATACGCGCATCAAAAACTGCAGAGCGGCGGAGCAAGCCCCGCTCTTCAAGGGCGTCACGAACTCGATGGGCACCGCGACCAGCTGCATATCGCGGTTGACCTGGACGACGAAATGCAGGTGCGGGCCGCTGGAGAATCCGGTGTTGCCGGAAAGGCCCAGCTGCTGGCCCATGCGCACGCGCTGGCCAGGCGACACCTGCGCGCTCTCCCATTGCAGGTGTGCATAGACGCCCATGCTGCCATCGCTGTGCAGCACGCGCACCGAGTTGGCGCGATCGTCAAAGCGCTCCATGTCCAGTCCATTGCCGTAGAAGTCGCGCTCGACCTGCATCACGATGCCATCGCGTGCGGCGACTACCGGCGTGCCTTCGTCGGCCGCCAGATCATAGGCATACGCCGACTGTGCATCGGTATGCGAGAAATGACCGCCTGGGCCATGGGCCAGAGTGAAGCTGCCCTTTGGCAACGGGATTGAGTAGCGATGGCTGTCGTCGTGCTGTGCCCCCGGATCACCCGGCACCGCGCGGTAGGCATGGCGTGTATAAGAACGTCGAGCAACCACAGCGCAAACCGCGCCGGCATCGCGCCCGCGCGCCGACCTCCGCGCAGTTGACGCACCTGGCCGGCAAGATCGCGCATCGCGTGTGTCGGCATTGGGTGCGCCAAGGCTGGCTCGAAGGCGAAGACGAATCCGCGTTCCTGTCCGACTGCGCTGGCTGCGACGACGGCCTGGACGCGCTGCGGATGAGCTCGATCACCTACCGCATCGCTATCGGCGCGCAGGCCGGGCGCAAGGTGGCGACGCTGCAAACGATCCCAGCCGATGCGGATGCGCCCGAGGGCGACGCCGGCAATTTCGGCGGTTTCTCGCTGCATGCGGGCGTCGCCGCCGAAGCGCACGAGAGCCAGAAGCTAGAACGCCTGTGCCGCTACATCGCGCGCCCGGCGATTAGCGAGAAGCGCCTATC